>Ga0307512_10007199_pt1 | contig 11068 bp, 12 predicted proteins | sample 14_EM_MG_FD_200267 | JGI IMG/M metagenome (GOLD analysis project Ga0307512, IMG submission 200267) | Populus trichocarpa ectomycorrhiza microbial communities from riparian zone in the Pacific Northwest, United States - 14_EM | ecosystem: Host-associated > Plants > Roots > Unclassified | place... | reverse complement strand
AGGCAAAAGAGCTGAGATTAGAGACTAGAGAACGAGACAAGAGATTCGACTTGCTCCTACAGGGTAGACTACGACTCGTATTTATCCTACATACATCCCTGGAGGAGCCACACCTTTACTGAGACCCGGCTCTGACCCACTAATACTCCATATCATTTCTTCGGTAATTCCGTACCGGCCCCACTCAGAAGTCCAATCTCGAACTAGGGCGGTTACATTACCTCCCCGCTTAGGCTGATCATCCTCAATCAGCGACAGCCGCGTAAGAGGGGTTACGCTTCTTCCACCCTTCTTGGGCAATATTGACAGTATGGCCGGGGGAGAAATTCTCCAAGTGGCCCACCTGGGAGTGGGCTTGGCTAGCCTCAAGACGTGACTGAGTGAGGGTGCGAGTAAGGCGGATGCTCTCGAGTTTGGCCTCGAGTACGGCGATCTCCGCATGGACTTTCGACACTTGTTCGTTGAGGTTACGGAAGCGAAGGACGTCAGCAAGGATACCCCAGTTGTCGAGATCGGCGATGGCATCACGCAGGACAAGGAAGAGGGGGGATGGTCTGGTAAGGAGGTCATGGAACCAGTATGGCATGGGATCGATGGGGTTAGTGGAGAAGGCAGGCGAGGCATAGACTTCAGTGATGATGGGCTTGGAGGTCGGGCCATCTTGGGTGGAGAGCATAGCCACTTGTCCAGAATCAAGCTGCTTGACCCATTTGGCAGGCCAAAAAAGTCCATTGCCGATAGGAATAGTAAGGGAAGGGTAGTGCTCGTTGTTCTCCACATAGCCTTCTGGGGGATGGGTGAAGGTGTTCTCGTAGTGTTCGATCTTGTCCTCCATTCCTCTGATGTGGTCTTGGAGTTGCTGCTTCTCAAGGTGATGGGTTTGATCGTGTTGCTCAATCGTGGCGGCCAACCCTTTGGCAATGTTGGCGACGAAAATGAACCCAATCTCATCAGGGTGATTGGTAAGGGCTTGGAGGATCATCCAAGGGGAAAGAGGGGGAGGTTGGTAGGCTGGGTTGGTGTGCATTTCTTCAAAGATGGTGGCGCGATGGGTTTCGCTGGAGGTTGGAGCAACGATGACATTAGGGATAAAGTATTCAGGGTTCGGAATGGGCATAGAGGGTGTCGCGGAGTGGGAGACAGGAGCAGAGGAGGCGACTGACTTGTTGGTGAGTTCGAAGGAGTGGGTAGACATCTTGAAAGTAATGTTTTTGAATGATGGGTCGAGAGGGTTTTTATAGTGGGGAGGGGGTACTGTTTGTGGTATGTTCGGACTAGATCGGGAGCGTGCATATGTCTTGGAGAAACCCACTCGTTTTCACTATCAGGGAAGCCTTTCCATTTGATAAGGTATTGTAATTTCCAATTTTTCCCGAAGTGTCAATGATCCAGAATCTGTTCAACCTCTTGCTCTTCTTCTCCATTAATCAGATCAGGGGGAGGTCTGGAAAAGTTCGGTCCGTGAATCGGAGTTTCATGGTAGGGGGTTAGTAATGATGCGTGAAAGGTATTGTGAATCCTCCAGTTGATCAGAAGTTCCAACTGATAAGCGACCGGAGAGAGCGCTTCTAGGACCTTGAATGGACTGTATCTTTTGGCATTTAGTTTTGTGGTACGAAAAGGGAGACGGAGGTTGGTCGCTTCTAACCATACTTGGCTTCCAGGGGGAAATCGAATGGGAAACTCATCAGGATTTCGAGCCGCTTGATTCAGGGCTTGAGTTGCTTCCTGTCGGCGTTTTGTCATTTCTGAGATATGTTCCTCGACTGTTTGATTGTTTGAGACGGCTTTCTTGAGAGGGTTCAGGTTGGGCTCATATCCTAGTAGAATTTGATTTGGGGATAGACCTGTGGTTGAGTTCCTTCGGTTATTGTGGACCACTGAGGCAATAGAGATCCATTCGGTCCAGTCCGTGGGATGGAGGGAAGTTACAATTTGAAGATACTGCTCGACCCACTGATTCTTCCATTCTGATAGGCCATCTGTTTGAGGGTGAAAAGCAGACGACAAATTCTGTTCGATCCCCAGTTTCTTCATCAGTGCCTTGCCGAATGAGGACATGAATCAAGGGTCTCAGTCTGAGATCATTTTTGTAGGAAGTCCGAACCACCGGTAAACGTTATTGAGATACAGCTGTGTGATTTGGGGTCCAGTGATGGTTGTGGAACACGGTAGGAAGATTGCTGCCCTAGAACATCCCTGATCGACGATGGTTAGGATAGTGTCCTTTTCCCCTTTTCAAGGGAGACCAGTGATGAGATCCATTGCTATTCGCTTGAAGGGCTTTGTGTCAGGTAGGGTAGGAATTTGATAGAGCGGTGTCTTCTTCCTGTGACTTAGTATCTTGTTTTGTTGACACACCGTGCATCCTTTGATGTAACTTTCGACCCATTGTCTCATGTTAGGCCACCAATATTTTTCTTGGAGCTTTCTTAGAGTTTCATCTCGACCTGGGTGTCCCACCAAGTGATGATCGTGGTAGAGGTTCATCAACCCTCTTTTTACCTCAAGAATAGGTGGAACTTTGATTTTCTTCTTGGTAGACAGCACTTTGCAGCGTTCGGGTGGAATTACTATGATTCCTTGGTTGTCGTCTTTTCCCTTGTCAGCTGTTGGGGATCGGGATAGGAAGTCTGAGGGGATATTGGTTTTTCCTGGAATATATTCAATTAGAAAGTCATATTCTTGCAAATCGGCATGCCATCGTGCTGTTCGGCAATTAAGATTCTTTGGGAATTTCCAATATTGGAGATTGGCATGGTCAGTACGAATTATGAAAGGTTCTTTTGTCCAGCCAAGATATGGTCTCCAATGTGCCAGCGATTTCATCACAGCTAGCAATTCCCATTCATAGATGTCATAATTTTGTTCAGTTGGGGTGAAGGTGGCTGAATAATATGCAACAGGGTGAAGAGCAGGTTTTGTTGATGTGGTAGAAGACTGAGTTCCTCCCTCTTGTGAGAGTACGGCTCCTAGTCCATATGCAGAAGTGTCGGTTTGAAGGTAGATGCGTTTATTGAAGTTGGGTTGTTGGAGGACTGGTTTGTTACACATACATCTTTGTAGTGTTTCAAACACCAATTGTTCTTCAGGTCCCCAATGCCAGACTGCTCCTTTCTTTGTAAGATTGAGAAGGGGTCTGGCAATTGCAGAGTATCCTTCCATGAAGTAGCGATAATATCCTGTAAACCCCAAGTATGCCCATACTTCAGTTGGATTTGTGGGTACTGGCCAGGTTTTGACGACTGTTATTTTGCTAGGGTCCATTTTGATTTGGCCATTCCCGACTACAACTCCTAAGTAGTTGATTTCCTTTTGTTCAAAGAGGCATTTTTCAGGCTTGAGGTAAAGATCATTTTCTTCCAGGATATCAAATATGGTATGAACATATTTGCGATGCCTAGCAAGGTGTTCTTCCTCAGTTTCATGTGGCAGTTTATAGGTATGGATGACTCCATCGTCCATGTAGATTGTGAAGTATTTCATCCTGACGTGGGGGCGGAATATGGTGTTAACCATTGTTTGGAAGGTAGCTGGGGAGTTTGTTAGACTGAAGAACATGACCAGGGGTTCGAACAGTCCCTCTGGTGTTAGGAATGCTGCTTTGTATTCATCTCCTTCTTTAATTCGGATGTTGTTGTACCCCCACCGAACATCGAATTTGGTGAACAAGGTGCATCCTGCCAGGCGATCAACTACTTGAGGAATCAGAGGGGAGACATTTCGATTTCTTATAGTCCACTTGTTAAGGGGTCTATAATCCTGAACCAGTCAGAGTTTGCCATCCTTCTTCTTTACAAAGAAAAAGTTAGCTGCATAAGGGCTCTTTGATTCTCGGATTGTTCCTCATTTAAGATGTTCTTGAACAAATTTGTGGCACTCGTTTATTTCTTCTTGTGTTAAAGGAAGTAGGCGCCCTGGTAGTGTGGAAGGTGCATTGGGAAGTAATTCGATGGCATGGTCCCAAATCGTGTGACTGGGCAGGCGTTGTGATTCTGCTTCACTGAATATTTTGCTGTGCCGTTGGTATTCAGATGGAATTGTTGGGGTATCTGAAGTTGAGACATTTCCAATGGTGACTTTCCTGATAAAATATCGGTTGGTTGTAATGGGTTTGGGAACATTCTTTTTCCTGGATACAAAGATCGCCTTTTGGGCATTGGAAGCTCGAAGGATAATAGGTAATTGCATGTGATCGATCCAACCTCTTCTCCAATCGATTTTGGGCTGAGTAGCTGCAAACCACGGATATCCAAAGATAGCTTTTTGTTCGCCAAGGTCCATGAGGAAGAATCTTAGGAACGTTCGATTTGTTCCAGTTTGAACTGCAAGATTGGTGTAGAACTGTAATTCTCCACTTTTATTCTCTGTTCCATCAACATTGTAGAGTTTCCTCGGTTGGAGGAGTCGTTTGATTGGCAACTTCAGCCATCGTGCGTAAGATAGGTTCATAAAGTTTTCAGTAGCCCCAGAATCAACTAGGGCTAGGGCTTCAGCTCTTTTTGCGATAGAATGTATGAAGAAGCGTAGTGTCATTGACTTCTGTGCTGATATGTATACATCGCTATTGCTATTCTGCCTAATCAGCGCTGACTTGATCAGGCTGAGGGAAAATCCTCATCTGCTCCCATTTCTTGAGCCAACTTCATCTTATCATTGAAATTCATTGAGTCCAATTCGGATTTGAGTTGGGCTATGTGACTCAGACCCGGGGTCATTGATCGAAGTGTTTCTCCGGAGGTGCTAGCAGTATCGAGTCCCTTATTGAAATCGATTAGATTAGCATTTGACCGTCGTCCTTGGGGGCAGTTTCTGGCAAAATGTCCAGTTTGCCCACAGTTGAAGCATTGAAGATTCGGGTTCCTGGTTTGGACGACATGTCCTTGCATCCCTCTTCCTCTGGAACACCAGTTTGGTGCTTGTGCATGGTCTACATCCATCGGGACCGGGGTGTTGCTCATCCATCTAGGAGTATTGGTAGAATTATAATTAGGTCCCTGGGGTGGTTGATTTTTGAATTGATTTCCCTGGAAGGGTCTCTGTTGGTTTCCTTGGGTGAAGAATGGCTGTCGGGGTGGTCATTGCCCTCCGAAGGTTTGAAAGGCCCCACCTCAAAATCCTCAAAAGGGAGGACAAGATGTGTTAGAACCTTGCCTTCGGGCTCCGAAGTAGTTGTCCATCATCATCTTAGAACAGGTAGCTTGGATGGCTCTTTCTTTAACGGCTTGGTAGCTGTGAACCATAGGTGGTCGAAACACATCGGCAACGATGCTAGGGGCTAACCCTTTAAGGAAGAAGTGAGTGGTTTCGGGGTTTCCTTGAACGTATCCCGCTTGTCTAGCTAGTTCTTTGAATTGTGCGATATATTGATCGATTTCTGGAAACTTCATTGTGAATTGTTCGAGTTTTACTTGAGCTCGATCCTCTCTTTGAGTGTCTTGGAACTGTTTGGCGAACTCCAATAGGAATTGGTCCCACAGCGCTGGAACATTGTCCACAGCGGGGTCTAAACCATCTAGCCAGGCTCCTAAGTCTCAGGTCCATCCTGCTGTATCTTTGCCTTTTATCAACGTCAGAGTAAAGGCCACTTTCTTCATCAGCAAGTTGAAACCCGCTACATCATGGTTTAGTTGGAGGTATCCCTTGACTTCTTCGATAAAGTTGTCAGCTTTCATCCTGTCTCCATAGAAGACCTGAGGAAGTTGTCCCATCGTTTTTACATCTGCAGCGGGGACTATTACAGCTTGTGGTTGTTGGACGGCAGGTTGTCCTGGACCAGGTGGTCCTCCTCCTCCAGGTCCTCCTCCTCCAGGTCCTCCTCCTCTGGGTCCTCCACCTGCGGGTCCTCCACCGGTGGGAGGTCCTTGTCGTAACGCATTTCGAAGGCTGTTTTGAATGCTTTGTGGGGTAGCTGGTCCTGGATTGGCTGCCGGTTGGGCAGTTCCAGAACTGCCAGAGGCACCAGATGGTTGGCTAACTGATACTTGAGTGGGGGCTAGCTGTGTGCCTGACATCTTCACCATGTACATTGGTTGAAATACTGAAGAGGAAGATGTTGTAATAGGATGTAATTCAAGAGGTGATTTTTGTGGAGTTCGTGCTTCAAGTGGGACAGGGGCGTTTCTGATTTCATGGTCGGAGTCTTCTTCTTTAGTGCTCGAGGTATCAGAGTTCTCCTTAGGATCGTTCACGGGTTCCTCTTCTTCGTTGTCAGAATCGTTCAAATGGTGTAGGTCAGTGATAGCTTCTTGGTCCCAATGATGGAATAGATCTGCTGAGCCTCCTAGGAAAAAGCATTGTTGGGTTCAGCTCCAATTGATATAGTGCCACTTGTCTCCAAACAAGGCAACAGGTACAACGGTTTGGTCGAAATTGTGGTTCTTGTCTGAGGTGAGAACAAGATAGTCCTTTGAAAGGAGGTTCTTGTGATGATTGGCTGGAAGAACTGTGATGTGTGTATTTGGTCTGTAGTATAGCAATTCTTCTTCTGAGAGGTACAGGCGGTCCTCAACTTTGATCCTTTGACCGCTGGCGCTGCTGCTAGCCATGATGAAAGAAGAACCAAGTCGAATCTAATGTCACTGCCGGTAATACTAGACTGACAATGCAAAGTCGATAGGCAAAAGAGCTGAGATTAGAGACTAGAGAACAAGACAAGAGATTCGACTTGCTCCTACAGGGTAGACTACAACTCATATTTATCCTACATACATCCCTGGAGGAGCCACACCTTTACCAAGACCCAGCTCTGACCCACTAATACTCCGTATTATTTCTTCGGTAATTCCGTACCAGCCCCACTCAGAGGTCCAATCTCGAACTAGGGCAGTTACACCCTCAGACACGTCGACCCATGTCGAGCTCAGAGTTGAACAACGGCAGCGGCATGCAGCCCGACAACTTGAATTACAGAGAATTCGTAGTATGCAGACAAAATTCCCTCCTTTAACATTATCTTCCAGAGAGAAGGCAAATAACGCCTGACACAGCTGTCAATCGTGCGCTGGATAGAGGCTATCATTTAGGCGATAGTGCCAAGCAGCTGCTTATTCAGCGCTGTGGGCATGGCCAGGCTGGCTTCCCTTGACGGACCACAGCAGCCTCTGAATCCTCAAAAGACTGAACTGAAGGTACTTATGCTTGAGAGGGCTTGGGATTGAGAGACGCTACATATGGAGACCAAGACAGACAGAGAGTATTTAGGGTAGAATAGAGAAAGCATAGCATTATGGAATGGAATGATAATGACGATTGATACAAGCATAGAATCAGGGAGCAAAACAAGACTGCAAAACCGTCAAGATGTTTAAACGCCATAAGTGCCACTGAACTTGAAAGTGCCCTCCGCCAGGTTCCAGCGAACGTTTACATCCGACTTCAAATAAAGATCGTTGTAGCTTCAAGCCAGAGACTGGAGGGTTAGAGTGAGCCACAAGGGGAACGAAGAGAAGACAAACCGAGCGGAAGAGGTACAATCCCCAATGAGGTTTTCAAAGTCAGTCGTCAAGAATTTCTTCATCTTGAAAGTTGCGGGGCTATTGAGACCCATCATTGTACCAAATACCTTGGGATCTTGACAGACACTGTCATAGACCCACTTGGCGCCACCAGTCTTGCATGACGGTTTCCACTGGCACGCCTTGAGTATCGCAAAAGGGTGATACAAGAGGCAACTTACACTCATCTGCTTCTTAATACCACTGCAAGCAGCACTTGCAATTTTCGCGGCCACTGCTGCCAGCTGCTGTGGGGACATCTCCTTCAGCTTCGATGCAGAAATCTCCTCCTCTAGGCTATGCGCGTATTGGGCAAGCTTGATGATGGTGTCATGTATTTCGGTGTCATCATCAGGAATTTCGTAATTTGTCACGTCAGAGAGGATTCTATTGATGGTATCGGCCTGAGCGTCAATGCTGAGCTTAGCCTTCTTCGATGCGGCAGTGCTGGTAGTGCTGCTCTTGCGCTTCTTGGTAGCTGTGGTAGCCATTGGAGTTGAGAGTGTTCTGCGGAGGTGAAGATGCGTCAAGGGTGGCCGTTGAAAAGAAAGGAAAACAGCAAGACAGCGACTCGTGAGCGCGTTGAAAGAGGCTCCCCACATGACACGCATTTTCCTCATGATCAATGATCAATGATCAGCGATCACTGTCAACATGCCTCGGTTTATTCACCTGATAACCATGAATAAACTGTAACATAAACTCATAAATTTTTCATGATCTATATTTGGAAATTCATTCTGTATGGATTTTATGTTTATTCCGATTTTTTTTTGTGTCAAGCACTGTGAAAATAGTTTAAGTTTGGCCCACCCTAAGAAAAATAAGATTTGACTAAGCATTATTTCTGCAAAAAAATCGTGCATAGATTTAAAGTCCATCCACACATTATCCCAAAGGGATGAGGTGTGAAAAATCTTTAAGTCTATTGTTGTCACGCTTGTCACACTCCCTATCTGACCAAAGTTAATGTATTTTCAACTCAAAATATTTAACATTTCTTGAGATTTTTCACGTGATGCACACAACTATACACTTTGCAAAATTTAAGATAAATTGTGAAAGAAACTCATTATTGGGTTTAACGATAAATTTTACATAGACCTAATGTTATCCCAGAAGTGTGGACAATATAACATCTGTCGTTGTCCGTCGTTGTGCGTTGTTGTCGTCGGTCATCGTGCATAGTCATCAGTACTAGTCATCGGTGCGCCTGTTGTCGGCCGTTGTCAGTCGTCATCAGTCGGTCAGCAGTCGGTCGGCAGTTGTCGTCAGTCAGTCGTCGGTCAGTCGTCGTCGGTCAGTCGTTGGTCGTTGGTCGTCGGTCAGTTGTCGTCGGTCATCGGTCAGTTGTCGTCCATTGGTCAGTAATCATCCGTTGTAGTCAGTTGTCGTCCATCGTCAGTCAGTTGTCGTCCATTGTTGTCCTTCGTCGGTCAGTCATTGTCGGTCGTCAGTCAGTCGTCATCGGTTGTCGGTCGGTCGTTGTCGGTCGTCAGTCATCGGTTAGTCGTTGTTGTCATCGGTCGTCCTTTGTTGGTTGGTCATCAGTCAGTCGTCGTCAGTCATCGGTCAGTCGTCGTCGGTTGTCGGTCAGTCGTCGTCGGTTGTTGGTCGGTCGTCGTTGGTCGTCAGTCAGTTGTCATCAGTCATCGTCCTTCATCGGTTCGTCATCGTTGGTCGTCAGTCAGTCGTCATCCTTCGTCAATCAGTCGTCATACATCATCATCTGTTGTCCGCCAGTCGTCGTCCATCATCAGTCAGTCGTCATCCATCGTCAGTCAGTTGTCGTCCGTCATCAGTCAGTTATCATCCGTCGTCAGTCAGTCGTTGTCTGTCGTTGTCCTTCATTGGTTCGTCGTCGTCCGTCGTCAGTCAGTCATCATCGGTCGTCATCGGTCGTCGTCCATCATCGGTCCGTCGTTGTCCTTCATTGGTTCGTCGTCGTCCTTCATCAGTCAGTCGTCGGTCATCGTCGTCCGTCGTCATCCTTCATCGGTTCGTTATTGTCCTTTGTCAGTCAGTTGTCGGTCTGTCATCGTCCTTCGTCAGTCCGTCGTCGTCCTTCGTTGGTCCATCATTGTCCTTCGTTGGTCCATCGTCGTCCTTCATTGGTCGGTCGTCATCCTTCGTCGGTTGGTCGTCGTCCTTTGTCAGTTGTCACTCATCACCGGTCCATCGTCGTCCATTGTCGGTCAGTCATTGTCCTTCATCGATCAGTCGTCGTTCATCATCGTCCATTGTCGTCTTTCGTCAATGTCTGTCATCGTCCATCATCAGTCCTTCGTCATCCGTCAGTCATCGTGGTCGTCAGTCGTGGTCATGGTTGTCGGTCGTGCCAGTGACGCAAGGAAGAATAAAATCGGGGATTCGCACCAATCAAACTTGAGAGAGATCACTATATCATCAATCATGAACGGCACGCACAGAATGTTCGTGGTCGGCTTTCTCCCGTTCCATGCCAACGCGTCCAGACACAAGAAAAGGAGGTGGGACCCAAAGGTTCGCAAAATCAGGGTGTCCCTCTGCTCGGGCACCAGCTACACAGAGAGCACCGTCCCAAAGGCTCAACCACAGCTATGCATATGGCCTACAGGGGGCATCGGCAGAGGACGTGCCGGGGCAACGGCGTGGCTTGAGCTTCTCAAGGGCATTGAGGGTCGGATAGCCAAACAAGATATTGAGTCCGGTGAGTTGATATCCAGGCCAGAACTTCGTGGGGGAAAGAGAGCTGAAAATGAGAACTGAAGAACGGTGGATGACCTGACCTGACACGACAGGCAAGAATGGATAAGCGAGGTCAGCTTATGGTCAGCTTATGGTCCAATTAATGTCTAATAAGTATGGTTACCTTATTTTAAATAATAATACTTGAACAATTAAAAATGAGAGGGAGCTCGGAAAAACCCTTCAGGCTCAATAGTTTTTCCCCAGCTAAATGGTTTTTCCAAGCCTGCAACATGCTGTTTATTTTAAATATCTTACCATATAATCAGTACTCTTCTAAGTGGTCATTTAATTTCTAATTGTTTGGCTATTCTTATTTAAAATAAGGTGACTGTACTTATTAGACATTAATTGGACCATAAGCAGACCATAAGCAGACCTCACTGATCCATTCTTGCCCGTTGTGTGAAGGAAACAAAGCAACGTGCCAGGTGGCATTGATCACATGTTGCATCTATGTGTGTCATGGGAAATAGATCCGATTTGAGCAGGACAGGATCCGTCGGGAGGGATGCATGTGCGTCGACGATGGACAATGACAGATGTTATATTGTCCACACTTCTGGGATAACATTAGGTCTATGTAAAATTTATCGTTAAACCCAATAATGAGTTTCTTTCACAATTTATCTTGAATTTTGCAAAGTGTATAGTTGTGTGCATCATGTGAAAAATCTCAAGAAATGTTAAATATTTTGAGTTGAAAATACATTAACTTTGGTCAGATAGGGAGTGTGACAAGTGTGACAACAATAGACTTAAAGATTTTTCACACCTCATCCCTTTGGGATAATGTGTGGATGGACTTTAAATCTATGCACGATTTTTTTGCAGAAATAATGCTT
>Ga0307512_10007198_pt1 | contig 11069 bp, 14 predicted proteins | sample 14_EM_MG_FD_200267 | JGI IMG/M metagenome (GOLD analysis project Ga0307512, IMG submission 200267) | Populus trichocarpa ectomycorrhiza microbial communities from riparian zone in the Pacific Northwest, United States - 14_EM | ecosystem: Host-associated > Plants > Roots > Unclassified | place... | reverse complement strand
CTGGCCATGATCAGCCGTGGTTACGCCGGTTCTATGCCGGTGATCGACGAGGTGACCGCGTCCCGGGCGCAGTGGTCGTACGCTCTCGCGCTCCCCGTCGCCGCCCTCGTCGTCTGCCTGCTGGGATGGACCCTGTGAGTACTGCTTCGCTCGAGGTCTCCGGCCTCGCCTTCGCCTACCCCGACGGCCACCAGGCCCTGTTCGGCGTGGACTTCTCCGTCGCGCGCGGCGAGCGGGTCGCGCTGCTCGGCCCGAACGGCGCCGGCAAGACCACCCTCGTCCTCCACCTCAACGGCATCCTGACCGGCGGCGCGGGCACGGTGACGGTCGCCGGGCTGCCCGTCGGCAAGCGGCACATGGCCGAGATCCGGCGCCGGGTCGGCATCGTCTTCCAGGACCCGGACGACCAGCTGTTCATGCCGACGGTCCGCGAGGACGTGGCGTTCGGGCCGGCGGCGGCCGGGCTGAAGGGTCCGGAGCTGGAGGAGCGGGTCGACCGGGCGCTCACGCAGGTCGGCATGGCGGAGTTCAAGGACCGCCCCCCGCACCACCTCTCCTTCGGGCAGCGGCGCCGGGTGGCGGTGGCGACCGTACTCGCCATGGAGCCGGAGATCCTCGTCCTGGACGAGCCCTCCTCCAACCTCGACCCGGCTTCCCGTCGCGAACTGGCCGACATCCTGCGCTCGTTGGACGTCACCGTCCTCATGGTCACGCACGACCTGCCGTACGCCCTGGAGCTGTGCCCCCGCTCCCTGGTCCTCAGCGAGGGCGTGATCGCGGCGGACGGCAAGACGGCCGAGCTCCTCTCCGACGAGGACCTGATGCGCGCCCACCGCCTGGAACTGCCCTTCGGTTTCGACCCGCGTTCGGCGACGGCGGGTACCGGCCGTCCGTGACAATGGGTCCGTGACGAACGAGGACCATACGGCGGCCGAGGCTTCGCTGCTGCTCGACGACCAGCTGTGCTTCGCGCTGTACGCGGCCCAGCGGGCGGTGACGTCCTCCTACCGCCCGCTGCTCGACGAGCTCGGCCTCACCTACCCGCAGTACCTGGTCCTCCTGGTCCTGTGGGAGCGCGGCGAGACCACGGTCAAGGAGCTGGCGGCCGCGCTGCGGCTCGACTACGGCACGGTGTCGCCCCTGCTGAAGCGGCTGGAGTCGGCGGGGCTGGTGCGCCGTGAGCGCGCGGCGCACGACGAGCGCTCGGTCCTGGTGGGGTGCACGGGGCGCGGAGCGGAACTGCGCGAGCGGGCGGCGTGCGTACCGGGCGCGCTGCTCGCGGCGACGGGGCTCGACGCACCGGAGGTCGCGCGTCTGCGCGAGGAGTTGTGGCGGCTGGCTCAGAAGGCCGAAGCGGCCGCGAACCCCTGATCTCGGGTTACTCCCGGTTGCCACCCCCTGGATTCCCGAGCCGAACCTACTGGCCGGTACCTTGTGCACGATGTACTTGCGTGCACTTGTTTTGGGGGCCAGCCATGAGTGACGACCTCACCGTCGACACCCGACCGACGAAAATCATGTACGTCGCCGAGGCGACCGCACACGGTGGCCGGGACGGCTACGTCACCAGCCAGGACGGCCAGATCGAGCTGAAGGTCGCGATGCCGCCGCAGCTCGGCGGCGACGGCAACGGGACCAACCCGGAGCAGCTCTTCGCCGCCGGGTACAGCTCCTGCTTCCACAACGCGCTGGTGCTGGTCGGCCGCCGCTCCGGCTTCGACCTCACCGGCTCCACGGTCGCCGCGAAGGTCGGCCTCGGCCCCAACACGCAGCGCGGCTACGGCCTCGCCGTCGCCCTCAGCGTCTCGCTCCCGGTCCTGGACCCGGACATCGCGGCGAAGCTGGTGGACGCGGCGCACGAGGTGTGCCCGTACTCGAACGCGACGCGCGGGAACATCGACGTGACGATTCTGCTTGGTTGAAGAAGCAAGCAGTGGAAGGCACGGGAAAGCAGCACAGCGGAACGAGGAGTGCGGGCGTGGACGTGAACGGTGCGGTGGCCGAGGGCTTCGAGCCGGTCAAGGAAGCGTTCGTGCGGAACTTCGAGGTGCTCGGGGACCGGGGCGCGGCCGTCGCCGTCTACCGGGACGGGCACAAGGTCGTCGACCTGTGGGGCGGCACGAAGGACGTCGACGGTGCCGAACCGTGGGAGCACGGCACCGCCCAGATCGTGCGCTCGGCGACCAAGGGCGTCGCCGCCGCCGTACTCCTGCTGCTGCGGCAGCGCGGGGAGCTGGACCTGGACGCGCCGGTCGGCGATTACTGGCCGGAGTTCAAGGCGGCGGGCAAGGAGCGGACGCGGGTGTGGCACCTGCTCGCGCACCGCGCCGGCGTGCCCGTGCTGGACCACCCGCTGACCCCCGCCCAGGCCGCGGACCCCGTTCTCGGCGCCGCGGCGGTCTCCGCACAGACGCCGGTGTGGGAGCCGGGCACGGACCACGGGTACCACGCGCAGACGTACAGCTGGCTGACGGGCGAGCTGGTGCGGCGGGTCACCGGGCGCGGGGTCGGCGAGTGGATCGCGGACGAGATAGCCGGACCGGTCGGGGCGGACCTGTGGCTCGGGCTGCCGGAGTCCGAGGCGGGACGCGTGGGCCGCGTCGCCAAGGTCGCTCCTCCGGCGGATCCGAACGGCCTGAGGACGCGCCCCAGGCGCGCGGTCGCCGACGCCTACGCGGACCCGGCCTCCCTCACCCGCCGCGCCTTCGCCGCGATCACCCCTCTCCCCGACGAGAACGACCCCGGCTACCGCGCCGCCGCCCTCCCTGCCTCCAACGGCATCGCGACGGCGGAGGGCCTGGCGCGCTTCTACGCCTCCCTGATCGGCGAAGTGGACGGCGGAACACGCCTGTTCACGCCGGAGACGGCGGAACTGGCGCGCGGTGAACGCAGCGCGGGACCGGACCGGATACTCGTCGTGAACACCCGGTTCGGTCTCGGCTACATGCTGCACGGAGCGGCCTCCCCGCTCCTGGCCCCCACCTCCTTCGGCCACCCCGGCCGCGGCGGCGCCCTCGGCTTCGCCGACCCCGAGTCGGGCATCGCCTTCGGCTATGTGACCAACGGCTTCAGGAAGAGCGTGACGGCGGACCCGCGGGCGCAGGCGCTGGTCAGGGCGGTACGTCGGGCGGTCTAGACGCGTCTAGACGTTGATCGAGTGCGAGGTCCGCCCCGACGCCGAGTCGATCTCCCCGTGCGCCTTGGTCAGCAGCTGCATGGCGAGTTCGTTCAACGCCCGTGCGCCGGCGATCTCCTCACCCACCCTCGGCTGATTTGGGTCGGTCTGGTGGCGGCTCGCGTGACCGTGGGCCCGTACCTCGGTCCCGTCGCTCAAGCGCACCATCGCGACCGCCCGCGTATGCGTGTCGTCGTCCTCCTGGAACTCCAGCTCGACATGCCATCCCACAGCGGTGTGCATCATGACGATCACCTCCGGAACACCTGCTTCCAGAGTGCTCCTCGAAGGACGCGTACGCACCACTGGGCGGAGGAGCGGCCGGTGGAACGGCCGGTGGAACGGCCGGTGGAGCGGCCGCTGCGATGGACGTCGGAATGGCCAGGGTCTGCCGGGGCATTCAACGGTCATGACGCCCGACCAGCGCACCATCACCAACCCGGCCGCCCTCCACGACCCGACGCCGTTCGGCTACAGCCACACCGTCTCGGCGCCCGGCGAACTCGTCTTCATCGCCGGGCAGTACGCCTCCGACGCGACGGGCGCGACCGTGCCGGGCGACTTCGCCGCGCAGGTGGACCTGGCCTTCGACCGGCTGCGGCAGGCTCTGGCGGGGGTGGGACTCGGCTATGAGCACGTCGTACGGCTGGGCACGTTCGTCGTGGACCATGACCTCGCCAAGCTGGAGGTCCTGGGCAAGGCCCTGCACACCCGCTTCGGGGACCGGCTCCCGGCGCAGACGCTGAGCGGTGTCGCCTCGCTCGCACTGCCGGGAATGCTGTTCGAGGTGGACGCGGTGGCGGTACGGCCGTAACGCCTACCCGGAGTGCAGCATCAGCCCTATCCCGACCACCAGAAGCCCGGCCGCGGCGATCCGCGGCGCCCCGAACCGCTCCTTGAAGAACACGGCGCCTATCGCCGCGCCGACGATGATCGATGTCAGCGTGCACGCAGTGAACCCCACCGTGGCCGCCTTCAACGAGAAGGTGCACGACGCGCTCAACCGCCTCGATGATGAGGACGACGAGTAGTAGCTACCAGGGCTTCCAGTCGCGCGGCGCATCGTCATTGCGCAGACCAGCGATGCGCCGGCGGTACTCGGCCGCCGTCTGCTCGTCTTCCTGCACGTTCTGCATGAGCCACGTCGTCATGCCGAACTCTTGCAGGCCACGCAGTGTCTCGTATCCATGCCAGTCGTACAGGTCCCGCCCGTACGCGGCCACGAAGTCGGCGTACTGCTCATCGGTCTGCCATCCAAGGCTGTGGTGGTCCACAGACGTGACCATCAGGTCCCACTCAGGGGGATCGAAGCGGAAGGCCTCGAAGTCGATCAGGATCACCTGCCCTTGATCGTTCACCATGAGGTTCTGTACGTGGGCATCACTGTGCACCGGCCCCTTGGGTGTCGCGAACCTCAACTCGGCATAGTTATCTTGCAGTTCCCCCCACCGCTTCCGGAGGAAGACCTTGTCACCCTCCGGGATCACGGCCCGGTTGAGCCTCAGATCTTGTTTGTCGAAGGGCTCGAACGAGGGCAGCTCAAGCCCGTCCGGCACCGTCAAGGAGTGCAGGTCCCGCAGGACGCTCCCCAACTCCCCGTAGGTCGCCTTCCGGTCACCCTCAACGATCAGATGCCAGAACGTCACCGGGTGACCATCGATCACACGCGGCCACCATCACCCGCGTAGCCCTCGCCGACGTAAACCCCTCTCCTCTTCCGATCGAACAGGGTCAACTGCCATGCCCGTACCAGCTCCCCTAGTCGCGCGCGATCAACCGGCGCACGCCTACGGGTGACCAACCCGCGTGCACCGGACACGACTCAGACCGTACCCACTGGTCCCTACCGGCAGCGAGGGAGCAACCAGGCTGGGCCGGAACCCCCATGGCACGGGCAGTGTCTCCGCGACGATGATCTGACTACACGACGTCTGAGCTCAGCCACAGCAGACAGGGGCTAACAGTGCAGGTTCTGAAGGCCATTTACACCTACTGCCTACTCCTGGGCAGCTTTTTCGCTGCCTATTTCATCCTCTTGGACTTATGCTTTCTGGCATTCCAGCGGCGTGGTTCATCGAGAATATTTCGGCGTAGACCAGGGAGGATACTGGGGGCGTTCCCCCGAATGAGAGAGAGGGCTAAGACGAAATTAGCCGAGAAAGCCGATGCGGCCAAAAGTGCGCTGGGCGGAGATGAGGTCGTCGAACAAGATTCCTGGGATCTCATCTACGATGCTTTGGTGAGAGCATGGATCTCCTCTAAGGCTCGCACCTTATCCGTCGCGTTCTTCCTGCCGTCAGTCCTCTACTGTACCCTTGCAGCCTTCGTACTCGTTCTTCCTCACTCATCGCTGGGACAGTTCGCGGTGGCTGCGATTGCAGCGTATACGCAAATGATCTTAGTTGTACTATTGGACCAGGTAGACACTATTGCTGCGCGGCGAAGTTTCGCTATCGACTTCCTATACGCGGCAGCGGTCGAAGCGCTTGCGGCAACCAAGGCTCACAGTGGAGCCCACAGCCCGGACTCCACAGCCAGGCTGGTCGCAAGCGTGGAGAGATTTGGAGACTGCCTCCTTCGATATGCGAGGCATGCATTTCCTGCCGCTCGCGGCACCGTACGGCGTCAGCTGACGCTTCAAGCGGCGTCATCACGCGAGGCCCTATATGCGCGCCTAAATCTAGTCCTTACGTCACGCGAGAAGATACCGGAGCTGGCAGGTTTCCTTGCGGCGTCCATCAAGTCAGTGCAGCAACAGGAACCGCTAAGTTTGCCACGCGACGCGTCACTCACCGTCTTCCCTGCCGAACCATCCGAATCAATTTGGCGACTGATTCTCGGCCATCTGATCTCACTGGTTGCCGGTGCTGGAATTCTGTTCGGGATTCAGATATCTGGAATGAAGCCCGAGTATGCAGCTATTTTGGCTCCGATCTTGCTGGCATTGGTTGCGGCACCCAACATTTGGTTGAGGAAGAGGAACTCAGAAGCAGTCCAAGCCGAAGAGCGTCGCGAGGACCAATCACTCCCTGGCGTAGACCCTGTTCAGCCTCCCTCCATCATTGAATGAATAACTGAGGCTGCCAGTGGAGTTATGGGGGACCAAACCGACGCACGCCAGACACGACCCTGACCGCTCCGCGCACTCACGGCGTGGTACGAAGCCCGGTGTACGGAATGACCTCATCCCCCTGAACAGCGAAGTTATTACTGCATGAGCAAGACTTGACTGAGGCTTCGAAGGGGCAGTCAACTTACTGACCTGGCCTCCCACGGCTGAGGTGGCTTACCGATCTCTCGTTTCCACCACTGTCCCTCTGCGTCCCGAAACCCAAAGACGATCACGAGCCTTGCGTCGGGAGCGGGACGGACTGGCTCACTGAGTGGATCGATCAGTTGCACTCTCGCCGTCAGCGTCTCCTGTGGTTGAAGGATGCATGCAGTCTTTGCATTCGGTCTGATGTTGGGGTTCAAACGCCAACCCACCACACCTTGTGAAGGAGCCTGGCGAACGTCCAGGATCTCGACATCGCCGATGGGGCTCATGCCTCCGTTGGTGATGCAGACGTCAAGGGTCGTGCTGCTGGACCACGGCACTGAGGCGGTCACCAAGGAAGCTCGGCCCTGGGCCGCCATGGCCACTCGATCCGTGGCTTCTTGATCAGCCCTTACGGCCCGTCGGTGCGGTATCCACAGCGAGGCCACAGCGACGCCCACACCACCAACACCGATCACGGTGCTCACCACGTTCCAGACATCGGCCATGCCCCACCCCGTATGCGGTACTGGCAGGAGGATGGCAGACGTCTGGGCTACCCCTCAACGGGCGCGATGCCTATGGGGCACCAGCCCCCGGAACTGGCGCCATCAAGCATGCTGAGCAGCAAGCCGATTACTGCATAAGCCCGACTTGACCAATGTCACTCGCACAGCCGGGTACCAGCTCAGACACCCCCGGCGCAAGCCCGAGATCGACAGCTCGGCATGGGCGTGCTCACGCTCCGCCGCGAGATCGGCGCGGAGGCCTGCCGGACGGGTTTGCCGCACTTCCCGTTCGGGAGCGTGAGCGGCTGCTGGGCACCAAGGGGCACATCCCCCTGGACGTGGGAGATCGCCGTTCCGATACTCCGTGCCACTCAACATCCAAGGAGGGATGCCGACTTCGACGACTGCGAGATCCCCGAACCAATCGAGCTCAGCACCTGGCCAGACGCTCGCCGGTCCGGACGTTCAGGTGTGCGCGAGTTGGAGCACGGCAATACCGGCCACCACCGTGACGCTTGCTGCCAGCCGTCGGCCGCCTAGCCGCTCACGGAAGAACACGGCACCGAGCAGCGCGGCGATGACGATGCTTGTCTCTCGGAGTGCGGAGATGGACGCCAGGTCACCGTGATCCTGTGCCCATACCACCAGTCCGTACGCGGTCAGTGAGAGCAACCCGCCGGTCAGTCCGCGCATCGTGGCGCAACGCAGCCGGGACGGCAGTCCGCGCCCGCCCAGCGCGAAGGCACCTGTGCAGAAGAGCAGGCCCTGCAGTAGGAAACTCCAGGCTATGTAGCCGAAGACGCTGTCTGAGCGCCGTACGCCCGTGCCGTCGACGATGGTGTATGAGGCGATCATGACGCCGGTGCCGAGGGCAGCCATCAGTGCCGGCAATTGGGTGCGGTCCGGCAAGCCGTCCGCCAGTGCGAGGGCAACCAGCCCGGCGGAAATGATCAGGACGCCGGTGAGTTCGGGGGCTGACAGTTCCTGGCCGAGAACGCTCACCGAGACGACGGCGACCAGCATGGGTGCGACGCCGCGCGCCACCGGATACATCTGGCCGAAGTCACCGAGTCTGTACGCCTGGAGCAGCAGCGTCTGATAGACGGCCTGGAGCACGGCCGAGGCAGCGACGAACGGCCAGGCGGCAGAGCCGGGGAGCGGGGTGAAACAGACCCAGATCGCGCTGACGCCGACGAAGGCGAGGTTGATCAGCGTGAAGCCGGCGAGTTTGTTCGGCATCGCGTGCGCCAGCGCGTTCCATACGGCGTGCAGCACCGCCGCAGCCAACACCACCACGGGCACGGCAGTGCCTGCTTGCATGAACACATCCATGAGCGTCGACCGTTCCAGAGGCTGAAGCGACAGGGAATCTCATTCCGCAATATGCTACGAACATGGAAAGGCATTCCCTGCGCGAGGGTACTTCTGCAGACTCACAGACCGTTGACGTGCAGAATCTCGCTGCCCACGTACGCACCAGGCTGCCGCAACTGCGCGACGCGGAGGCCAGGGTCGCTCAGGTCCTGCTCGATCAGGGCCCCGAACTGGTCCGGCTGAGCGTCAGTGATGTCGCCGCGATGGCGAACACGGCGCCCTCCTCCGTGGTTCGCGCCTGTCAGCGGATGGGCTTCCGCGGCTATCAGCAAGTGAAGATCACGGCGGCCCGGGAGGCGCCCCGGCCCACCACACCGGAAAGCGCCGATCCCACCTCCCGCGCGTTGGCCGATATCGTGCAAGCAGCACGCGAGGTCCTGGACGGGCTGTCCGCGACCGTCTCTCCCGATCACCTGCGCACCGCCGCCGAGGCGTTGCACGGCGCGAGCCGGATCCTGGTCGTCGGTGCGGGCCTGTCCACAGCCGTGGCCACCGACGCGGCTTACCGCCTCAGGGCCCTGGGCTGCGCCGTCGACGCCCCCACCGACCCACTCACCGCCGAGCTGGCCGCCTCGCTGCTTCCGGCGGACGCCGCCTGCCTGGCCATCAGCCACACCGGCGCCACCCGCACCACTGTGGACGCCGCCCGACGGGCCCACGCACGCGGAGCCACCGTCATCTCACTCACCAGTTACGCCCGTTCACCGCTGACCGAGACCAGTCACTGCACGCTGCTTGCCGGCGGCCAGGACCTCACCCTCGGCCTCGAAGCCGTCGCAGGCCGCCTCGCTCATCTCGTCGTGGTCGACGCACTGGCCCTCACCCTGCTGGCCCTGCGCGGTTCGGACGCCCAACAGGCCCTGGCCCGCTCCGCAGAGGTCACCGCGGCTCACGCGTACTGACCTTGCGAATCCGCCGCGCTCATGCCCGGTGAGAGCTACTTGTGCACGGCAGGATGGCGCGGGACACGGTGGCAGGGCCTCAGCGCCCCTGAACAGCGGGGAATGAGTGCCGTCCGGCCACTCGAAACCCAACGAGAATGCACCTGCCCTCAGCATCGAAGCCAATTTTTTTGAAAGCTTCCTCTACCTCATATTCGATAGACCTGCGGAAGCTGTCTTGGAAGCCCCACATGAATTGCTCAATGACGCCCGCTCACTTGTTTTCCTCTATTTGTTCCCAACAAACGGTTTCGCATGATTGAAACCATTGACAGAAAAGGCCGAATCAGCGCTGCTGTAGCGGCCAGAAGACCACTCAACAAACCGCAGCTCACCATCGGTCCGCCGATCGGTGAAGTAGGCACCTTCGAGTCCTTCACCGGGCTGCGAACCGATGTACACCTCACCCGCGCCCTTGTGGCGATCGCTGCGGTCCCGCACGCCTGGGCGAGGAGTGTTCACGTATTGCCAACTGAGCCGCCAGCGACCATCAGGATCGTGGATTAGTTTGGCGTGCTCAGAAATCGAATTCGACTCCCCAGTAAACAGCGTAACCGTCCACTTAGACGCCGACTGTGAGATGTATATGGCCGTCGGAATTACGGGCACACTTGTCCCGTCCGGGTGTACGTAGGAGGAGGCAAGCTCGCCGCGCCATGTGCCGGCTCCCAACGGCACGCCAGTAAAATACCTCACCACCTTCCACTTCCAGATGAACCGCTCCCACAGAGCGAACACCAGTGCAGCAACTGTTCCAGCAATGGAATAGATACGCAGCGGTACTTGCGAAAAGCCCTGGCCGGCGAGCAGGGCGAGGACCAACCACACGATCGCTGCAATGCCGATTCCGATGCGAACCTTGAGATTCTCCATTACTTGAGTCCCAGGTTCTGCCACGCCTTCAGCGTCAGGTCGTGGGCATCTTCCATAGACCACTTCTGCCCCGGGCCGAACAGAGGCTTGATGCCGTTCGGCTCGTACCACTCCTTGTCGGGGCCGTCGGGTTTCGTCTGGTTCCAGATATGCGCGACCACCGCCGTGATGTCATCAGTTAGCGGCGTCGCTCCGCCATGGTTGAAGCGGTCGTTAGGAACGCAGTAGACGAGACATTCCATAAAGTAGCTCGGCAAAGCTTCGATCTTACCCGCGGCCGCCAGGTCATTCTCTACACGCTTCAGAATGCGTACTATTCGCTTGTAGCGGCGGCCTGTGCCTCGCTCGTTCTTCTCCACCCCGTTCTCGTACTGCTGCTCAGGGTAGTTAATTACCCACTCGCCGTTCGTCCGTCGCGTGGTGGTGCCTTCAAAGTATCGAACCGTTCCTTGGGTGTCGTAGTAGTACTTCCGGTGCTCGAAGGACGGAACGACGTCAGCCTTCACGCGACCGCCGTTCTCGGCAATCTCAATAGCGGTCGAACCAGACGTATCGCAGTCACTGCCATACGCATGCTCCATAGCTTTCTCAAGCTCCGCGCGAAAGGCAGCCCCCTCGTACCGCTTACCCGTCAGGGGACGCCGCACGATCTTGTCACCTGACGCAACGCGTCATCGTTGAAGTAGTTGAACCCCTTGTGGATCACAGCGATATCAACGTCGCTGTCAACGCGGACGTTGGTGTTGTTCTTGTACGACCCTTTCGGTAGAAGCCTGATGCCAATGTCATCGAAGCCGCTCCAGCCTTCGACGGCCTTGCGCACCATGTGCTCAGCTCGGTTTTGCTTGTCTTGTTCGGTATCGCTGGACGGCGCCGTGTACTGCGTCAACTTGTCTTCCAGTGCCGTCATAGCTGCTCCCCGTTCTTACGCAGCCTGTGCT
>Ga0307512_10007196_pt1 | contig 11071 bp, 6 predicted proteins | sample 14_EM_MG_FD_200267 | JGI IMG/M metagenome (GOLD analysis project Ga0307512, IMG submission 200267) | Populus trichocarpa ectomycorrhiza microbial communities from riparian zone in the Pacific Northwest, United States - 14_EM | ecosystem: Host-associated > Plants > Roots > Unclassified | place... | reverse complement strand
GTCGCCGTGCCCGATCTCGGCCCGCCGGGAGACCCGCTGACCTGGGATCGGCTGGTGCGCGACATCGCCGCGCCGCCCCCGGCAACCGCCGGCGTCTTCGACGAGCCCCCGGTGAACGCCGGAGTCGTCGATCCCGTTCGGGACGCCGCGGGCCTGTCCGGGCTGCTCGCCCTGACCGGTGCCGCGGCCAAACTGGGCTCGCAAGCGCAGACCGCGACGATGTCGACGCTGCGCAGTCTGGCCCACGGGAAATCGGCCGTACGGCAGGATCTGCTCAGCCACTTCCCGCAGTCACGTAGCCCGGACGTCGTCGCGGCTTCGATGGCCATGGGTGTGCTGCCAGAGCACGCGATCGTCGAGTACAACGAGGAATCGCCGCCGGTTCGGTTGGCCGCGCGGTACGTGACACCGGCGCCGCCCCCGCTGGACTACCCGTTCCTGGTCCTGCCCGGCGCCACCTTGACCACGTCGAAGGCCGCCGACGGGCTGCGCGCCGCGCTGGCCAGCAACAGTTTCCGCGACACCCTGGCCCGGTGGGGGCTGCGCGGTCCCGACGGGCTCGCCAGTGCCGGCTTCAGCTATCCGAGCGGTGGCCTGCCCACCCCGGCCGCCATCCCGTCGCCGGCCGCCCCGGCCCCGGAAGGAGTCACCGATCAGGTCTTGACCGCGTGGCTAGCGCTGACCCGGCCCGGCCGGATGCTGACGGTCATCGACATCTCGGGGTCGATGGGCGCGCCGGTGGCCACGGCCGGAAACCGCACCCGTGAGCAGGTCACCGTCGAGGCCGCCACCCGCGCCGTGGAGCTCTTCGATGATTCCTCCAGCTTCGGATTGTGGGTTTTCTCCACCGATCTCGGCGGCGGCCACGACTACCGCGAGGTCGTCCCCGTCGCGCCACTGTCGACGGTCCGGGCCAGGGCACTTCGGCAGCTTGCCGCCATCAAGCCGAAGAAGAACGGCGAAACAGGGCTCTACGACACGATCCTCGCTGCTTACCAGAACATGCTGGCCAACTGGGATCCGGGCCGGCTCAACACGATAATCGTCATGACCGACGGCGACAATCACGATGACAAGGGCGTTACCCTGGCCGAGCTGCTGCCCAAGCTCGACCGGCTCAAGGATCCACAGCGGCCGGTGGAGGTGGCGATCATCGGTGTCGGATCCGAAGTGTCCCAGGGGCCCCTCCAGCAGATCACGGCCGCTACCGGCGGCGCGGTGCTTCCGGCGCCGGACCCGGCCGACGTCAGCACCGTCCTGCTCAAGATCCTGGCCCTACACCAGGAGTCGTAGTGCCGGCTCCGCTCAGCCCGTCGACTCGAGACTTTCCAACCGCACGGCCGCCACCCCCGGAACGGTCCGGGCGAGGACCTGGACGACAGCGCGTTCGGTGTCGTTGGTGAACTCGCCGGCGACGGTGGCTAGGCCGGCCGCCACCGTCGCTGTCCAGCGCGGAACCCCGTCGGCGTACTCGTCGAGCCGGTGCTGCACCTCCAGGGTGAGCACGTTGTCGCCGCGCACCACGGCGCGCAGGATGTCCCGCCGGCTGATGATGCCGACGAGTTCGTTGCCGTCGAGCACCGGCATGCTCCGCACGTCGTGCTCCAGCATCAGGTCGGCGATCTCGGCGATGTCGGCGTCCGGCGTGGTGGTCAGCGGGTACTGGGACATGACCTCGGCGACCATGCCGGGGCGGTCCTGCGGGGCGAGGTCGGGGTGCCGCCGCACGTGCGCGGTCGGATCGGCGGGGACCCGGTGCCACAGCAGGTCACTCTCGCTCACCACGCCGACAAGCAGGCCGCCGGCGTCCACCACGGGTAGTGCGGTGACCGCCTTCGCGGTCATCAGCTCCGCGGCGCTCTCGACGGGCGCGTTCCGCCAGATCACGTGGACCGGACTGGTCATGATGTCTTTCGCGCGCATGATGTCGCCTCCGCGTCGGCCAACTTCCCTATCGCTTACGCTCAGCCTTCCGCGCCGGCCGCAGACGGGTCAGGGCCGAAAGACCCGCCTGTACGGGCAGAGCGGTTCCCGGGTCGCCCGCCGCCCCGGAAGCGTCGTCCACATCGGACAGCCGGACTACGTGCAACCAGCGCGGGCACACCTCGCCTATGTCGGCAAACGACCGCCCGGCCGCCGGCAACCGCCACACCACCTCGGCCATATCGGCAGACCGAGCGGGCTATCCGCCGGCCAGCGCGGGCAACCACCTCGGCCACCTCGGCAGACCGACCGCCCCATCCGCCGGCCAGCGCGGGCAACCACCTCGGCCACCTCGGCCACCTCGGCCACCTCGGCAGGCCGACCGGCCTATCCGCCGGCCAGCGCTGGCACGGCCGCGCTGTCGAGCGACACGATTTCGTCCACATCGGACAGTCCGTCGGTGCGGTGGGTGATGAGCAGGACGGTTCGGCCGCCCGCCGCGGCGAGCAGGTCGCGGGTCAGGGCCGCCGCCGTGTCGTCGTCGAGGTGCTCGGTGGGCTCGTCGAGGATGAGGACCTGGAAGTCGGCGAGCAGGGCGCGGGCGAGGGCCAGCCGCCGCCGCTGGCCGCCGGACAGCCGCATCCCGTGTTCCCCGACCAGGGTGGCCAGCCCGTCCGGCAACGAATCGACCCAGTCCGCCAGCCGCGCGCCGGCTAGCGCCGACCGCAACTCGGCCTCCGTGGCCTCGCGACGGCCGATGCGCAGGTTCTCCTCGATGGTCGTGTCGAACAGGTAAGCGTCCTCGCTCAGATAGCCGACGAGCTGCCGGACCCGGTCCGAGTCGACGTCCCGCAGGTCGACGCCGTCGATGCTGACCCGTCCCCGGATCGGGTCGAGGAAGCGGACCAGCAGCGCGGCCACAGTGCTCTTGCCGGAGCCGCTGGGCCCGACGAGGGCGACCCGGCGGCCCGGCGTCAGGACCAGGTCGAGATCGCGGATGGCGATGCGGCCGGGCGCCCAGCCCGCGGTGACGTTCTCCAGCCGGATCGTGGGCCGGGCGTCCGGCAGGTCGACCGGTTCGACCGGTTCGCGAACCGGCACCGGGGCGGCGAACACCTCGGCGAGCCGGCGGAGCGCGGCCCGGGCGCCGGCGAATCGCTGCGCGGCAACGGGCAGCCCGGCGGCCGCCTCGAAGACGGCGAGCGGCGTCAGCACGACCACGGCGAGCAACTCGCCCGGCAACGTGCCGGCGCGCACCGCCACCGCGCCGGCGCCCAGGCCGACGAGCAGGGAAAACCCGGTCGCGAGCGCGGTGACGGCCGCCGAAGTGCCCGCGGCGACGCTGGAGCGCTGCTCGGCGCGGCGCAGCCGGTCGTCGACCGCACCCAACCGGGCCAGCTGCGTGCCGACGGCACCGTAGGCGAGCAGGTCCGGCAGGCCGTGCAGCAGATCGACGGTGCCGGTGGCGAGTTCCCCGCGCAGCGGGGCGAGCCGCCCGTCCGCGCGCCGGGCGGCGGCCGACTGCAGCACCGGCACGACGAAACCGACGAGCACCAGCCCGGCCGCGAGGGCGAGACCCGCGGCCGGGGACAGCACGCCGACCAGGGTTACCGCGGCGGCGCCGACGAGCAGGGTTACCGCGTACGGCAGGACGACCCGGGTGAGCATGTCCAGGACGGCGTCGACGTCGGTGACCAGCCGCTGGACGAGGTCCGCGCGGCGGAACGCGGCCAGGCCCGCCGGGGCGAGCCGTTCCAACCGGGTGAACAGCCGGACCCGCAGCTCGGCGAGCACCCGCAGGGCGGCGTCGTGCCCGATGAGCCGTTCGGCGTAGCGCAGGATGCCCCGGCTGAGGCCGAAGGCGCGCACGGCCACGATCGCCACCATCAGATGCAGCACGGGTGGGTGCAGGGCGGCGCGGGAGATGAGCCAGGCGGCGGTGGCCATCAGGCCGACGCCCGCCCCGGCGGCACCGACACCGGCGAGAACGGCGAGCAGGAGACCGGGAACGGCGGGCCGGGACACGGTACGCAGCAGACGGATCCAGCTCATCGGGCACCGGCCAGGGCGGCGTCCAGGGCGATCGTCCGGTCGGCGAGGGCGATCAGTTCGCTGCGGTGCGCCGCGATCACGACGGTGCGCCCGGTCGCGAGGCGGCGGATGGCCGCCATGACGTCGGCGGCGGTGCCGGCGTCGAGGTTGGCGGTGGGCTCGTCGAGCAGCACGATCGGCGCGTCCCGCAGGAACGCGCGGGCGAGGGCGATCCGCTGTCGCTGCCCGGCGGAGAGGCCCACCCCGTCGTCGCTCAGCACGGTGTCGAGCCCCTGCGGCAGCGCGTCGACGAAACCGTCCGCGCCGGCTTGGGCCAGGGCCCGCCGTACGCCGGCATCGGTTGTGTCGGCACCCAGCGCGACGTTGGCGCGGATCGTGTCGGCGAACAGCTGGGGCCGCTGCGGCACCCACGCGAGCTGCCGGCGCCAGGCGACCGGGTCCAACTCGGCCAGCGGTTGACCGGCGACGGTGACCGAGCCTTCGCTGAGCGCCGCGAAGCCGAGTAGGACACCGAGCGCGGTGGACTTGCCGCAGCCGCTGGGGCCGGTGAGTGCCACCACCTCGCCCAGCCGGATCACGGCGGACAAGCTCAGGGCGGCCGCGGATCGGCCGGGGTAGGTGACGACGGCGTCGTCGAAGACGATCGTTCCGGCGCGCGGTGGCCGGTCGCCGGCCTCGCTCAGCGGGACCTCCAGGACCGCGAAGGCCTCCTCGGCGGCCGCGAGCCCCTCGGCGCTGGCGTGGAAATGCGCGCCCACCTGCCGCAGCGGCAGGTAGGCCTCGGGGGCGAGGATCAGCACGAGCAGGGCGGTGGCCAGGTCGAGGTGCCCGGAGACGAGCCGCAGGCCGATACCCACGGCGACCAGCGCGACCGACAGCGTGGCGAGCAGTTCCAGGACCAACGACGAAACAAAGGCGGTGCGCAGCGTACGCATCGTGAGCCGGCGCTGGTCGCCGCTGATCCGGCGGATGATGCCGGCCTGGGCGCGGGCCCGGCCGAACAGTTTGAGGGTGCCGAGCCCGGCGACCACGTCGAGGAAGTGATGGGAGAGCCGTTGCAGCAGCCGGAACTGGCGCCGGTTGGCCGCCTCGGTGCGCATCCCGACGAGCGCCATGAAGACCGGGATCAGGGGCAGGGTCAGCGCGATCGTCGCGGTGGCGATCAGGTCGGCGCCGGCCAGCCGGGCCAGCACGATCGCGGGTACGAGCCCGGCGAGGACGAGTTGCGGCAGGTAGCGGGCGAAGTAGCCGTCGAGTGCGTCGAGCCCCCTGGTGACCAGGGTGACGAAGGCTCCGGTGTCGCCGCGCGGGCCGAGCGCCGCCGCGTGGGCGAGCAGCCGGCGCCGCAACTCGCTCTTGACGGCGGCCGCGGACCGCGCCGAGGCCACCTCCTGCGCCCAGGCGACCGCCGAGCGGGCGACCACGACCGCCGCCAACGCCCCCAGCGTCGGGAGCAGCTCGTCGAATCCGGCCCGGTGCAGGAAGACCGCGGTGATCCCGTTGGCCAGCAGGGTGGCCTGGGCGACGATCAGTCCGGCCAGCAGGACGCCGAGCACGACGGTGACAGCCAGATACGCCCGGGTGCTGCGGGCGTATCTGAGCAGCCGCGGGTCGAGCGGTTTCACACCGGCTCCCGGGCCGGCGCCACGGCCGGGATCTGCTCGACCGTCAGGCGCTTGCGGAACACCCAGTAGGTCCAGCCCTGGTAGACCAGCACGATCGGGGTGAAGGCCACCGCCACCCAGGTCATCACCTTGAGCGTGTACGGCGTCGACGACGCGTTGTGGACGGTGAGACTGTTCGCCGCGCCGAGGGTGGACGGCATGACGTCCGGGAACAGGGTGACGAACAGCGCGAACGTGGCCAACACGATCGTCGCCGCGGTGGCCAGGAAGGCCCAGCCCTCCCGGCGGCGGTAGGAGGCGTACACCCCGCCGACCAGACTGACCGCCGCGGCGGCCGACAGCGCCCAGCCGCTGGCGTCGTGGTGCGCGATCGCGGTCCAGAGCAGGAATCCACCCGCGACGGCGATGACCGGCCCGCCCAGCGTGGCGGCAAGCCGGCCGGCCCGCTCTCGCACGTCGCCGTCGGTCTTCAGCGCCAGGAACACCGCGCCGTGCAGGGTGAACAGGCCCAGCGTGGTGAGGCCGCCGAGCAACGCGTACGGGTTGAGCAGGTTGAAGAAGCCGCCGATGTACTCGTGGTCGGCGTCGAGCCGGACGCCGCGCACGATGTTGCCGAACGCGACGCCCCACAGCAGGGCCGGGACGAGGCTGCCGCCGATGATGCAGGCGTCCCAGCGGCGCCGCCACTGGTCGTCGTCCTTCTTGCCGCGGTACTCGAAGGCGACGCCGCGCAGGATGAGCGCGACCAGGATGAGCAACAGCGGCAGGAAGAAGCCCGAGAACAGCGTCGCGTACCACTCCGGGAACGCGGCGAAGGTGGCGCCGCCCGCGACGAGCAGCCACACCTCGTTGCCGTCCCACACCGGGCCGATGGTGTTGATCAGCAGCCGCCGTTCGCGCTCGGTACGGCCGAGCACGGGCAGCAGGATGCCCACACCGAAGTCGAAGCCCTCGAGCAGGAAGTAGCCGGCCCACAGGATCGCGATGAGCGCGAACCACACGGTAGTAAGTTCCATGATCCTGTTCTCCTAGTACGCGAAGGCCAGCGGGCGGTCGGCATCCTCGGTGTCCGGCGGCTCGATCTCGGGCGCGCCGGCCCGGGCGTAGCGCACGAACAGTCCGAACTCGACGACGGCGAGCACCCCGTACAGCAGGGTCAGCACGATCAGCGAGGTGGCCGCCTCGCCGCCGCTGACCGCCGGCGAGCCGCTCTGCGCCGTCTTGAAGACGCCGAAGACGGTCCACGGCTGCCGGCCCATCTCGGTGAAGATCCACCCGAACGAGTTGGCCAGCAGCGGCATCGCCACCGCGGCGATCGCGGCCCGCCACAGCCACCGGTTCGTCGGCGTGCGCCCCTTCCGGCTGGCCCACAACGCGAGGGCGGCGATGGCCATCGCGAGCCCGCCGAAGCCGATCATCAACCGGAACGACCAGTACGTGACGGGCACCGACGGCGTGTAATCACCGGGTCCGTACTTCTGCTCGTACGCCTGCTGGATGTTGTTGATCCCCTCAACCTCGCCACCGGGACTGCCGGTGGCCATAAACGAGAGCAGGGACGGGACGCGAACGCTGGCGACCTCTTCCCGGCCGTCGAGCGAGCCGATGGTGAACAGCGAGAACGAGGCCGGCTTGGCGGTGTTGTAGAGCGCCTCGGCGGCGGCCATCTTCATCGGCTGCTGCTCGGTCATGATCCGGGCCTGCAGGTCGCCGGTGACCAGGACGCCAACGCCGGCGATAAGCACGACCCAGGCGCCGAGGCGCAACGCCGGCCGGAACACGTCCTCCTGGTGCCGCCGCCGCAGGTGCCAGGCGCTGACGGCCAGCATGACGGCGCCGGCGGTGAGGAAACACGCGGTGATCGTGTGCGGGAAGGTGACCAGCGTGGTCGAGTTGGTCAGCACGGCACCGATGCTGTGCAGTTCGGCCCGGCCGGTTGCCGTGTTGACCTCGTAGCCGACCGGATGCTGCATCCAGGAGTTCGCCGCCAGAATGAAATAGGCGCTCAGCAGGGTGCCGATCGAGGCGAGCCAGATCGTGGCGAGGTGCACCCGCTTCGGCAACCGGTCCCAGCCGAAGATCCACAGGCCGAGGAACGTGGACTCGAGGAAGAACGCGAGCAGACCCTCGATGGCCAGCGGAGCCCCGAAGATGTCCCCGACGAACCGCGAATAGTTGCTCCAGTTCATGCCGAACTGGAACTCCTGCACGATGCCGGTGACCACGCCCATCGCAAAGTTGATCAGGAACAGCTTGCCCCAGAACTTCGTGGCCCGCAGGTACTGCTCCTTACCGGTCCGCACCCACGCGGTCTGCAGCCCGGCGACCAGCGCCGACATCCCGATCGTGATCGGCACGAAAAAGAAGTGGTAAACGGTGATGATGCCGAACTGCCATCGGGAGATGTCCAGCGCGTCCACGAGCGATCCTTTCCACGGCTATCGCCGAGTCTTCGCGATCTCCATCCGGCCCGCGCAGGGCCAAAGGTCCCGTCCCTTTCCGGCATCGGTCCCGGCTCGCGGCGCGCCAGGGCCGAACGTCCCGAAGGCCGCCCGGCGATGCGGGGCCTTCGGCCCTCACGGCCGGGCCGCCCGTGCCGGAACCTGGGGAGGACATCGATAGGAGGGCACATCGTGGACACCACAGCCGTCGCGACGCGCGGGCTCAGCTCGGCCGAGGCCGCCCAGCGACTCGCCGCGGACGGGCCCAACACGGTGACCGCGCCGGCGCCGCGCCGCCTGCTCGGCCGGATCGGCCGGCAAATCTCGGACCCGCTGGTCGCTCTCCTACTCGCCGCCGCCGTGGTGACGACCGTCCTCGGCGATCTGCCGGACACGGCCGTCATCATTCTGGTTGTTACCGGCAACACCCTCATCGGAGTGCTCCAGGAGCTCCGCGCCGACGCGGCCATCGCCGCCCTCGACCGGCTTGCCGCCCCGACCGCGCGCGTGATCCGCGACGGGCACGCCCAGATATTACCGGCCGCGGAACTCGTGCGCGGCGACTTCGTGCGGCTCGAGGCCGGCGACGTCGTCCCGGCCGACCTGCGGCTGACCGACGCCCACCGGGCCGGCTTCGACGAGTCGTCGCTGACCGGCGAATCCGTGCCCGTGCACCGCGGCGCCGGCGAACCCGCGGGATCCGGAACCGTGCTGACCTCGGGCCGGGCCGCCGGCACCGTCGTGCACACCGGTGCGGACAGCTCGCTCGGCCGGATCGCCACCCTGGTGGCGCAGACCAGGCCCGGCCCGACACCGCTGCAACGGCGCATCGCCGGCCTCGGCCGGACCCTCGGCATCGCCGCGATCGCCGTCTCCGCCGTCGTCTTCGCCCTGGGCCTGCTCGCCGGCCAGCCGATCGTGCGGATGGCGATCACCGCGGTCAGCCTGGTCGTCGCCGCGGTGCCGGAAAGCCTGCCGGCCGTGGTGACGCTGGCGCTGGCACTCGGGGCCCGCCGGATGGCTCATACCAGCGCCATCCCCCGCCGGCTGCACGCCGTGGAGACGCTCGGCTCGGTCACCGTGATCGCGTCCGACAAGACCGGCACCCTCACCCAGAACCGGATGTCCGTGCAGCAGGCCGTCACCGCGGACGGCACCCGCTACACCGTCGCCGGCACCGGCTACGCCCCGAGCGGGGAGATCACGCAGGCGGGTCACCCGGCGGCCGTGGCGGACGAACTCCGGCTGCTGGCCCACGCCGTCCTGCTCTGCAACGACGCGGACCTGATCGCCCCCGGCGACGAACACGTCGACTGGGCCGCGGCCGGCGACCCGATGGAGGCCGCCCTGGTCACCTTCGCCGGCCGGTGCGGGCTCGACTTCGCCGCCGAACGCGCGCGGGCGCCGCGCACCGCCGAGCACCCCTTCGACCAGCTGACCCGGCGCATGACGACCGTGCACCGGCTGGGCACCGGCGAATACCTCGTGGTGTGCAAGGGCGCCCCGGAAAGCGTGCTCGACCCCGATGCCGACTCCGCCCTGCTGGAGGCGGCCGCCGAGCTGGCCGCGGACGGGCTGCGGGTGCTGGCCGTCTCGACCACGGTCACCGCCGCCGAACCGCAGGTGGCACACCCGCCACAGCTGCGGACCGCGGGACTCGTCGGGATCGGCGACCCGGTGCGCCCCGGCGCCCACGACACGGCCGCGGCGTTCGAGCGGTCCGGCGTACGCCTCATCTTGATCACCGGCGACCACCCGGCCACCGCCGCCGCCATCGGCACCCAGCTCGGCATCCTCGGCCCGGACGGCCGCGTCGCCGTCGGCGACGCCGGCCCGCTCAGCGCCGCCGACCTCGAACACGCCCGGGTGTACGCCCGCACCCAGCCCGAGCAGAAGCTCGACATCATCGCCGGCCTGCAGCAACGCGGCGAGGTGGTGGCCATGACCGGCGACGGCGTCAACGACGCGCCCGCCCTGCGCCGCGCCGACATCGGCATCGCCATGGGCAGCGGCACCGAGGTCGCCCGGCAGGCGGCCGAACTGGTCCTCGTCGACGACAACCTGGCGACGGTAGCCGACGCGATCGGCGAAGGGCGCCGCATCTACGACAACATCCGCCGGTTCCTGCGCTACGCGCTCTCCGGCGGGATCGCCGAGTTGCTGGTGATGCTGGCCGGGCCGCCGCTGGGTATGCCGCTGGCGCTGCTACCGGGCCAGCTGCTCTGGATCAACCTGCTCACCCACGGCATCCCGGGGGTGGCCCTGGGCGCCGAACCGGCCGAGGCCGACGTGCTGCGCCGCAAGCCCCGCTCGCCGCAGGAGTCCGTGCTCGGCGACGGCCTGCTCGGCAGCGTGTTCCTCGGCGGGCTCTGCCTGTCCGCCGTCGTGCTGGCCGCCGGGGTGACCGCCCACCAGCTCGACCGGCCGTGGCAGTCCGTCATGTTCGTCGTGCTCGGGCTCGCCCAGCTCGGCGTCGCCCTGGCCGTGCGCGCCAAGGCCGCACCCGGCGCTACCCGCAACCGGTCCCTGCTCGCCGCCGTCGCCATCTGCGGGATCCTGCAGGTCGCCGGGGTGCTGCTGCCGCCGCTGCGGGTGCTGCTGGGCACCGATGCGCTGACCGTGCCGGAGCTGCTGGCCTGCGCGGCCGTCGCCGTCATCCCTGGCGCGGCGCTGCGCCTAGTCCATTACAGGCTGGAATGCGTGGAAAGCGCTTCAATCGGTTCTCGGTGAGACAGGCCACGCGGTGGACGGAGCAAATTGACATGCCTTCTCGGGTTCCGGCTCGCGGGCCGGGACATGGCGATACTCTCGGCGTCGACCAATCTGCGGTTTTTGGTGAAATACGACAGTTGACGGTGAGTCTTGATGGTAGCGACCGCATTGTCCAGTGTGACCGATCTGGCCGAACGTGTGGAGCATCAGCTGAACAACCCGGCCAGCTACCGGGCAATCGTCACCCGGGTGCTGCTCCGCACCGGGGTCAACATGCGCGAGCCGAAACCGACGCAAAACCAAGACAGCGCGACGGTG
>Ga0307512_10007195_pt1 | contig 11073 bp, 7 predicted proteins | sample 14_EM_MG_FD_200267 | JGI IMG/M metagenome (GOLD analysis project Ga0307512, IMG submission 200267) | Populus trichocarpa ectomycorrhiza microbial communities from riparian zone in the Pacific Northwest, United States - 14_EM | ecosystem: Host-associated > Plants > Roots > Unclassified | place... | reverse complement strand
AGATCTCCAGCGATAATCTTACCTATACACCTATATTTACTATCACTCGAGTCCACGTTTGCAACCGTATACCATAATTACCATACGTATGCCTATAAGGCCGAACGCTGGCGTACGTGCCCTTACAGGATCATTGGCATTGGCTGGAGATGAGTGGCTTGAAACAACCCTTCTGATTGGATTGAGTTAGCATGAATCACAATGCTATGTGCATGACTTGATCTACGCTAGCAGAGTATTGGTTGGTCGCTGATTTAATCTCCAAAGCAATTGCTGGTATATCCAATTAATGCTGAGGTATTGATCTAATTGTTGAAAGAATCATGTATGCTATGTACCGACAGATATCCTAGCTAGGAATGAAACGAATGGTGGGAAATCGTATTCGAAGTCATGATCTGTCAATTCTATACCTGTAATATCTTACATGATGATATCCCTAGTTGGGAGAACAATTCTTTAAAACCACTGATAAATAAACAATTCATACAACCGGGAACTCTTGGCTCTGTCACCGTGGGATTCTTCAACCCCACAAAAATCCCTACATGATCCACAATCAGAGAGCAACCTTGTCATAGTTGAAGATAGTTCTGATGGAGGTTCATTCTAAACAGGTGACTATAAAGAGATTGTATTGATCCAGCAATGAGAAGAATAGAGCTCATGCAGCAATCCACAGTCACACATTAGTGGCGAAGAATCCAATAATAATATCATTAATAATTCTATTTCTTATTGCTACTAATGCTGCCACCACCACAAGATGAGCTCAAATCTTTAAATCACCTGAAAAAACTTCCACAAGGCCAGGTAGCTATAAAATACCTCCTATGCCTGCTTCTTGACACAGAGTATCCAAGACAGTATTCAGCCATATGATCCGGATTTTGAGAGACCTATACCTTTCCTATAAAGAACAGAATCAAATAGGTAACCTGTTTCAAATCCTACACCAGTTTAGCCTGTTGGGATGTGGCTATGAAGTCATTTGTTGTATCATGACGGGTATCACAACAGGTGAAGCTTTTGACTAGATTGATCCGGAGGCTGAGAGGTCTTCTGATGATTGCAGGCATTAGTTCGTTCTTGATTAGGTTATCAAAAAGTTGAGTCATAGGACAGGCAAGGAAAAAAGAGCAAGACATTAGAATAGATGGCTGTACTTTGTTTTAATACATACTGACTTGGGTATTGGGATTAAGCACACCTGTCACATAAACCTTGTCAAAATTTGTTCCTTACAAAATACATTGCTATATTGAATGTGAGGAACTTTAAATGAGGAAAAAACATGAAGAGGAATTGAGAAGTTGGAATACAATTAGTGAGTGGCTGGGCCCATTGGATCAGGTTGGATATATGAAACGATATTAAGAAATTTGTATTGAACTAAGGCTAAAGTCAACATTCATGAATATAACAATACATGCTAAACCTCACTTTGAACAAAGGCTCATTTATGAGCTAGGCACGGCTATTCATATCTGATTGAACTACCAAGTACAAAATTGAACACCATTTCTTCCAACTTCATTACTGATTTGCTAGAGTCCAAAGGGAAAAATGTACTGGTTGGTGACAGGATATGGATCAAAAAAAATATTGCACATAATATGAATCAGGATACAAGACTCACCTACAGTCGCCACATCATACCTTGATCATCTGCTGATGTATCATGCTGTGCTTGAGGATCTAGTATCTGCTAGAAATGTTACCATAAAATGTAAATATTTTACAAATCAGTATATCATCTTCAGGATAACATGAAGTATAAGTGTAGCTGGTCACCCACACTAGGATGGGTATACAGAACTGCTCAATCAAGTTATCAAAGCCAATATAAGGTCAGATGACATCCGGAAGCAGAACTTTTGAGTCTTGGAGCTTTCAATCGCCAAATACTCTTCTAACAGTATTCAGTGCTCTACTACTAAGATCTCCAGATTTTACATAAATTGAACTGACTAACAGAAACCTTACAGGCATACCAAAATGCATATTAGGGGGGATGAAGGGTAGCGGGCGGGGAGCTCCGCCATCTAGCCAGCTCGCCCGGAGGCGCCGGGGATATTGGGTTCTGTCATTCTCTAATGAGAGTGCATACAGTATCAATAAAACAAAACAAAAACCGAAATACATATTTGAAATCCACCTCGTTATACCTAAGGGTGGTCAGTGACAGAAGTCAGTATTGAACTTTCAAAGGAGTTGGAAAAAACATGTAAAACAATGTGGAATTATAACAATAAGATGTGGAAGTTGATTGAACTCCTTGTGAAAGCAGAATAAGTAATGCAAACTGGAAAAAAGATTCATTCAATAAACCAAAGTAAAAGATAGAAAGATAGTATATACCAGTCATTTAGAATTCATTTGTTTGGGTACAACACAATTTGTTACTGACAAGAAATTACATAGGCCTTGAGGATGGATTGGGCATCGATTATCACATATGGTGCATGATGTAGAGAACAACCTATCAAGAGGGAGGTAATTGATATCTGCCCAGAAGATAGCAGAAGAAACATTCACAACATTGGGTTTGGCAGTCAAAGTGATGACAACATGTGAAACGATTAGATTCTGGTAAAATGGAACATATGTACCCTTGAAAATAATACTTGGAAACCATCTGAAAATGTAAAGGAATCTGCAGAGGAACCATTCAAAGAATATTATGAGCAAAATCGAATGGTGGCAAGAGTAATGAAATATGAAAATAAGATAAGGAAATAAAATTTTGATTTTGGTATAATATAATGATTTTATTTGGATATCAGAGTGGTAATCGGTTTTGTGATTCATTTGTCGAGATGGATCTATCATTTGGTCAATGGTTGAAGGGAGGGAGGCAGTGTTAGTGGTCCATTCAGAGTAGTGATAAATTTACTATTGGATTGCGATGCGAATACTGTACAATTACAGTGTGATACCATCTATATGAACTCTTTGTGACATCACAAGTCTGACAGTCAAGTGATCTTTTGTGGAATTACACTTCAATTGCATGTCAATTGCTTAGTGCTTACCCAGAGAGCTACTAGTAAACTGACTAATGATGAGACTATTCTATTGCCATAACCATGATAGTTAGATTAAGATCCATTAGTGTTGCAGATGATTATTAACACACCAACTGTACCAGACTAGTAGGATGACATACAGTTAAGTTGTAATTATGCAGAATGCTGTGGGCTGTAGACTTTATACAATATGCAAGTCAGGAAAATGTTGAAAGCTAGTCTCAGGAGGAGTAGGGCCACCTGTAGGCACCACCAGGTCATTGGATAGTTGTGATCGAAATATATGATTCTTTCAGTGATGATTCTACATGGCCGATGAGAAGAGGGTGGCAGGGAACATAGCAGTTAAATTGAACTAGTATGCAGCACAACATCATAATCTACATTACAAATCTATCACTTGGTCAGCAATTAAACCTTCAATGTCATTGCTGATATGTTTCATCAAAGATTAGGTATTAATACAACTAGCATAAAGCACTGCAAGATTATATGCTACCAGATGCTTTTACCACTGAACAAACAAACTGTGACCTGTCAAATGTGAAGTTAAGATTTGCCATATATAGTTTTATCAATGGTTCCGGTTTCGGACGATACCTAATATAGCAGTTCCAAGATAACCCGGAACCGGCTTATTCAGTCCGGGTGTGTGGCAAATGGTTCTCTCAATTAAGTCCATGAATCTTCATTGGAAAATGTAGTGTTTGGTATATAGAATATGCAGCTTTGGACAGCGCATCTTTTCGTGGTCTCCGATTTTTGATATCTTCCAAACGCAGCAAGCTGCTCTGAAATTACAGTCATTGTTGGCCCAAAAACGAGGTTTTTAGGCTACCACAGGCTGAGATTTGAGGATATCAAAAATCAGAGACTCCCAAAGATGCTCAGTGTGGAGCTGCATATTCTCAGTACCAAACACTAGACTCTCTGAGGAATATTTGTGGCCTTGATGTGATTGTTCCCTCAAAAAATCGTCGATTTTTGATGGCGTAAGGCCGTTGCCACGCAGACCAATAACACCGGCTGGGTCCAAATCTGGAACCGTCGCTAACACTAGCCATATTGATGTATATGATATCTTGCTGAATCTGGCCATACTTGGAAGAGTAACTCTTTAAAATATCTCATGCAAACAAATGATAACCTTAGGAACAAAGTGGCAATAACAATGTGGGATGTACCAATATGGCAAATTACAATTAGAAAATCGCCATAGGAATAGGTTGCTGTCATTGCATGAATATCTAAGGGAGTCTCATCCTCAACACTCAAATATAACAAGATTGCATCGTTGCAGCACTGAGAAGGATAGTCTCTAGCAGCAATTCACATTCAGAGTATTAGCAGCAACAACCACCATATGATATGAATATCAATTCTATTCACAATTACTTCAACATCTATTGCCTGTGAGCTGCTCAGATGACTATTTGTGGACAACTAGTATCCTACACCATATATCTGGATACTGTTGCAGATGTCAAGGAGATATATCTTCATTATGAAAAGCTGGATAGGTTCTCCAATACCTATTAGGTACTACACCTTGCCTGCGTCACTGGAAGTGAACATGACTATATTTGTTATCACCGGATGGGATTCATCAGCAAAAAGGATTTTGGTCCAGGCGGAATGACTACGTCACAGTGGACGCGCTCTGTCAGAGCCGTCAGAGACACCCCGGTGGTCGCATTGCATATCGCCCTCCGATGGCAGTTTCTCCATGTCTTCTTGCTCGGTCGGTCTTGGATTTTAAACGCACACTCTGGCGCTGTGGCCAATTGTGACGGTACGTTGGAGTAGGTTCATTGGGTATGCGCTTGCATCGGGATTGGAATGCAATGGATGATGCTGCAAAAATCTCTCCTGATGCTCCTTCTACCTGCACGCAAAATGCCAGTTTCTGTTTACTAATTATACACATCATTCCAAGTCGCCAGGTCTATGTGGCTATTGACAATCCATCACTCATTCCTTCAGTCGCCTCTCTTACTAATCGTGGCTATTGCTGGAATCATGTGCGCACAGCCGACGATGTTTCCAACGCTAAAAACTTGCAAAGCAACAGCTGCTGGTGCTTTTCTCACTTGTACCAATTGTGGGACCGGATCAAAGTTACCCGAGTTATCAGGCATTGTGGCGATCGCCAGGGCTAACCAGTACTCAACGAAAGCTCCATCCTCGTTTGGGAACTTGATTTTGAATTGTCGTTGAGGTTGCCACAGGAGACGCCCATTTAATGCGCCATAACACCGCCCAGGGTGTTGCGTTACCCACACGCAGTCATTCCGTCCGTCCTCTCCGCGCCAGCTCTGGCTTCCTGTGCATAGACACATCTGAGATATGCGTTCACCGTCTAAACCCTCAACTTGAACCTTAATACCATGGCAAATACAGAGCTCCATTGTGTGCAGTTGTTCATCCGACATATACATCTTCTTACGACTCTTATGCTTGATAAACTGCCGCATGCCACTGTATATTGCCATGCGGTGCGTTGCGTCTTGCCTATTGTCGAGTAATGCTCTGAAGTCTTTGATCATGGCGTGAGGATGCTTTCCATCACGGCGGTTTGGGGTCGCATGAATTCGGGCTTCGCATATGACTGGCAGCTCAGGGGGGCAGCCTGATCAGCACCGGAAGGGAGGACTTTGCAGGTGGCAGCGCTGTTCTCCCAACGCTGAGCATGGGCTTGGAGATTGAGCTCTCTCATTTCGAAGCAGAGAATGCGACACTGAAAGGTGATTACTTGTGGCAGGTAGTTGAGATTCTGATTGGAGGCGTTCCAACTGTCCTTGAGATTCTGATTGGAGGCGTTCCAACTGTCCTTGAGGTTGATTTCATGTGGTTGTTCATGTCTCTCGGAGGAATACTGTTGCAAAGTTCTGTATCAACAAATCTGTTCGACCGAATGAGACATCAAGTTGATCTTTTGGAAGTTGAAGTCAGCTATTGCATATACAGGTCACAGCCGGAGACGGAGATGTCTTGTACAGCCGGAGGCGGAGATGTCTTGTACAGTCGCAGACGGAGATGTTTTGTATGGCCGCAGACGGAGATGTCCTGTATGGCCAGTGACGGATATGTCTTGTATGGCCGGAGACGGTGATGTCTCGTATGTCCAGAGACAGTGATGTTATGTAGGGCTGGAGATGACTGTTGACTCTGGTACGAGCTGATGGCATTCTGCCGTACTGGTACGTACATATATATACTGGCCTTATGGCCCTCTTAGATAGAATACAATTAAGCTTCTCTAGCATCACTATTTCAACAGGTTATGAGCCCGGCGCCCGCTACAATCTTTACTACAAATACTCTATTTATATCTTACGATCAAGAGCCTCAAAACCCCCAACCCACTGACAACCATCCCTGCTTATCAGCCGCAACACCATCACCATCCATCACTCTACATCATCACCTTCCTAACCTCCTCCACTCTAAAAACATGTCAAACGAAACATTCAAGACGGATCAAGGCAATGTGCCCAAGCTGACCGAGGAAAACCACCCTGTCTGGAAGCAAAACATTCGCTGAGTCCTCATCACCAAGTTAGCCTACAATATCGTCACTGGTGTCGAACTCCTCACTGTTGGCAACGGCGTCGCCCTACACCCTTTACAAGGAAGCTGGCATGACCGAGCCAATAAAGCACTAGCATAAATACACCTCGGATGCTGTGACGAACTCCTTCCACTCATCGACGCTATCGACGACCCCGTGGAAATGTGGGAAGCACTTAGGGACCGACTTGACAATGCCTCAACGAAGCTTGGCTGCACCCAAGTCCAGCGGAAGTTCACCACCTCTCGACCATCGCCAGACGAAACGGTCACCCAGTACTTTAACAAACTAATCGCTTTCCGCAAGAAGCTAATCAGCACCACCGAAAATATCACTGATAACACCATGAAAACACATATCTGCACTACCCTATCTAATTCATATAAAACAACCATCCAAATCCTTGAACAGCGCATCCCCACTCCCATGGCCCAGCAGTGTATGGATGCGATCCGCGAATATGCTGAGCGAATGACCTTAACCAAGGAAATTGGACATGCATCCACCGGAGCAGCCCTAAACTCCCGCGGCGGAATTCGTGGCTGTGACAGTGGCGGATGAGGTGGCGGACGCGGAGGTGGACGAGGAAATGGACGCCAGAAGCACAAATGCACACACTGCAAAATGGACAATGATACCACCAAAGCAGGCGGAAAGAGAAAGCACGCTGAAAACATCACAAACACCGGTGATACAAACACCTCCAGGAACGACGAATGAACGTCCTACCACTGCGGTCCCTCCGGACACTTCGAATGCGACTGCATCCACTTCAAACGTGCCCGGGATCAACGCAACAACGTCAACAATGGCACTGCAGTACAAGCCACAGCCGGAGATCGCGACTTAATCTGACTGGCTGACAACGCGACCGCTCTGACCGCAGCCTCTGCTCCAGCTGCATGTGTCATCGATTCCGGAGCATCTCACCATATGTGCAATGGCCGCACCAGATTCAACTCAATAAAGAAACTTCGTCAGCCAATAGTCATTGAGCTTGGAGATGATTACAAAGTTACAGTAAGTCACCATGGACTCATTAGCATTTCACAGGAGTACGATGTCAATGCTCTCTACTTGCCTACGTTCAGGCTCTCGCTTCTCTCCATCAATCAACTGGACACAGCCGGGTACACATCCACATTTGGACGCGGCAGGTGTTCCATATCATCTCCATCAATCACCATCACAGGCAATCGGGTCAATGACCTCTATATCATATCACCAGCAACTGCACTCACTTCGACAGTACCAAGCATGTCTACGAAGTCCACTTCAAGAAGGAGAAAGAAGAAGAGAAAAAGTGCATCATCAACTGCACATATCACCATACCATCTTCGAGCTCACACACCACCATACCATCAATCGCGCACTTCACCGAGCCTACTACGAGCCCACTCCACACTGCATCTTCCAGTGCAGCCAGCACCGAATGTCCATCTGCCACCAAAAATCCAAATCCCACTCGGAAGCCTCTCACAATCTCAGAATCACGACTATGGCATCGCCGTCTAGCCCACATTCATCCTTCTGCCCTACGATCTCTAATTGGTGGATATACAGAAGACGACTCAATGTGCACCGCATGCGTCCAGGCCAAACACAAGCAGAAGAGTATCAAAGTCAAGACCAAGCGCACTACAAAGCCATTCAGACTTGTACATTCAGATGTGTGTGGACCATTCTCCACGCCCACCTCCGCTGGCCATCGCTACTATATCTTATTCATCGACAATTACACAAGCTACACCTCTGTTTGGGTCCTTCCAGATACGAAGTCGAAAACAAGCAGCTCAGCCTACCAATCATTTCAGGCCGGAGTTGACTCCATGGGATATGAAGTGGAACAATTTCGGTGCGACAGTGGACGTGGAGAATACGACAACAAGACCTTCTGACAGGTGCTCGCTGTTCATGGTACGACATACAAACCATGTCCTCCCTACGCTCACCATGAGAATGGGGTTGCCGAACGCATGATCCAGACCATCACCGAGAAAGCACGATCTATGATGATTTACTCCCAGGCGCCACTTGTCTCTTGGAGAGAAGCAGTCAGTACCGCAGTCTACCTCCACCAGCGAACCCCAAACAAAGGCCTAACGAAAAGAGACAACCGCGACGGCTATCAAGCACCATATCCAACTCCTTACAAGATGCTGCAAGCATTTGGCAAGCCTTCTCACAACAATGATGGCAACAAGATCTCGTACAAAGCTCCTCTCCATCACCTTCGGCGATTCGGCTGCTACGCCAGTCAACTTATCCCCGAGCCGCAATGCCATGGAAGATTCAGCGCACGATCCAAGCCATGTATGATGGTCGGTTACGTGCACGATTCGATTACACTTTAGAGGATACGGTCTGCAGCATTCCGAGTAGTACGATCACAGTTGGATGTCATTTTTGACGAGAAGAGGAATGCCTACTCATCATGCCTACACGGAGACCAAACAGACATCTTGGAGCTACCAGAAGAGACAGAATATGTCGGGGAAATTGAAACGGGTGGCGATGGACTTCTCCATGACCACGCAGGAACCAGTCGAACAGGTGAAGGCCACGGAAGTGGTGATCATGACGGTACTGACGATGACATAGACCACAATCTGCCTGATGCTGACAACCGTCGAAGTCTCCCTGCAAGTCCAGGTGTGAGATCACGTCCTCCTCACGAGGAGGATGCACCACCGGTGTCCAGAGAAACCATCGTCCACAATTGACATCTCCGCCGCGAAAACGACAAAGCGTGCCGAATGGCGGCCACGACCAAGCAATCATGCCAACCACCACCATGCATGAATCGTATCACAAGAAGTCAGGTTAAGATATCCGCAAATGCACTAATCATCATGGCGATGGCTTTCGCATCGACATCCATCAACAGCGATCCATTCACATATGTGGAGGCCATGGACAGCCAACTACGAAACAACTGGAAGCGAGCAATGGAAGAGGAATGCACATCGATCCTGCTCAATAACACATTTACAACTATCAATTCCCAGGAGGCAAGGGAATTGCAAGTCAAGCCAATCGGCTCCAAATGGGTCTACAAGACGAAACACAATCCTGACAGCACCATACGGTTCAAGGCATGCCTACTAATTAAAGACTACGAACAAACAGATTTCTGAGAAACTTATGCCCCTGTCGGAAATCTCACCACTATTCGGTATCTCATCTCTCCGGTCGGAAAACATGGCTGGAACATCAATCATTTCGATGTGGTCACTGCCTTTCTCAATCTTTCGGTGGTTGACGATGATATCTATATGACGCTGCCCGAGGGCTGGCCGGAAGGCCTCAACGCGCCTGGGATCGTTGTTCGACTACAGAAAGCACTTTACGGCCTCAAACAACCATCACGACTCTGGCACAACGATATTAACCCCTTCTCGCTCTCCATCGAGTTCACACAGTCCCTGGCTGAGCCCAACCTCAATCTCTGCAGCGATGGTAATCTGATGCTTTTGTACGTCGACGACATCTCAATATTGTACCTGGAAGACGCTACCCTAGCTGCGATCGCAGTCAAGGCTAGGCTCCCGGAAAAATACAACATCACCAATCTCAGCCCGGCTCACCAATTCCTTGTCATCGACATCCACCACGAGGAAACTGGCACTGGCACCGGCATCAGTCTTGGCCGAAAGGCGTTCATCACCACGATTCTCAAACAATTCAATATGCAGAATGCCCATGGTGCATCAACTCCAACGGAGCTTAATGTGAAGCTAGATCTGGCCGAGGATCGGGGGGAGAAAGAACTAAAAGATATGAAAAGATACCAGGCAATTGTCGGCTCATGGATGTATGTAGCACTTGCAACTCGGCCCGATATCTCATTTGCAGTCGCTTCACTTTGCCGATACAATTCCCGTCCTTTCACCAGGCATCTCAGTGCCGCCAAAAGAGTTCTCCAGTATCTCAAATCCACAACCAACTTTCGACTGCATTTGAGCAACTGCTCGGGTAGCAATGATGAACTCACTGGCTACACGGACTCGGATTGGGCCGATGATAGTGCTGACGGCAAATCTCAAGGTGGTCATGTCTTCCTTCTCAGCAATGGAGCTGTCTCATGGCAGTCACGAGAGCAAGATCTCAATGCCATGCCAACCCTCGGAGCCGAATACATCGCTTGTTCCGAAGGCTCCTGTGAAGCGAAGTGGCTGCTTCAGTTCCACCGATATATACACGGCAAAGATGCATCGCCACTCCCGATCAATTGAGATAATCAAGGCGCACTTAGTGTAACGGGTGGGGTCGGACGCAGGTGATATAGATGTTGCAGGACTGAACTCGAAATGCGTATCGAGGAACAAAGATCAGAATATGTTTTAAAGTCGGACTATTGCTTTGCTATACAAGAGAACGAGTAAAGAGAGAAGAAAAGGAAATCCTCCAACACCATCAACACTCTCTTTATATACAATTCGTCTGCCACCTCTCGAACCATTCTTCATGCT
>Ga0307512_10007193_pt1 | contig 11075 bp, 10 predicted proteins | sample 14_EM_MG_FD_200267 | JGI IMG/M metagenome (GOLD analysis project Ga0307512, IMG submission 200267) | Populus trichocarpa ectomycorrhiza microbial communities from riparian zone in the Pacific Northwest, United States - 14_EM | ecosystem: Host-associated > Plants > Roots > Unclassified | place... | reverse complement strand
TATTGAATGATGAAATTGAAAAAAAATAATAAAAAAAACCTTTTAGCCAATCCTGATTAACCCATCAAACCTGCAACTTGAGCCTTGAGATTGAGATAACTTCATAGAATAAAAATCAAGTAAAATTACAAAACCTAATTCCACAGGATCCAATGTTAAGGGTTGAAATCGAGAGAGAAAAACTAAATCCATATAATCCCATATAAAGCAAATTAAAAAAATTATAAACAACCTAACATTCAATGATGAAATTGAAAAAAAAACTAAATAAAAAATTATTGGATTGTTGAAGGGTGAAATTGAAAAGAAAAACTAAAGAAAAGAAAGAAAGAAAGAAAAGAGCAAAGCAATATTGCAATGAATAGTGCTTTGTGAGTGTGACTATAGTGACTTAGTCACACCTTTTAGGTTTTGTTAAATGTCAATTTTAGAGGAGGCGCATCATAGTTAGATTTGCAAGTCTAGAGGTTTTGCATATAATAATATACCGTTACTATTAACTTTCTATGTCCATATCATCATCTCGATTGTGCATTCTTTGTTCATCTCTTATAAAATCTTATTCGAGTTTTCTTCAACGTGCATTGGAGTCATATTAACTTCTTTCTTTAAACCCAATCCATTGTTATGCTGATGAAGTCGTGAAAACTTTAGAAATGGACTAGGCTTTCCACAACTGTGATCTTAAACTGATGGAATGACTAGGCTTGACCACTAGTCTCGTGAGTTGATGGGTGACTTTCATGAGTTTTTTTTACAAAACAAGTCTCCTATTAAAACATGAAACACTCTAATATTTAAGTCAATGAATGTAAGGGGAGAGGAGTATGTTGTACATGGAAGTAAGTAGTGGAGACGATAAGCAGTGTAGCAAGAGCGTAGGAGTAGCACTGTGCATTGTAGCCTTGTGTGGTATGCTTTGTTTTGTGTCAAGAGACTAGTTGTGAGGATTTATTTTCGTGTTGTTTCTCATGTTAACTTACTTGGTGAGCTGAGATGTTTATATACCTCAATCATGGTAGTTTACCTCGTGGAGAGTAAAGTATTGATGACGAGGGAACTCGTTGTGAGTGGAGAGAAATGAGTACTACTAGGAGAGAGGTTGGTGCTCGACATTAAATATGATTTGTTGTTTGTTAGAGATGAGTGCTTCTGCTCTGCACTGGAAATTTATACGCACCATAAAAACTAGAGAATGATTTGAAGGTATTGAAGTGTATAATCCTTAGTGGTGGTGGATGTCCACTACAATTTTTAGAAACTAAAAAACAATACATTAAGATATATACTCGATTAGAAGTATTGAACAACATGTAACGTGGATGACTAAGTGTGGGTTACGTGCACCATAACATGTATAGATCACTTCAAAGTATTATGTCACAATTTATCTGCATAACCAATACATTTATTGAATCATTGTACATGTCCAACACGCAACTTCATATTCACAATGCTAGTCTTTCTTTCTTTCTTTCTTTTTTCATAAAGAATTAAATGGGTTTTTTATTTATTTTATATCTTGTTTTCATCTTTATCCAAATTTGGCAGCAAATATAATCAAATCTATATTTTATACGCTTGTAAAGCTCAAATAAAAACATTTTTCATCATTTTCTAAAAGCAAAAGCTGCAACTGTAGCAGATCAATTTTTTTTTTATCATGTCTATGTATTTTTTTTAGCTGTTGGTTTTTTTAATATATTTTTGATGATTATGTTAAAAAAAAAAACTGCAACTTGTTGAAAGCCTTAGGATTTTTAGTGTTATTTTACAGATATTTGAGGGTTGCTGGCATTGCTGCTGTTATATTATATAATCTTCAACGGAAATAGTTACGACAGCATGTGCTATCAATGTCAAAATCCGACATTAGAGGTACTGTCCCTTTGCAGAGAGTGAAGTGTGACGAATTTAATAAACAAGATATGGGCATTAATTTAATCAATAGCTGTACTATATACCTACCATTTTTGTTTTTTTTAAGAACCTGCAAGCTTTCATAAAATAAAGTAAAAACCTTCTCAACCATTACAATGAAAAAGTAACCGGAACTAACTATCTATTTGGTAGGTAACGATTAGTAAAAATTTTTGATCAAAAAGTTTACTCTCTGTATAATTTCAGTTTTGATTCTTCTTATTGCTAACATGATAAGCACTGGAAGCTTACATGATTATTAATTTTAAAACCTGTAAAATTAATCGAGGTACATGCAAGTTGACCCGAATACCCACATGAATAAAAAAAAAAAATAACAAGAACTTAACATATAATTAAAGCATAAAAAAATAAATGTAGATAAACTTAAACTGTGTATTGAACATGATAAATGCCATGTCAAGAGCAATGGATCCTGTTTATTTATGATTACAAAACATAAACGTTGACTAGGTCTTCGTGACATCAAATCATCAAGCAGAATCCCATACTAAACTGTTATCAACTTCATGTCATTTTTATAAACGGGAGAAGCGCAGTGAAATAAATATTTACATGAATTTAATGTTAAACATGTTCATCGAGTTCATAATTAGTAACGTACTCCTCTTTTATACTATTGCATTCCAAGTTTTAATCTGAATTATGATATTATTATATTACATTTTTAAGCGTATTTTGAATTATAAGAGTCTATAATTGTAGACCGTAAGGTTAAAAGATGAGATGATATTTTTTTAAGAGAACAGCCCTATAACAATTTTTTATAAGCAATATAAATTATTTATCTATATTATGCTCGTATAAATTATTTATCTATATCTTTTTCTTTCTTTAATCCAGATCTAGAATGTGAATGTATGTTTATTATTATTATTATTATTATTTTGTAAAAAAAAAAACAACCTATTTATTACATAATATTGTGTTTTTCATATCAATTTTTTGTTAGGAGATCAAGACTAGAATTTTTTTTATGTGAGTATTATATTAATTGTTTTTCTAGGGCCTGGCCTTCCTCCGCCACGCTGAGATAAAATCTCACTGTATATATGTTAGAATAAAAATTTAAAGTCTATTTGATATTATGACAATGATTGCTTTTCAAAGTATTTTTACTTGAAAATACATAAAAATAATATTTTTTATTTATTTTTAAAATTTATTTTTAATATTAGATCATCAAAACGATCTAAAAATAAAAAAATTTATTTTAAAACAAAAAAATTAAATTTATTTAAAAACATTTTAATGGAACTAATCTAGATAGATGTCTCGCTTTTATTTATTTATTAATAGATGCATTTTTTTTATTAACGTGGCTATTTGAGTTAACTTGCGCGTGCCTCGACTAATCACACGGATCCTGAAGTTAACGACCATGTAAGTCTCCAGTTACCTTTAGGTTTGTGAGACTTGAATTGTTAACCTCTAAGGAGCAAACCTAGATGAACCACTTCATGGAGCTAGTGGTTCTCGTACTTATTTTACTGCTTTTTTTATTAGCATATAGTATTTATGTGTGACCTTTTTTTAAAATATGTTTCTTACACATAGAAGGTGCCATGATTGAAATAAATCAAACCCTTCAAGTAAAAAAAAAATTCATTTTTACGAGGCTTGCACAATAAAAATAATCAATTCCTTTTTTCCGTAATAAAACATAATTAATTCTATGTGTATGGCCATAATCAAGGGATAATTTCATGTTGATGGAAAAAAAAAAAAGGTTCGAAATCGTCAATGATTGAAGGGGAAACATTGGCGTGCCGCCCTCCTTAACCACGGAAGAAGAATGTGTTTTTAAAATTGCAAAAAGAGCCACGAACGTTTCTACATTTATAGAGAACTCCCCAAAAGATTATAATATTCGTAAAAAGAGAAGCTGAAAAGGACGCTGAGAGACAGCAACCAAATCTCGATAAAAAGCCGCTGTAGATAAATAAAACAGAATTCCACCCTCCAAAAACTCCCAAACAGACTCTGCTTCTCTTCTCTTCTTCTTCGATTTCATTTTCAGCTAATCTCATTGAAATCGTAAAACGGAATTGATTTCCTATTCTTTCTACCATAGTAAGCTGAGCTGAGTCATTTATAAAATAAAAATAAAGATCCGTTTTCTCAGAGAATTCATTTCCTCCTCTCTCTTTCTGGATCCATTTTTCAGGTAAATAAATATTACGGCTCAAACCGAATTCACCGCTTATTTATAACAATTCACATTCTATTTGAGTTTGTGATTGTTTCTTTGTCGTTTTAGGTGTTCGTTCGTTCGTTCGTTGATGGTCATCTAATCTCCTTTTATATAACACCTGATCATTTCTTTCGAAATTCAATCCGGTAAGATATACATATATATATATTTTCAATTCTACAAGCTCTGTTTGGTAACTAAGAAAATAAAAAACCGATTGAAAAGAAAAAAAGAAGAAGAAATGAAATGGAATTCTTGCTAAGCGAAGTCTGTTTTCTGTGTTTGCTCACCGTTGTTCAAGAGTGCGTAAGTAAGCTCGGTTTTATTTTATTTTTTTGTTCTTGCGTTTTCTCGGTAACCAAACAGCGTCGGACAGCTCGCTCCTTGCTGTAAAGTTTATTGCCAGGAAATAAAATTTGCTTGTTGATAATGATTAAGTTTATTTGATGTTTAAATAAATAAAAATTATTATTTGAAGTTAATAAATGTCTCCTGTATTATAATTTATATATGTCAGCACGTTTCAAAAACAAAATAAAACAATAGAAGAAGAGGTAATGTGATTAATTTTGTCATATTGGAAACTGATTGCTGCTTTGATTAGTTGTGTGGAATGGTTCAAATTAAGTGGCTTATGATAATACGAAACTGATAAGCAGACAGCGATTAGCAAGTCAAAGATGATTGATGACTTGTCTAATCTGATTTTTCCATCCTTGTAAGTCAATAATTAGTGTCAAATGTTTGGTAAAAGTAATTATTTGTACAGAACCGATTCCCTTTTGTTCTTTAAGCTGAATATATGCAACTGGAGAGATTTGATTTCCTTCTCCTATTTTTTTATATTAAAAATAGGTAGTTTTTTTTTTTTTTTTAAATCATGGATTAATTGGAAGACATTTGAAAAAATGGGGCTTATTTGGCTATCAATTGAATGCATCTCCTTATTGGCTAATATACCTTAACTGTTCTGAGGTGTATCATGCACTTGTTTGCTTTGAAATACCTGAAATGGCAGATACTAAGTTTAACTTGGAGATTTTGACAATCCAAGCAGGCATTCGTTTCTGCATTTTTCATACGTGCCTTTTAAGATTGCATGTCAAGTTGCTTTCGTGTGATACGAATCCACATTGCATTTCCCACGTAATCCGTGTCTCACTAAGCTGGTCCGATCATTTTCAATTGTCTGCATTTTCCTCGATATTTGGCTATGCAATGAGGATTGTCAGCTATGCTTCAAATAGCATTTAAGACTGACTTGTGTTGTTCTCTTTTATGTTTGACAAGTTACTTGTCTATATGCTTTGACATGGTAAGAAATTGGCAACAGTTCGAAATGTCTAATACTATCCTTGTAAAACTGCATCTGAAGGTTTGTAGAGAGCTATATTCTTTGTGAAAATAAGGTGGAGTGTGATGCTTGATTAATTTCCATTTTCTTTCCTTTTTATTCTTCCGGATCAAAACTAGAATTGTCATTGGTTTATTTGAATACAAGTTCTTGCAACACTATTCTTGTGCCTTTCCCTTCTCTCACTCAAGTTGTGTGCCTTTTCTTTTTTGGCAGTAAGAAATGGTTGCCTTTGGGAAAAAGCTGAAGGAAAGACAAATTCAAGAATGGCAAGGGTATGTTTGACATATCAGAACTTTCTGATAAGCATTGTCTACTGTCGGTTCATTTTATTGGCAAAGAACACCCCTCCTCTTTGATTGACATCATCTTTTAGTTTCAATGATGTTGGGTTTAATTGCTTTTTTTTCCCCTTCTGGGTTGATTCTATGTGGAGATGGCAAACGATGCTTAAGTTTCATGTATTTGATTTGGAGTCATTAATCCATCTTCTGCGGGGATGTAAAATTTACTACTTTAGTGCGACTTTGGTAAGATTTATAATTATATTTTTAAATAAAATCAGGAAACCAAAACAAATTTTGGGCTTTCTTCCCAGTATTTTTCAAATTAAAATCACACATTTACATGTAGGTCATTAGATCGATAGCAGAAGAGAAATTTAGAGGGTGGTACAGTTGGTGTGGGAATTGTTTCACTTGATTAAGCATGTCACCACTATGTTGTTGCGGCATCCTGGTGGTGACAGTATGAAGTCCAGTGTTCTTGTGCACCATAGTGTATAATTGTGAAGCATTCTCTTTATGCTCCCTCAAGGTTTGTGTTTTTATTTGTTCATGGATCTGCTTTCTTGTAGATACTATATCAACTACAAATTAATGAAGAAGAAAGTTAGACAGCATGCTCAACAAATTGAAGTTGGAACACAGGATCGCCGGCATGTACTCAAGGATTTCTCAAGAATGTTGGATAATCAGGTATAGAGAAATAATTTGGTACTATAATGTACATATTAATGTATAATGTGTGTGTTTTGTTTTGCGCGAAGTGTGTTGCAACTGTATGTTACATCAGAATTCATAAGCCTCTTGTCAATATGATGCTTTCTGATGTCTTCTGGACAATTCCAAATTCAGTCCCTCACTCGAGGCCGAAACAAAATGTTTTGTAACACGTTTTTGCAATACCAATTTCAGATAGAGAAGATTGTTCTTTTTCTCTTGGAACAACAAGGGCTGCTTGCAAGCAGGATAGCCGAGCTTAATGAGCAGCAGGAGGCTCTTCAGCAGCAGCCAGATATATTTGAAATATCCCAGTTACGAGAAGCTTATAGAGAAGTGGGACGAGATCTTTTAAAGCTTCTTTTTTTTATTGAGATAAACGCCATTGGTCTTCGTAAGATACTGAAGAAGGTTGATAAACGGTTTGGATATAGATTCACTGATTACTATGTCAAAACCCGTGCCAATCATCCCTACTCTCAGCTGCAGCAAGTGTTCAAGCACGTGGTAATATGCCTAAGTCAGTGGCATTCACTATTTTTCTTCTTATTCTGATGCTTGAAAAACTTTCTAGTTGGACCTTTTCCGTTAATATTCTTTCATTTCCAGAAATAGAACCATAGATTTTGAGTTAATGAGTTTCTACTGAATATCAATAAAATTGCAGGGTCTAGGAGCTGTTGTTGGAGCCATATCACGCAATCTGCATGAACTTCAGGAACATCAGGGAAGCTACTTATCGATTTATGATCAGCCCGCTCTTCCCTTCCAGGTTTCCTTTGGTTTCCATAATCCATTTCCTTTTTGAAAGTTCCATCAAATCATGTTGAAGCTTTATATTTTGGTGTTGCAGCGGCCATAAGGTTTGTACTGACCAAGTCACCATGATGTTTGCTGGTGTTAATATGCAGGATCCTGTTGTTGATTCAATGAAAGCAGCAGTTGACAGGCTAACCCACTCAACAAACTTCCTCAACTTCTTGGCACAACATGCACTCATTATGCAAGAAGAGCTACCGACTTTTGAGGAACCTGTTGATGATCAAAAATACCATTTTATATCACTTCTCTTAAACTTAGTCAACACATTTCTTTATATGGTCAATACATATATTATTGTACCTACAGCAGATGACTACTCTATGAGCCTTGGAGCCGCAGCAACAGTTTGTGGTATTGTGATTGGATCAATGGCTGTTGCACAGGTGTTTTCTTCAGTATATTTTAGTGCTTGGTCAAATAAGTCATACTTCAGACCTCTTGTATTCAGCAGCATTGTTCTTTTCATCGGAAATGCAATGTATGCATTGGCATATGACTTTAATTCAATAGCTGTTCTCTTACTTGGCCGTGTTTTCTGTGGGTAAGTAATCCTCATCCTTTTCCTTGTCTTTTAATGTCTGATTACATGATGAGAATAATTTCACTAGGTGGTTTGCAGAGTAGTCATCTGCTGCAGAGACAATAAGATACATTTTGAGTAATTTGGCATCATCATGAATTTCATACTGACTTGAATGATCATCACAAAGCATAGTGTTGAGTTCTGGATTATGATAGACTCGAGTAACCAAATCTTTTGTTGTATGACATGAAGCGCTCTTTACACACTCACTCACGCGAGCGCGTGCGCGCGCGCACACACACACACATGCATAGGAACTTCCTAAAGTTCAGTGTAAGAGAATAACCATATGATTAGAGCTCCTTCATAGATTCATAGCTACATGGTGAAAATTTCATTAAATTTGAAGTATTAATTATTCAGGTTGACCTAACCGTACTCTTTATGTTGTAGATTGGGTTCTGCCAGAGCTGTTAACCGGCGCTACATCAGTGATTGTGTACCGCTTAAACTACGCATGCAGGCATCAGCAGGTTTTGTTAGTGCCAGTGCTCTTGGAATGGCTTGTGGTCCTGCTCTTGCTGGCTTACTACAAACTAACTTTAAACTTTACAAGCTGACATTCAATCAAGACACTTTGCCAGGCTGGGTTATGTCTCTGGCCTGGCTTATATATCTAGTATGGCTGTGGATCTCATTTAAAGAACCTTCTCATGTGACTGAAGAGAGCAGTGCAGCGCAGGAATCCACTGCTGGTATATTAACTTCTCTCACACTGCATTTAGTTTGATCTTGCACATATACTCATTTACCTTATCAATCTGTAATCATACTGATTCATATCTTTGAACATTTATAAGAGGGAATCAAAGCTGCTTGTTTCACATTGTGATTGCCACTTCCAGTTTCTTGTTCTTTATGTTGTATGGATAGAAAATTCTGATAGATTGCGAATGAAACTACATGAAGCATATCTTGTTTTTGGTTTGATGAAAGCATGTTTAACTCTTAACCAATGATTCAGCTATCAAGCATGTCTTGTTTTTGGTTTGATGAAAGCATGTTTAACTTTTAACAAATGATTCAGCAATTAAGCATGTCTTGTTTTTGGTTGGATGAAAGCATCTTAGACGTTAAACCAATGATTCAACTTATTTCAAACAGTTTAGACATCGTTTATCTATGCAATGAGTTTATTGGACATTTAGAGTGAGTATATTTACTATGCCACATGGTCAATACTTACTGCACTTTCTATCCACTAAGTAAAGCCTAATGGGGTCATGCATCGACATGTTATTTAAGGCTGACTATTACCACATGCTTGATTTGTCACCCAACAATTGAAATGCTGGGTCGCCAAACTTGCTAAGTTTTGGGCTAAAGCTAGACTTGTAGAGCTGTAGCTAGGAGAGAACTGCTTGTACTTAATGCATGAGTTGAGGTTAGTGAGATTTAGGAGGCATGACTGGAATTTTTCAGTTGAACCTTGCCAATGCTGCATTCCCCTGCATTCATTATTTACTTCGAATATTATCAGAACATATCCACCAATGTGTAAAAATGTATGATCCAGATTTTGATTCTTGTGAATGACAGAACCAGTAGAAAATGATGTTCTCGAGAAAGGTCTTAAACAACCATTGCTATTGAGTTCAGAAGAAAGGCGAGTGACTGAAGATGGTGATGGAGAATTTGATGGCAGTGATGAAGCTCCAGAGGAGGCTCGGGGACCAGCTACATCAATTGGATCAGCATATAGGCTACTTACACCCTCTGTAAAGGTATGGCAATATCATATGAATTTCTAAACTTTCAATAGTTTCATCAGGTTCTATGGAGGAATCTAGTTCATGAGTGATTGCATTAGATGTGGGTGTAGATGTTAGTTTGTGAAACTACATGGCAGGGGAACAAATTATAATTTGTTAGAACTATGCTGGAAGTGATGGTGTGCAAAAATTTCATCTCTGTCACCAGCAATGTCTCCCAATGGTATGATGTTATTGCTTTGTAAAGGCTGTTTTCTCTGAAAACCACTGGTTAGGACCAGCAGAAAGCTTGTTGGAGACAAAAGTATGGCTTCATGACAAGTTTTGAGTCTTAGGTGGCTGCTTGGCCTAGTAAGTACTCTAGGAATTCATGCCTAAGGTTCCCGTCATTCTCTTTGTTGGCTTTACCAGCCTTCCATCCCTAATGCATCAAGATTTTCCCTTAATCAGATAATATAGCACTTTATGCTGAGATTTGTGCACGACTGACTTTGTAGTCAGCGTGTGGAATGGAACTTCACTTCAACATACTGGTCGTTATCTAACAGGCTTACTTGTGGAAACACCAAACCTACACCACAAATCACAAGTGTATGGTTAGAGACTATGGTGGATAGCCCAACTTGTCACTCATCAGTTGGGAGATTAAATATTATCTGAGTCTATTTTATTATACTTTTCTTTGGTTTTATTATTGGACTAAGTTTTATCCTATTTTGGACTTCATTTTATTTTAGTGGGCTGCTAGCAATGTTTTGATTAGGATTTGCATAAGACTATTTAAGTGTGTTTTCTATGGGATTGACACTTGTTGACGATTGATTAAAGAGACTGTAGAAAAACCTTTCTCCTCTCTTTTCTTCAGCTTCTTCTTCATTGTTGTCCCGTATCAACATTGGCATTAGAGCAGGTTTTGGTTGTTTCTAACAATCAAATGATCCAACCACCCACAGCAGCCCCAACAGCCCCAGAACTGCCCAAAACAACCACCTTCAACTGCTCCTAAACAGACCCAAACACGCCACACTGTCCAGCAGCAAAACAGCCTCTAGCACTGCCCGCAAACCACAACAGAAGCACCACCACCACCAGAAACAGTGGCAATGGTGTTGGAAACAGTAACAGCACACCAGCAGCGCAGAAACACCGTCAGCAGCAGTGGAATCAAAGACAGCAACACCAGCAGTACTAGCAACAGAAGCAAAGGAAGATGGAACAGCCCGCTACACCAACATCAAAAATAACAAACAGTCCAAATTTTATGATTCAAGTGGTCTCATACAGCCCGCTACACCAACATCAAAAATAACAAACAGTCCAAATTTTATGATTCAAGTGGTCTCATATTCACCTTAAGTATATTGGTCGGTAAATCACTCAGCATTTAAAAAAGTAGGATATAATACTAAAACCCTAGCTGGAAATAAGTAATTGGGCTTGTAGCCCACTAAATAAAATACCCAACAAT
>Ga0307512_10007191_pt1 | contig 11076 bp, 16 predicted proteins | sample 14_EM_MG_FD_200267 | JGI IMG/M metagenome (GOLD analysis project Ga0307512, IMG submission 200267) | Populus trichocarpa ectomycorrhiza microbial communities from riparian zone in the Pacific Northwest, United States - 14_EM | ecosystem: Host-associated > Plants > Roots > Unclassified | place... | reverse complement strand
AATAGGATCCTTCCTAAATAGTAGAACAATGAGAAATACAAGTGAGTGGTAGTGAATGAGTATCAAGTAAGAGTCAGATCAAAAACTAGTAACACCTCATGGTGCACTGCGTGGAATGACGTCGCGATCTAAATATAGATGCGTCAGGAATGAATGATGCTATGTATGAAGTTACAAGTCAGTCCGAGGCGAAATGGAGGACGCGCAGGCATCTGACAAGTCAACAAGAGGAATATCTTAGAAAGGAGATCGAGGCAGGGTTCGGGATAGAAGCATTGATGGCGGGTTCAGATAAGGATGGGGATGAATCGGGGGAAGCTTCGGGAGATGCTGAAGTGCTCTCAGGCGGGGATCTGCAATGCAGCACAGCAATGGTATGGGCACTGTCATATGTAGGTGAGTGCTTGTGGATCAACCCTTCAGGGTTCCACATATGAGCGTACTGTGGCTGCGACACGATGCTGGTCAGGGAGGCGCTGTGTTTGCCTAGCAAGCTAGCAGGGGATGGAGGATCTTCAGGGATGTCAACCTCTAACAGAGGACGATAACTTGGTACAGCAGGATGAGCATCAAGGGACATGGGCTGGGGTGAGGACATGTGATCGGGTTCTGGGATCGACTGCTGGCTAGGCCAATATTCTGGGATGGTGATGGCTGACTCGAAGCCATCGGACATGGGGCTGTTGCCTTGGGAGGTGTTCTCTAGTTTCTGGTCTGCGAGGTATTCCATGGACAAGTACTGGCAAGTGTGCTGGCTCCAAGGGATTGGAGGTGTAGGTGGATGTGGCTCAATGGCAGGATGTGGCAGGTAGATCTCTGGGAAGGGATGCAGCTCTGGCATGGATGGTTGGTACTTGGGCAGGAGGTATGACTGGTGGCTGGACATGGGTGATTGGACAGGGGTCTGCGGGGATAGGTTTGGGAGTGCTGACGGAAATACAAGGGTCGGGGATGGTTCCAGGTTGGTTCAGGGTGTTACAAAGGACGGCAAGGCTGCCAAGGACGATGAGGGTAATGAAAAATTTAAGGCTGGATCATAACAAGCGGGGGCTTTGCCCTTGCCCTTGCCAGTGTGGTGTTTGGCTGTAGCCTGATTCCCAACCCCTGGGGGCTGGGGCTCACATCCGACGCAAGAGGCTGCAACTACAGGCAACACCAGTTCAGTGACAGGCTCAGCAGGGAGGGCATTGTCCATGGGGACATCTGCCTGTTCAGGTGGGTGTGAGGAAATGTGGTCCTTCACGATGTCAACAAGGTTGGGGAAGGTCTCTGTGAGGGGGGTGATAGGAGTGATCCCCATCTTGTGAAGGATGGAGGAAACTGCCGCAAAGGCAAGCTTCAGGTGTTTTCTGGCGTTACCAGCGACGTAGTCGGTGCATTTCAAGGCGTGCTCAGTGGCTCCAAGAATGGTCCAGAGATGGGTGAAAAAATGTTGGCTGTTTTTGTTATCATTGACTAGCTCAATGGCGGGAAGGATGGAAGTGGCTTGTTGGTGAAGGAAGACCGCCTCCTCAGAGGGGGCGGTGTGGGGGGGGCCACTGGGGCCCCTGCCCTCCACAGGATCCAAGCGGTTGTCGAATTTGACATTGGCAAGGGAGTACCTGCAGTCTTTGAGGACGGAGCCAAGGTTGTCCTCTTCAGAGCAGTGTTGAAGTTTGCTGTCAGGCCACAGAATGCGACCCAGGTGGGTGTAAACCACGATGGAGGAGTTGGATGTATCAGGCTGTATAGGCCAAGGTGTGGGATTGAAGCCAGCTGCTCGACAGGTGCCACAAGGACTCTTGTCCAAGCAGCAAAAGGTCGAGTGAGATGCCTTGGGATCAGGATTCCTAGGCATGGTGGTGGTAAGAGGAAGAGAAGTGCATCAGACCCTTGACGATTTGCCCTCTGTGCTGTACATGTCTGTCATCAATATCTGTAATGACACATGTCTGCGTCAATAGGTTAAAGATTATTATTTCTTATCAATTTATTACATATTACAGAAAGAAAAGACAGTGAAGTACACCACAGCCAAAAAAAAAAGAGAAAAAATATGAAGGGAACATACCACAGACCATATGCAGGCAGTGGCTGGAAGGCCTATCAAAGTGAGGGGGGGAACTGTCAGCACTAGCAACAGATGTCCAGTGGGAACATGAAACAAGAGCTAGCACAGGGCACTGATGGTGACCATACATGATGGCAGTGGTCAAGGTATCAATGGACTGGATATGGGCATCTGTCTGCTCCTGAGCATGCTGAGGGGTCTGAGAGTTTTCCACAGAAAGCGAGTAACCTGACAAACAGACAGGTAAAACCATGCCTCTGAAAGTAAACCCCAATGGGCAGCAGGCAAGGTTGAGTGTGTCATGGGCACATTGACCAGGACTGAGGTGGGATGGATGTTGTAGTTGAGAGGGATGTATGCAAGCCCTGCAGAAGAGAGGCGACAACAGTAGAGGCAGGGATGTTGGGGGGCATGCACTGGTAACAGACCATTGTGCTTCATGTGGGTGGTTACATGATGCTGTTTCAAAGAGAGTGAGAAGCAGAACAGTGAAGTGGGAATAGGACACACCTTGCCCCAGACAGACTTCTGAATGACAAAAAAGCAACAACAGGTGCATCCAGGCACATCATGAAGAGGAGGGGGGTGGGGAGAGCATGTTGGCATCGAGTTGTCAGCAAGGTGGATAGGGGCTGTACTGGTGAGCATGAGGAGGTATGGCTTGTCCAAGTGCAGATGCAAGCAGACAAAGCATGCAATGTAGAGACTCCACCTCTATTGCAATCTTCAGCGAATACTGGAGGTTACTGTTTGCAAGGGGGTGGTGCAAATCCAAACCATGTTGGAGGTAGACTGGAGAGGAAGAACATGCATGGGCTGACCAAGTCCTACTCTTCAAAGGCACAGCCAAAGGAGCCACTGGTTGCATGACAGTGGTTGCACATGGTGCTTGATGGGTCCTCCTCCATTGCTGGCTACCCTGTTCCTTGGCCATGACTAGACCCTCCAAAAAGACCAACCCAATGGATACAGGTCTCCTTGTCCATGTAAAGGTTGAAATCGATGCCTGCAAGAAACTTGCATTCCATTTTGTTGATATTGTTCAACTTGATCCCAGACACCTCTGACCAGGTCTTATTTGTATAGGTGTTGCTAGAAACGCATCACATGAGTCCACCATTGCATTAAAATGACAGGGATGCCACTCACTTGTCCACTCACTTGCATGAGTGTGGTGACAGCGACATGAACTTGCTCCCAAGATGGGCAGTGGTGCCGCATCAGGAAAACAGTCATGTGCTACCGAAGAGTTAGCCGCGATATTTTATCAATATGTTAGTTAAGTGAGGTAGTTTGTCAGTATGCATCAGTAGCCAGCAAATGCGCTCCATGTGCTCATGCAGAAACTTAGCCGATTATCAATTAGTGATACAGTAGTGCTAATTTATTGTGCAAACAAGATATAGTTGTGTCTATCACTGAACGGATTTACAAAGAATGTGTGGCAATGGTCCAGTACCATAAATGTGTCCCAATGCTGAGGTATAACTGGCCCAAATTGGGGGAATAAGTGGATGCTGCAAAGGATCAGTTCGACGGGAATGACAGCCATGCATCAGCAGCTAGCCTTAAACAGCCTAGTTATCTTGTACATGCCGTTGTTCACATCGGGGACCGCTGAGAGCAGAGAGAACCATTGAATGTAGGCGAGGTGTGTTGGAGGTGCATCAGAAGAAGTGAAAGTGTCCTGCGCCACACTGCTCAATACCTGGAAGACAATGCAGACTTGTGCCACCTGGTGACCTAACAAACCATTCAATTTGCCTGGGGTCCAGGGTCATTCGAATACGATCAGACTTACCATTGGGTCTGTGCATACTTTTTGGATCCGAGTCCTTACTGCGCACAAGAACAGTGTCAAATCTTGATGGAATGGTGCACCCAGAGGAATCCCGTTGTTCTGGGTGGACATGAACGGCGTCCACAATCTCAGGTTTCTTAGAGTTAGGACTAGTAAAAGATGAGAATTTGATCTTGTGAAATGCTGAAACGGAGCAGAACCGGATCTGGGTATCATCAGCATGTGCCTGCAAAGTATTTCCAGTGGTACCAGGGTGATTGAGTTGGGCAATAAACATGGCCATCGTGTCCTGGAAGCCCACTGCACCATATTGATAAACAAGATCATCAAAGGACACCCCCCTGACTGATGGCTTTACTGACATCTTGAGAGAGCAAATACCAATTTGCGGTGGTCTGATAGCCTGAGGATAGTCCAAAGCCCATTGCTGCCGATTGATCACAAGAGAGCATTCCTGGACCTTCTTGCGGCGCTCAAGCCATGCAGTCATTTGCGGATATTGATCCCTTCAGTTAGTGGCACAATATGCATCCTTGGCAAAATCAATGTGAAGGTATTCGGACTGCTTGGTATTGTAATTGTCCGCCGTACCAAAAAGGGCAATTGACATTTAGTAATGAATGAGACTGTGAAGCTTCAGGATGTTGAAGTTCCTGCGAAGTCTGAGGTCAACAAATACAGATTTATTATGATGGAATCGAGCTAGGGAATCGTCAAGGCGCTCAAGAGTGTCGCTTGTATGAGACGGGAACTGTGCTAGATACAAGAAGTCCAGGAGGGCGTGCACTGCTTTGACAACGCACGCTGATGATTGTCCATGGGGAAGTTGCAAATTGATGACAAGCCTGATAAGGATGCGGCAAATGTTCTTATGCTCTGTGCCCGTGACCTGAGATAAGATTGTGATGCCTTTTGGGAACAATGTGATATGATGACTTGGTGGCAAAGATCGGCAGCACGCATTAATTCCTTCTGGGCCAAATACTTCTGGACTTGTCAGCCATGAAATCAGATGCTTCATGACGCCCTGAAGCAACTGATGGAGGACATCAGGCATGATCGAAAGGTAGATGTTTGTGAGTGGGAGGAACTCCCAAAATGGATGATAGACAGGCTTCAGTCCTGCTTTGCGACAAGCCGCATGGAAGTCCAGCACATCACTCTCGGCCAAGAGATAAATATCCCTTGCAGCATTGAAATTCTGGAGAGGAGAGTGGTCATAGTCTCCAAGGCGGTCACTGGGAACAATACACTTTGGACAACGACCATTGAAGGTACAAGTTACAAGTGTCTGCTCCGGATAATCACCAACAAAGGCAGAAAAAATGGGATGGCACCGGCGCCAGATCCCATCGCCACTTAACATTTTGATACCAGTTTCGCCAATAGAATTGATCGGAGCAAGGATGTGCTGCATACAAGTATGAAATAGATTTGAGAGGGCACGGCGACGAGCAGCCTTGGTGGTAATACCCAGAAACTTTGTTGTTGGAATATAACCCATCAAAATCTGGGCATGGCGCAAGGGCTTTTGGCGGATTTCCTTTGGGATGTTGCCAATGGTGAGATAGACTGGATATGCCATGTTATTCCGAAATAGGGTTAATTGTGTTTTGTCGGAGGAAAGGATGATGGGGAGAACTGTCGCGCCTGGTCGTTGTAACTCAAGGGAGGCCTGGACCTATGGTTAATACTCATGTTCTTCTATGTCTCTGGTAGACGCACCTGTATAGACCACCACCAGTCCCCAGTGTGCATCTCATTGTAGATGCGGTGCATTTGTTCCTCATTGGTAAAGTGTTGCTCTGGTGAAAAGATCAGATTGTGCTGAAATTCTGGATCACCGTAAAGTGCCCGAAGACTTGGCACAATCTCCCGATGGTAAAATGTAAGGTTCTCGCCTCCCATGACAAGGTCCTTCCACACAAAGGGTGAGCGACCAGGTAATTGGTCAATCTTTGTATTTAGCTCCTTGGTTGTGTTGTATGACAACCCAAGCCTTTCAACAACCTTCCGCTAGGCATCAGTGACAGGCAAAAAAGAGAGAGAATTGTTTACACCTCAGGGATCGCAAGTAATTCCGAGAAAGCAGATGATGATGGGCTGCGCATCTTGGCCCAGCATGCGATCTCCCAGTCACATTGGGAAGAAAATGGTGCCCAGATGGATCCTCGGAGGACCTTGCTGCTGGTGTCCTCCATGGAAGAACCTTCACGTGCACCAGAAATTGGTGCACCAGGGCTGCCATTGGGGAAACGATCAATAACAGCTGCTGTGACCAAAGGCACATCCTCTGTTGTGTTCGCCTTGGATTCCATGCTTGGCGGCGCTAGATCTTCTGGTGGTGGCGCCAAATCTTCCAGCAGTGGCACCAAATCTTCTGGAGGCGGCACGCATGCCATTTCAGGTACATCCCTAGTGGTACCATTGCACCCAAGACAGAGAATTTCGAAGGTGTCGGCATCTGTGGTGTCAGTCATGTCAGTGGGATTGTCAGGGTCTTCATCATCTGGGACATCCACTTTTGTGAGGGAGTATTCAAGTTCATATGTGCTTGGAGACTTATGTTTATGACTGGCATGTGTTGTGGTGGGCTCAGTACCTGCAAACGAGGCAGGCATTTCATTCAAGATTGCGATCTGAGTTGTGTCATCTGTGGATGTGCAATGGAAGACCTGTGATATAGGGCCTGCTGGTGAGTTTGATGCTAGTGAGAACACCACACCAGGAATAAATTGAGATGCGGTTGACATGTGCAATGCTTGGAGCACAAGCCAACAGCGGATGTCTGGCATCTTGGAGATATGTTGAGAGTACCCGGAAGTTGTGAAGACTCTATTGCAGCCCGGGCAACAAACCCAAGAGGCGCTTATAACGGGGCAGCAGTTCGGCTAGATGGAAGAACAGAAAAATACAGAGTCAGTCACACTGGAACCTCAGATATAAAAGCAGACACACCTTTGATCATCGAAGTCCTTATCGCCCATTCCTGTTGTTTCCAATTGTGTTCTTACCTCCGTTTATTGTTGCTTTTGTCTTTGCCCCCACTCTTTTGTTCTTGTGTTGTTATCGATGACCCGTCAAACACATTCTTCTACAGCAGCACACGGATCACATGGTGGAACAAGGGCTTCATTGGGAGGTTCTACAGATACGAATACACCATATCAACGCGTTCCCTGAAGCCAAGCTGTCAATGTGACCAGCGAACACAGTAATCTGCAAGGTGCGTCCAGAATGTAGTTTAGTTGGGTCTATCTGACGCAATAGCAGGTGGAAATGAACGCACCATTCCCTCAACCAATTCTAGCCTTCCTGCCAACTCAACTACACAAGTCGACCCAGGAACATCCCTTGCCAAACAACCATGGCTTGCAGGTACATTGATTCACAGTTTGGTGAATCATTCTGACATCAATGTTGAGGTCCTCCTTGTAGTCAACCAATGTGGCTTGAATTGATAAATGGAGCTGATGTGGGAAGTCAACAGCTGCAATTGAGTGGTGTTTCTGCAGCGGGAGGTGAGTTACAGCAAGGACAACATGAGGCAGATGCTGACAAATGGTGTGCGTTGTGTCGAATGACTGACTTTGAAAAAATTTCAGCTTTGTCGTCTCTCCCCCATTGGGCCCATTCCAGCAACACTATTCGTTCAAATTCATCCCACCCAGCTCTGGAAAATTTTCAAGCCCAAGACGACAAGGATAGCTATGCTGAAACCAAGCCTGACTTGGACGATGAGCAGGAGTTATCTGCCCTTGCTCAGAGACAGCCATCTGCATTTCACGCTGCAATGAGTCGTGAGGTGTGTGTCGTGATTTTTTTTTCATGCCTCAAACTCATGTCGACTTCTATAGAGGCCATCCTGGCAAGGACTAGTGCACCAAACAACGGGTCAAGTGGTAGGGGATGATGCCCATGCTCTGCACGTCAGTGCCAATGTAGCAGGACCTTCCCAGTCCACGTGGCAAGGACCAGTGCACCAAACGACAGGCCAAGTGGTGGGGAATGATACCCACGCTCCACATATCGGTGCCAATGCAGCAGGACCTTCCCAGTCCACGTGGCCTAGTGAAACTGATCTGTTCTTCCCTCAGGGATCAAATAGGTTGTCATTATCCTTTCAGAGTCCGTTGATCCGTCTTGTTGTCCAGGATGCAATAAACCATGTCCAGGCATCTTTATTGCTTGACAATGCATTTCCGGAGGGTATGAAAAAGATTAAACTTGTCCACGGCTGTCTTCTTGCCGCAGCTGTCAAGCATAGGCCATCTTTGTCGGCTGTTCATGGACGACTTCTGGGTGATAGTGACTATGCCACCCTGATGATTCGCATGGTGTGTTCTATGTTCTCTGAAGACCTGTCACTGAACCTCAGTTGTGGCAGCCACGTATTCGGATTCCATTGTTCCGGGGTGAAGCCAAGGAGCGGTGCAATTTAATTGTCTTTTCTGCTTTTGCACTCCTTGGATCACCAGAGGCGATCAAGAAGTCCGTTAAGGTACAAACAGCCAAGCACAACTTCATATTCCCACCATCGGTAAGCATGTACACATTGTCTCTACTGAAGTCAGCTCACTCTCTACCAGGCTAACAATGAACACTCCCAACCATTTCGTAATGAGTGCATCAGCACAGCCATTGGAGAGTTGTACTTTTATAATGGGCCCAAATTGTTTGCTACACATTTTGGTGACTACTTCCCAACATATGAGGACGCCGATGGAGTAACAAGGCCTGAGGTGCCAAAAGCTATGGTCGCTTTTGTTGGGACAGCAGTAAGTTTGGTTCTTCTGATTCTTGCAGTATGTTAACACCCACACCATTAGCTCTATGCGGCCATTGTCAAGTGGCAAACTGGTGAACGCCATGCTGCGGAGTTCTTAGGAAAGATTTACTTTGACGTATATGATGGACTTCAAAACTCGCTTAACCACCTTGAGAAGACCCGCAATGGGTATTTTCATAGGTTGATGTCTCACATATACACTCAGGCAAGGTGAGTCCGCAATGTGGTGTGTTTTTGGAATGTCATCTGACCTATTTACCTTAGCTCCTGTGGTTCTGTAAGGACAGCGTTGTCGGAACCAGCATCCATTGTGGACCTCAACTATGACGAGCTTGAAGAATGATAAAGGTCTGTTGTCCATGGTTTCAACAAACCACAGATTGAATCTATCCACTTGTAAGTTATTGTTTGGTTTGGGATATTGCCATTAACGCAGCTTTGCCAGTCAACAGGTGGACCCTATACCCTAGAGCAATCTCCTCTCATTTGGTCTCTTACATCAATTTCTGCACCTTTCCTTACTTATCCTGCACTTTATCTCATGCGTTACTGCACTTAGTAGATAATTTGAATAATCTTGTCGTAGCATAGCGAACAAATCTATTGCTCATTTATCTGTCCAATAGTCCGAAATTTACCTCTAAGTAATCAATACTTTATCCTCCAATAGTGTGAAAATTACCCCTAAGTAATTGATAACTTATCTGTCTAATAGTCCGAAAAATACCTGCAAGTTATTGCTCATTGACCCGATTATTACTGCTAGAGAACAGGGGGGTATGCTTCCAAGAGATAACCAGAGATAATTGATAATTTAGCGTAGAATACCGTAAATTATCATACGACCGTTTTTCTGATGCAGTCTTTGAGTTGAGTTGATAGACATAGTGTATATGCAATGGCAGTGGTCTGAATGAGGATTGTGTGGTTGCTGGCTGTAATGTGGCAGTATGTGGGTGTGACACCACCATAGGGGCCAGAGGAGTGGTAAGAGGGGCTTATCAGAACATGGAAAGAAGAGCCACTCACTGGAGGAAGTTGTTGTGGTCTGCACATGGATCTTCTGTGGGAACACATCAATCAGCATGGCTGTGGAACAGGGGCATGATGTTGAAAGGCAAGGCCATGTAAAAGAAACTGAGCAAGCAAAGGACTCACTTGTTGGAGAGGGCAAGAATGGGACCCAAAGAAAACAGGGCAAGTGCAACAGTGTGCAAACAAAACATGGGAGGCTTGCTCTAATACATCATAGGCAGGGGTGCTGCCGAAATGAGGGGATGGTTTAAAGCAGAAGGTCAGCTGGTCGATTGTGCGGGTGTATGGGGTGACTTGGGTGACAGCCTTGCACAAGGTGGAGAGTTTTGCATAAGACGTTGGGAGGTATCATGTGATTCTGCTCGTTGTTGGCAAGTAGGAGTTGAATGTTGAGCTTTTCTTCTTTCTAATACCACTTCATGTAGTGTGGTTGGCCAGATATGTCATTTTCATGAAATTTCATGCTTTGCACTTCATAATCATGCCCATGTCTGGTATACCAAACTACAACAAGAATTACAAAATTGAGGGCTACAAATCCTATAACTCAAACAAGTGACCAGTGGAGCTAGGAACATCTAATTTCCAAAGCTTTCTTGTGGGGGGGCACTGTGCATGTGCAGAAAAAATATTGAGGTACTTGAGTGCTCATGTGTGAGCAAAGGCTAGACAACTTGTTAGTAAAGGCTACCAATAACACATATGCAGTGAGATTACTTACACACAATCACTATGACTGGGTGTGTGGTTTGCACTAAGAGGAGGGGGAACAGAGGGCAGTGCTATGCTGTGCTGAGTCTTGGTTTCTAAGCACTGCAAGAGGATGGTATGAAGGTGCTTGTAATCTGGCCTCTTGTCAAAGCCAAGGGAACAGACATGGGTAATAAATTCAGAGAAGAGAGGGGGTAAGCCTTTGCACAACTCTTCTGCTGTGGTTGACATCTTCTTCTGGAGGACTGCCTTGTGATCCTCACAAATGGAAGTGGCAGTCCAAGGTAAGGTGCTGCGTGCTAAAAATATGATAGAGTAGGCAAGAGACTCTAGGTCATCATAATGCAATTGGGCATGTCCTTGCTGGCCATTGATAGACATGAATAGAAGAGTACCAATGACTGACAGTTTCATGGTGTATGGGGTGTGTAAATAAGTTGCGGGATTGCAGAATTGCTGAGCCAAACCAAAGTTGATAAGAAATATAGTTGGAGCAATATCATCAGCTCCAGCTCAGATGGTGAAATTACAGGGTTTGACATTGCGATGAATGTAGTGTCAATCATGTAGTGATGCAACAGCTTTGAACTGTGCATGAGAGTGCGTTTAGTAAGGTCTTTTTTATAGACATCACAAACATACCATTTGCAATGTATATGAGAATAGGGTCGTTCAAAGTTGCCCTTATTG
>Ga0307512_10007189_pt1 | contig 11079 bp, 9 predicted proteins | sample 14_EM_MG_FD_200267 | JGI IMG/M metagenome (GOLD analysis project Ga0307512, IMG submission 200267) | Populus trichocarpa ectomycorrhiza microbial communities from riparian zone in the Pacific Northwest, United States - 14_EM | ecosystem: Host-associated > Plants > Roots > Unclassified | place... | reverse complement strand
TACTGTATAAGTAGAGTACTGGAGTAATCATAATCCAAGGGTGAGGACCCTTGTCTGAGTGTGCAGTCTGAGGGTTGTCTCACAATGTCTCCGATCACATACAATGTATCCGGCCTGTCTCATCGCAGATCCCAACACTCCCCCTCAGGCCGATGCAAGTCCCATTTCAGCAACGTGGCGGGTGTGCTTCTGGCGCGGCAAGGCCTTGGTGAGGATGTCGGCTGTCTGTTCGGGGTCGCGACAGCTATCGACGGTGATGGTCCCCTCCTGCACGAGCTCACGGACCCAGTGCCAGCAGATAGCGATATGTTTGGAGCGTTTGTGGAATAAGGGGTTTTGCGCCATTGCCAAGGATCTGTTGTTGTCTCCGCAGATCAGCGTCGGCACGTTCTCATTGAGAAGTCCAAGCTCCGTGTAGAGGTTCCGGAGCCAGCACGCTTCGCGCGCAGCCTTGGAGAGCGCGACATATTCTGCCTGAGTCAAGGAAAGCACGATGGAATTTTGCTTTCTCGAGCACCAGGTGATTGCTCCTTCGCCAGCCAGAAATATGTATCCAGTGATGGATCGATATTCGTCTGCGTTGCCATAGGAAGCATCTGCGTAGCCCAAGAAGAAGTCGGGGCGATCAGGAAGTGCTTTGTATGTGATGCCGTGAGTCCTAGTACCAGAGAGATAGTGCAAGATTTGCTTTAAAGCGGTGTGATGTTGAAGGCTGGGGTTTGCGGTGTATGCGGCGAGTCTATTGACCGCATATGCGATGTCTGGACAAGTAGCGTTGGCGATGTATTGAAGTTCCCCAAGGAGGCTGGCAAACAAGTTGCTTCGATCGCCATCGCTGCTGTTAAGGTCCAAGGCCTTAAAGGTGCAACATGCACAAGTTGTATGAATGGGAGTAGCGCATGTACAAGCAAATAGTCCTTTGAAGGGACTTGGTAAAGAAGTGCTCACTAGTGATGACTAAGGCAGATCAGGTGATAGAGGTAGAGTCTCCTAGTAATACTAGAGACGACTCAGAGGTAGAGGTAAGAGGGAAGAGCACACAGGGATGAGCTTTCAAGATGTTTGGATTGGAAACCAAGTCAAGCTTAAGGCTTGACTTCAGAGCTAAGGCGGGTCTTATATACAAGTCTCTGGTCATCTATCCTAAAGAGGAGAACAATGGGATCCTTCCTGAATGATAGAACAATGAGAGATGCAAGTGAGTGGTAGCAAATGAGTATCATAGAAAAGGAGTCAAGTCATGAAGAGTCAGATCAAAAACGAGTGGTGACTTGTGTTGTACTGTATGGAATGATGTCAGGATCTAGATATAAGCGAGTCAGGAATGAGTCAGGTCATATGCAAAGTTACAAGTCAGTCCGAGTCAAATTGGAGGACATGCAAGTGTCCAATGAGTCAAGGGGATAGATATCCAATAGGGGAAGTCGAGGCGGGGTTCGGGATAGAAGCACTGATGGTGGGTTTAGGAATAGATGGGGATGCATCAGGGGAAGCCTTGGGAGATGCCAAGGCACTCTCAGGGGGAGATCTGCAATGTGGCACTGCAATGGTATGCGCTCCATCGTATGTAGGCGAGTGCTTGTGGATCAACCCTTCAGCGTTCCATAGGCGTGCATACTGAGGTTGCGAGACGACGCTGGTCGGGAAGGCACTATGCTTGCCTAGCAAGCTAGCAGGGGACAGAGGGTCTTCAGGGATAGCGATCTCTAACGGGGGACAATGGCTTGGTACAGTGGGTATCACGGACTACCTCCCTTCTTACCTAATCTTCCATTTCCTTTTTCATACCTTGCTCCGGACCGCTCTCTCCCTCGCTTACATAACTTACCTATGGAATATTCTCGCGTTTTCCAGAGACTTCCATAAGGTTCTATCACCTTCTGTGACCTTCTACTACCTTCTATGACATTCCAGTAGCTTCTCTGACCTTCATGTATATATACTGTCTCTGGTAGCATAGAATGAGTTCCCTAAGCTCGTTCTATTTGTGCAATACAGGCTATTGTCACTTCCTTGAATGCGTGTAGCTTCCCTAAGAAAGAACCTCTTTAGCGATAGTTGACTTGTCACTATTCGCCTCTCATCTCTAAACATCTTCAAGATCACGTGTTGTATCTCGCTCGATTCCAAGTTGCGTCGACTTGTGTAATCTTCACTTGCTCTCAGACAAGTCATGTGATGTATCACGTGACCTCCTTTAGACCTTCCGAATAGTCGCGTGATGTCTCACGTGATTGGTCCCGACACCCGACTTCCGATGCCCGCCTTTCCTCCTTGGAACACCAACACGATTACCACTTTAGGACACCTTCCTAATTAAGACGTCGGGTCGACTTCCTATTCGGGAAATACCCCTATCTGAAAACTCCAGAACCAAGACGATTGAAAGACATGGTGACCTGACCATGACATTAGAACGAGCTTCCCTTTCAAAATGACTTCGACTCCCAGAGATATGAAAGGAAAAAACCGGTCCAGGGATTGGCATATTTGTTACCTACCAGAAACTGACGACATTTCCCCAGAAGCTTTGAGCAATCTCAAATGCCCATTTGACACAATCCCTGAACCTAAAGACAGTGTACCGGCTGAATTCACTGAAAACGTATGACACTTACTCAGCAGTCAAGACACTGGAGCACCCTATACTGGCTACTATGCTAGATTCAACAATGCACTAGTATCTGTCAGTAACATCTACGGCGTATGGTTTGAAGTACACGTCCGAGGAAACAAGTTTGAATGCTTTTGACTGGCTCGAAATGAACTAGGACTCAAAAACCACCCTCTTCCAGGTATAAATTTCATTTCGCTTGAACAAAGTGGAGAACCTTCTCAACCACCCTCTTGCGCTGAAGGACCATCCAAACCTAAACAAACAGTGCCATTCGCAGAAGCTGTGATAGCCGCAACAGAGGCTGTACAAAGGGAACAAAAAGAAAGACCTTTAACCCCTTTTGAAGACCCCTCCGATGATGAAAGCGACGAAGAAGACCATAGGCCAAAGTACAAAGATGTCTTTGGATCTTTTGGAATGTGGTCGTCCCAAACAGCATGTTACAATCCACCTAAATTTTCGCTCCCCTCCTCAAAGCTACCACCCTCACCTATTATCCCACCAACCATCATCATTGACCCACCACCACCATCAGTACTACTTGCACCCAGAATCCCTATGCTGACCATACCATGGAACCAACCGATACCATTACCAGAGCCAGTACAGGAACTACAGGACAGCGACATGTCCAGTCCTAGTCCAGAGCCAGCACAGGAACTACAGGACAGCGACATGTCCAGCCCGAGCCCACCTCCAATCATCAGTCAACTGCCTGAACAACTAGAGCCGCCACCGTCACCCAAATACATTGTCACAGAACCATTCACGCCGTACCAACGCACTAGTTCCCCTGAGTGTTGTCACAACACTCACGAGCTCCCACGAATGGAGAGACCATCCCAACCTTGGAGGGAGCATTTGGCATACTCACCACCACAGGAGCACAAGCGGAGCATATCGCCAAGTAGCGTTGTGTCTCCTTCGCAATGCACGCGCCTCTCAGATGGAGGCTATGCCACCCCAGACATATCACCTATGATGGAGCACCCATATAGTGCCCCGCCAAGTCAGGCACCATCACCTCCGTCCCAAACGTTGCTTGTGCAGAGCTCCGCAGGATCCCCCGAGCAGCCTGCCCCACCTCCTTCCTGATATGGCAGCATATTGATGTGCCATCCACCTTCCTATTTCAATGCCAATCTTGACTTCCCCTTTTGGGCAGAGCCCGCCCCATTTACGCGTTCAAGCATGCATCTATCAATTCACCTTCAAATGACTTGCCACTTGGCATGTGGATACCTTACGCCTCAACCTTTCATCTAGACCGTTTCCAGGTCCCCATTGTCTGTCCTGTTTCAGAAAGCGTCCATTGTTTTTGCGATGCTCATTCTCATACGACTCATTTGCATCTGACTCTTACTTAAAGGTCCCCATTGTTCATCCCCTCTTTATTGTCCTCACCCTATTGTCTTGTAGCTCATTGTCCTCTAGAAACCTATTGTTCACTTAGATAGGATAGGAACCGTCTCCCCTGTATATAAACCAGCCAGTAGTCCTGAAGTCAAGCCCTAAGCTTGACTTGGTTTGCAATCCAACGTTCTCAGCTCCTCCCTTGTGTGCTTCTTCCCTTTCCCTTTATCTCTGAGTCATCTCTAGTATTACTAAGAGACTCTACTTGTCATCTCTCTTCAACATCGTCAATATCAGTGAGCACACTCCATTAAACCAAGTCCTTTCAAAAGGCATCTCTCTGTACACGTATTACTTGCTCCCTACAAACTAGTGCATGTCGCACCATCAAGGTCTTGGACCTTAACACAGCATGCGACAAACCTCCCTGTCGACCTCGCGGCACTGGAGATGACCCGTTTTCTCTTGAAAATCTTCCCAAAGACGATAAGGAAGATAAAGCACACTGACTCGAAGGTATCCACCCTGACAAATTCAATGGAGATCGCTCTCAAACCACAAGATTCTTGGCCACTTTCAATCGATTCATGCTCATGAACTACAGAGCTGACATCGCAAAAGACCCAATTATGCATAGCATCTACTTCCTTTCACTTTTAGAAGGACCAAAATGTGAAGGGTGGGTCGATGCAGCTGACAGATGGCTTTGCCATGTCATAGAAGACCCCAGCATGATCCCATGATGATCCAACGCCTGGTTGGAACTCAAAAAGTGTTTTAAAGAAGCCTTTTCTGACTATGCCAAACGTGAAAGGGCCCAAGATGAATTAAAGAAACTCAAGATGAAGAACGACAATCTTGATGAATACCTTGCCGCATTTGAAACCCAAGCACTACGTGCTGACATAGATATGAATGACCACACGAATCTTCAAACCTTTGCCCTTGGTCTTCCACGATCACTCGCTGATACTTGTATCAAGATGGAAAACCCTGAGACCTACGAACAATGGAGGGCTACAGTTCAATGTCAACAGAAGATTTACTTGAAAACCAAGTCACTTCATTCCGAATACAGGACTTTTAACAATCGTACCCAAGGACAAGGACAAAGGCAAACTTCTGGATAGGTCTGGCATCGCCCTGGAGGCAACAATCCCGGATCCAACAATTAGAACTGGCGTGGATCAGGAAATCGCACACCTCCTCAACCACGTCTCCCCCCTCGAGATGACAATGCTATGGACACTTCTGCTGTCATCCGCAAAGCTACAAATGACAAAGAATGTGAAGAGTATCAAAAGACAGGTCGATGCTTCGAATGTGGAAAACAAGGCCACTTGGTTCACGATTGTCCCAACAAAAAGACACATGCTCAAACAACTTGTACTGTCCAAATTGAAGACGACGAGAAACCAATTTCTCCCGAAGCCCCTTCCCCATCTACGTCTCTCGCTGCGCAAGTAGCACGTCTGTCAGAAGAAGATCGATGTGCCTTCATGGATGAAATGCATTCTCTTGGAGAAGACATGGATTTTCAGGCCGCCTGAGTATTACGGCTCTTGCTCAGGCAGTTCTCAATAATTCTGGTTCTATGTACATAGCTCAAAAACATGCAATACAAGTCCCTTTTCAGCTATGAACCAGAAAGAAACGAGTCGATCGAAAAGCACTCCTTGATAGTGGTGCAACAGAATGCTTTATTTACCCTCGCGCAGTAAAACAACTCAAACTTACTATGCGAACACTACCCAAAGCACAAAAAGTTCAAAATGTAGATGGAACTAACAATAAAGCTGGACAAATCCTAGAAGCAGTGGATCTAACGGTCAATAACAATGGAGAGCAAGCTCTTCATGCCTTTTACGTTGCCAACATCGGACAGGACAATTTTATTCTTGGCTACCCCTTTCTCGAAGCCTCCAACCCAGATGTAGATTGGCGAAATGGTCATATAGATGGCTTCACCACTGTTTCAACGGCTAAAGCCAATAGCTGGCGACCTATTCTTAAAGGAACCAGACGAATTGAATCCACACCTATCTGGGTAAAATCTATACCAGGATGGGAAGAAGGCAATGAAATCTGGCTACAAACTAGAATTGCTAAAACTACGGTCGCCTCACAATTAGCCCAAGATGCGGCCGATAAAAAGAAACACACCTGGCAAGAAATTGTCCCAGAATGATACCATTGACATGGGAAAGTCTTTTTGGAAGAAGCTTCCGAATGCTTTCCAGATCGTCGACCTTGGGACCATGCAATTGAACTGACAGAGAATGTGCCTATGTCAATAAATTGCAGAGTCTATCCGTTATCCCCCAAAGAAAAAGAAGAACAACGAGAATTTCTCTCTCAAAATCTACATCTACAAAGAATCCGCCGCTCCAAATCACCTTATGCAAGTGGATTCTTCCTCATTTGAAAGAAAGATGGCAAGTTTCATCTGGTTCAAGATTATCGAAATTTGAACAAATGGACGATTCCCAATAAATACCCACTGCCATTAATTTCGGAACTTATCTACGACCTTGCAGAGAAACGTCTCTTCTCAAAGTTTGACATTTGATGGGGATACAACAACATTCGCATTAAAGAGGGTGACGAATACAAAGCCGCCTTCAAGACAAGCAAAGGACTCTTTGAACCAACAGTCATGTTCTTTGGATTAACTAACTCCCCTGCCACCTTTCAAACGATGATGGATGACATTTTCCAAGACGAAATAGCTCAAGGATGGCTTCACATTTACATGGATGATATGATTATTGCCACCGAAGACGATGAAGTACTTCATGAACTTCGTGTTAATCATATCTTGGATAAACTTGAGAAATTCGACCTATTCCTCAAACCAGAAAAATGCAAATTTCACCAACGAGAAGTTGAATACTTAGGCATACTCATTGGCAATGGAACCGTAAAAATGGACCCCATTAAAGTTCAAGGCATCGCCGACTGGCCAACACCTATAACCGTCAAAGATGTATGAAGTTTCTTAGGATTTTGCAACTTCTACAGAGCGTTCATCAAGAACTTCTCTGACATTGCTCGCCTATTGAACAACCTAACACACAAAAATGAACAATTTATCTGGACGGACGAACGCAACAATGCCTTCATCGAACTCAAAAGAGCATGCACTAATTACCCAGTACTTCGTACCCCAGATTGGACCAAACAATTTGTCATGGAAACTGACGCATCTGGTTATGCCCTAGGAGTAGTCATTGCCCAAGAGTTTGAAGACGGTATCCATCCTATCGCCTTTCACTCCAGAAGTCTCCTCCCCGCTGAAAGGAATTATGACACACATGACAAAGAACTCGCTGGTGTAATCTTTGGATTTAAATGTGGTCGTCCACTATTCCTAGGAGCCACACATGCAATTCGCATCCGCACTGACCATAAAAATCTACAATACTTCCACAATCCACGCAAAATCATGGGACGACAAGCTAGATGGATAGAATTCCTACAGGACTTTGACTACACCCTCAAACACATTCCTGGATCAACAAACACTGTTGCCGATTTGTTGTTGCAAAGAAAAGACCTTAACAAGGGGGTAAATACTGACAAACCATGTGTTCTTCTCCCCGACCACCTCTTCATGCCAACAAAAACTACACATGCCAACAAAATTTTCCTTGAAGACAACTCTGATTTGAGACGAGACATCCTTCAAACCCTCCACGACTCCCCTGCAGCTGGACATCCTGGCATATTGAATACTTGGGAACTCATCCAAGAACAATACGAAGGACCCAGGCTCAGAGAATTTGTGGAGCAATACGTCAAAGGATGCGCCTGTTGTCAAGAATCCAAAACCAACGTACACCGATCAAAAGCACCCTTACAATGTTTTGATACACCTGTCGAAGAAGGCCCATTCCAATACGTATCCATGGACCTGATTACAGACCTCCCCAAGTCACAAGGTTTCGATTCCATTCTTACAATTGTCGATCAAGGTTGTTCCAAAGCAGCTAAATTTATCCCATGCACAAAAACGATCGATGGAACAGGCATAGCACTTGAATATCTGAAACACCTTGTGCCTTGGTTCGGACTTTCCAAAAGGATTATCTCGGACCGCGATCCCCAATTCACCTCTGCATTCGCGAAAGAAATGTGCAAAGCACTTGGGATTCAACAAAATCTTTCCACAGCTTTTCACCCTTGTACTGATGGACAAACGGAACGCATGAACGCTTGGGTTGAGCAATATCTACGACCTTGGACATCTGGGAAACCTTCCGCTTGGAGTCAATTACTACCAGTTGCCAAATTTGCTCATAATTCCTGGAAACACAATGTGGCTCGCCGATTACCTCATGAACTTCTGATTGGAATCAAACCACAGGTGATTCTGAAACATCTAGAATCTTCTACCCCTGCTGCGGAGACACGTTTACGCCTCCTGGATGAGGCAAGACAATCAGCCCAGAAACTTCTACAACATGTGCAAAACCGCAAGGACAACAAGAAACTAATGGAAATTAAAGAAGGTGACCAAGTTTGGCTCGAAGGTCGCAACCTCACTATCACCAGCAATCACAAACTTTCCCCAAAGCGATATGGACCCTTCAAAGTTTCACAAAAAATCAGTCCTGTGGCCATGCGACTTGCACTTCCTCCATCGATGAAAATTCACAACATGTTTCACACGGATCTCCTCCTCCCATATAAGGAAATGGAACAGTATGGCACGCCCTTTATATGACCACCTCCGATCATCGATAGTGAAGAAGAATATGAAATCAAGAACATTCTAGAAGCACGACATTATGGCAGAAGATGAAAACTTCAATACCTCATGCATTGGAAGGGCTATCCACACTCCGATGACTCCTGGATTGATCACAAGGACTTACATGCCCCAGACGCATTGGCAGACTTTATGCTAACAAACTCCGCTATGGCTGGACGACCTACAGTATAAAGAGACCACCAAAATCTCTCAAACGATTCTCATCCTCTTCCACACTGGCCTTCCTCTTCAGACCAACCTCCCCAGCTTACTGTCCTCTTTGCGTCCACCACTTGACCACCCCTTTTGCCCTATACATTCCACATGACTGCCCTACAATGTCTTGCTCCTCCTTCCCCATTTTCATTCCATCTTGTTCTTCTTCGCCTATGAACAGCGCTGGTAACACCCCATACGTGGTGACCTCCCCTCCTCTGGACAGCCCCACTAGCAGTGAACTAGCGCTCCCCCACGAGCAAATGATTGAACACATCGCCCGCCTCCTCAGAATTGAGGAAGAAGAAGTTCGCTGCCAATTTCCCACAGTCCACTCCCTCCTTCCCATTGACCAATCCCCTCCTGCTCCAACCTCTGTTCTCACCCCTGACACACTTATAATGGCCCACCTCAGCACAACGTTTAATGACATCGATGATTACGAAGGCATCCATGCCTCTCTGCCCGCCGCATACCCTGGGACAGAGCTTGCAGACCATATCGATCCAACCTACCCTAACAGTCCTTCCATTCCCAGTCCCGAGCCACTTCCCATTCCTCCCCCTCACTTTCATGACAGCGTGTCAATCACGCCCCCAGTCACCTCCACAACCAATTCCACATACACTTCCCCCGTTCCGTCTTGTTCCCCTTCCCCCGTTCTGTCTTGTTCCCCTTCCCCCATCTTGCCCATGGCTGTAGTCCTGTACCAACAGACTGAAGCTAACGCGCTAGCAGCCAAAGCGATGAACGCTGATGCAGAAGGATGTACTCCAAGTCCTACTGGCCCTCAGCCAGGTGTATTCCCTGGCCCGGGATGGCAGAACAACTTTGATGCCATTGGTACATGTCACTTCTTTGTCATTCCAGATGGCAACGAAGATGTCATCACCCCCTTCATCTCTTATGACCTTCACACCACCTTCCCTGAACTCCTTGCCACTAACAGTCGTGGCTGTACCGTTCACTCTTGCCCCCTTCACGCTTGCCCAATTGGGCAACACCACACCACCATTTCCCCCAAAGATGAGTTGCTGCTGACCAAGGACATGCAATTCACTGACCTTGTAGACTGGGCCCTGAAGCAAGAGGACAACGCCACATTACAAGGCAAAGTCCAATATTTCCGTGCTCACCATTCCAAAGCCTGCCAGATCGCCCACCACATCGGAGCTCTGAAGGAGTCCCTCCAAAACGAATGCCTAGCCATGTACTGGAGCTTGGACTGCCTCACCGCTGCGAATGCCATAGCTTGCATTCGTCGCTGTATCGACTGCGACATGCACAAGGCCCCCTATTTTAAGGGCAAAAGAGGCCGCCAAGCCCAAGTTGCCATTCACGATCGAGCCATCCATGCATGGGGCCAGGATAACGGCAAGATGTGTGATTGGTGTGGCAAGATGGGCCATAACATAGAAGACTGTTACTGTCTTGGGTACTGCCGTCACTGCTCATGTCACGGCCATGATGGCACTGACTGTCTCCGTCCTCATGACTTTTGCACCGAGTTCAAAGACTGTAAGGTTTATCCTTCTCACCCTAACTTCAAGTGCAGCTACTGCACTGCCGTTGACGAAGATGTTGATGTCTAAAGGATGTTAACAAGGGGGTAATGTCACGGACTACCTCCCTTCTTACCTAATCTTCCATTTCCTTTTTCATACCTTGCTCCGGACCGCTCTCTCCCTCGCTTACATAACTTACCTATGGAACATTCTTGCGTTTTCCAGAGACTTCTATAAGGTTCTATTGCCTTCTGTTACAATCCAGTTCTTCCCCCCCCATTTTATTTTCTTTACCTTACCTTTTCAGTTATGTGACTTCTTGTCACATGGTCTATCACCTGATCAGTCACCTGACCTTCATCACATGACCGCCTTATTGTTCTAACCAGTTCATTGTTCACAAAACCATTGTCCGCCTTATTAGGGGATGATTATTATTCTACCTCTATTGTTCCCCCTTTCCCTATTGTCCTTGCCTTATTGTCTCGATCCCTATTGTTCTCTAGGATCCATTGTTCGCCTCCTTAGGATGCTTAGTCAGGTAGCTGCCTCAGTAGTATATAAGCTCGCTTGTATCGTAGAGAGAGGCCTTAAGCCTGACTTGGTTTTCCTATCCAAGTGTTGTTGCTTTCACC
>Ga0307512_10007188_pt1 | contig 11079 bp, 18 predicted proteins | sample 14_EM_MG_FD_200267 | JGI IMG/M metagenome (GOLD analysis project Ga0307512, IMG submission 200267) | Populus trichocarpa ectomycorrhiza microbial communities from riparian zone in the Pacific Northwest, United States - 14_EM | ecosystem: Host-associated > Plants > Roots > Unclassified | place... | reverse complement strand
AGCACCCTACTCATATAATACCCCTATTCAGCACTAGGTCAATATTTAACCTCCTTAAAAAGGCGCCTTCTTCCAAGCCAGAACCCAGACCCACCCTCTCACAAGACAACCTCTTCCATCCTTTCTCCGAGTCTCCCTTTCCTGCGCTAGTTGCTCGAGGAGAAGCTATCAAGTCGTTTGCGCCATGTCCTGTCTGTGCTTCTCAGCATGAACATATACATGCTCACACAAAGCCGCATCCTCAAGCGGTTGCTTTCGAATGTCCAGACTGCGGGTGGCCTACTCATTGCACCGAGGAACACTGGTGTGCTGACAAGGACCACGCAAAGTACTGTTCGCGTCTTCGCGAAGTGAATGAAGATGAGCACGACCTCCGCAGTGGTCGGAGACTGCGAGAGTTTGAGTTGCCAGGTACGTCCCCCTTGCATACGAGAATTTTGCAACTTACATTCATTCCGCAAGTGTAGGCCCACAGGACACGGAAGCTGCCATATCCTTCTCTAACTGGGACGTGTTTTGGTATACGCGCAACTTTCCGTCCATGGACACGGAACGATCGCGGAGACATGCCAGCAAGCTACTCACGTATCCCGTAACGATCGGATCGGTTATACACCAATATAGCCCCTTGACTCTTGCGAATCAAAGGCTCACTCCAGAAGGTAGTCGGTCGTTAGCTGGTGCGTATGATACTTATCGTAATGTCCTGACTGTAATTCATACGTACGGCGCCAGCTTTGCGACTGACGCTACATGGTGCAACGGGGACGCCAGAGACGGAAGAGGCCTCGATTGACAAACCTCAAATACGAATATTCGTCCTTGGGGCGCGGGCAGAATCTTCCTTGCCACCCCACGTTTGGGAACAGCTCACGCTTTTGTTCCCAGCAGCACTATTTCACATCTACTTTATCGGGCCACAAGTTTCCCTACCAAAACCTCCTGCTACCGCCACCACCAGTGACCCCACTTCAGAAGCTACGTCTCAGTCTGCTAGCACTTCCTCGGGCCCTCAGGCGGAAGCTCCTGCACCAGCCCCATCTGCCAAGTCTGACGAGGAAAAGCCAGTCTACCTGCCCAATGTATATGAGCCTCCCACTCCTGCTCCTATTGTACGGCATAAGCGTACTCGGTCGTCTATCGAACGCTATGGAGTACCATCCTATACGGTGCCATACACCCCACAATTGACGATAACCGGCATGCAGTGCAGCTATCATGAAGTGCATGCGCAATTCCAGGACACATTTGACCCATATACCGACCTCTTCGTTATGTTCTCTCCCGGCCTTGGCTTCCCGTCGCCAACCTCAACCTCCGATGTCACTGGTGAACCCCTCCTACAAATCGAGTCTCCCACAGAATGGGGGCCTGTACTCCCTCTGCTGTTATCCACCAAATGCCCCATTTTCCTGACTGGGTTCTCCCCCACTGATGTTGAGCGCGACGTCAAGTCGTTATCACGCGCGCCAGGAATCGCGGGTGAATTCGATTGGGTGATCACACCTGGGGAGAATGCATTCGGGAGCGAAAAGTGGGAGGTTGCAGACTTTGATCCGAGAGTGATGGTCAAGGCGAACTGGGGAATATGGGGAATTCGTGGTAAGCGGAGGGACGTGCGTGAGCGAAGTACGTTTGGGCTTTAAAGTAGAAGTAGAAGTAGATAAATCACATTGATTACGTGAGATACGCGTCGCGTCTATTCCACTGACAGGCCAGTTCCACCCACGTTGAGTACATTGAGCGTTGGTCCCTCGATGGTGTTCGTCCCACCACCTCACCTAGCCTCAGCATCTCGTCCATCCTATGCCGAAACATACAACAATATCCTTGCGGTGCATAGAAGATCTCCACTTTCTGCCGCTTCCTCAGTTATCATCCTCGTCGCGCCAGATGTCGACGCGCTCTGCGCTGCCAAGATGTTCGCAGAGTTGTTCAAACAAGACGATGTCATGCATCGTATCACACCCTTGTCTGGAATTGCAGACCTGGAACGCATGCGCGACGAACTTATAACATATTCAGAAGTGCATCACATCATTACCGTTGCTTGACACGCACTGAACGTAACGATACCAGCTCCATACCCTCATCCTTCTAAACATCGGCTCCATCCTTGACTTGCCTTCATCGGAGTGGTTCGGTGACTTCCCTCCCAAAGTTCATGTGCACGTCATCGACTCAGGCCGGCCGCAGAACTTGTCTAGTCTGTTCGGCGAGGGTGAGGGAGCAGAGCGGATCATCGTATGGGACGACGGAGGAGCGGAGCATCTTGACGGAGAGAGGAAAGCGTGGGAGACGCTCAATGTGAGTGCCTTGTAGTCTGGCGAGTCTCGCGTGCGCTGACCGTGTGTCTCTGAAGAATGACCCTGAACCGGAGTCAGACGAGAGCTCCGATGACGACTTATCGGAAGACTTGCCCGAAGACTCCGCAGAAGAAGGTGTACAAAGCCCTTCTCGTAAGCGCAGATCCCTCAGCGATGGTAGTAGGACCCCGAGTAAACGAAAACGGTTGGATGACGACGTAAGGAAGTTTGTTTCCGGCATCGTCAAAGCCTCACAGTGATTATAGCGACGTCCACGCGTGTCAAGAGAGGAGCGCGACCAGTACTATGCCTTATTAGACAAGTATTACATGTCCGGAACATGGTATGGACAGAGCGCTGCTGGCATCGTCTACCTTCTTGCGACTGCGCTGGAGCGCGTCGACAACGATCTCCTCTGGTATGCCCCATGCGTCCTGTCTCCTTTGCTTTTCGTGATGCTCACTGACCAAGGTTCGCGATCCTTGGCCTCACGAATCAGTATGCCCGTTGTCGAATATCACATCTGGAGTATGAGAAATTTCATTCCATCTACTACGACGAAGTTTCTCGTCTCAACCCTCCACCGCCTGTGAACGATGCGTACGGCTTGGCCGCATTAAGTGCAGACGATATGTCGCTGCGCACAACAGATGAACTCCGCTTCGAGCTCTTCCGGCATTGGACACTGTACGATGCAATGTTCCATTCCAGCTACGTCGCAGGAAAATTGGGAATCTGGAAGGAACAGGGTCGGAAAAGACTGGCGGGCCTTCTCGCAAAAATGGGGTAATTGGCATCGCAAGCCTGTCTGCGTTTCCCTCATCTCACTGAAAGGTTTGCCGTAGGTTTTCCGTCCATCAGACCCAACAACTGTACGCGCACATGGACATGGATTTGAAGCGCCAGCTCCGGGACAAGCTCGATGCGATTGCCCCAGAGTACGGCATGGTCGAGCTCACCTACCCTTCCTTCGTGCATTGCTACGGCTATCACATGCAGCCACTATCTGCCGCGGATGCCGTGGACGCACTCAACGCACTCCTAGACGCAGCCACGGGCGTGAGGATCGAAGTTGATGTCGATGGTGCACGAAATGGTGGGGAGTGGTTTGGAGGCGCGCGCGTGTGGCGTGCCACGGGACGCTGGGGGGTCTCAGAAGCAAAGGAGAAAACAGGCGTGCGCGGCCAAGAAGAAGAGCACGCGATGGGCGAGAAAGAGGACGAAGGGCGCGAGTCTTTCCTTGTGCGGAACTTTTGGAATGCGTTTGATGCCCTAGAGGAGTGAGCTCGGTCTCCTTTGCGGGTGGCCGTTTCTTACGAGCTGATCCGCTTGAACTTTCACAGCGTCAACCGCCTGCGCGAGGCAATCGGTCTGGCGAAGTCGGTCCACCAAGCGATCATTCGAACAGGCTCCTCCATCATCGACAAGAACGACCTCCGCATGATCCGTGGCCATCGCGTCGTGCAGCTCAAGCAGGGTCCCGACCTCGCCCTATTCACGCAGCCAGGTGTCTTGTTCCGTCTCGGTCTTTGGCTCACAGAAGTGTTGCGTGACCGGGTCACCGGGGTCAGCATCAGCAGGCGAAGCAAGAAGAAGAGCTTGCCTTTGGTTCTCGCGTGCTTAGACGAACAAGATCGGACGTATCTTGTCATCGGGTTGAACGAAAGCATGGATTTCGGCGATGTCAGGAAGAAGTGAGTGTCTTGCCACGGCCGCAAGCCGCAAAGTGCTGACCCGCCGCACAGCGAGTTTGGCCTGACTTTTCTAGACGCGAAGGAGGACTCCGGTGCACGGACTCGGCATAGCTCATTCGACACCAACGTGTTGGTGGTTAACGAGGCAGATTTCGACAAGTTTATCGCAGAGGTCTACAACGCAAAAGATAAATACAAGTACTAATATACCACACTCAGGGATTTCGGTTATATCTGTAGTTGTATATCTTGTATTCAACTGTTTGTGATAACACAAACTAGTGCCCGTCTGTCCATCGCATGGGCATCACAGGATGTGCGCTCCAGTCTGATGAGCCCCAACTGAAGTGCCAGAAGCCCATCCCCGGTCTGTGCTAGCAAGTGAGACCGAGACCTCGAGTCGTCGTAATCATGGAGACACGCACCCCGCATCAGAATGCCTGGAGAAGTAGTCGAAGTCCACATTCACTGCCATCGCCAAGACCAGCTGCAACGGCGGTGAACGATACATACAGAATGAAATGTGACTGTCTTACTGCTCGCTCTTGGAGCGACAACTCTCGAATCACAGTTGGTTCCCTTGGTGTGTCGTCCTCAGGAGATGGTGGCGAAGGAGTAAAGTTCACCGAGTATTGTCCTATGTACGATTAGATTGCCAACTTCCATGCCTTCATGAAATATAGGCAACTTGCCCGTGTCGGTAAAAATTTCACGCCCAAAGCCGCGGAATGCGCGACTTATACTCGCCAACTCTTCACCATGAGCGCCACGAAGCGTGAAATGCCATGCCCAGAAGCCCGCATCGATCTTGGCAAATTGCATAAAGCGATCTGGTTCGGGTTCAGGCTGAGGTTCGCCGGCGTTTGATTGTATGGCATTCGGTGTGGCTCTATTGGTAGCCCTAGTTCGAGAGTTGCAGAGCATAGGTAAAGGATTACCTACTTGAGAAAAAGGTCATATCGCCGCCTCCATAAATGCCAGCGTTGCTGGGCTTCAGCAAAGGTGTCCAGGACGGGTTCGCCGGTGGAGGCGTACTCGTGCCAGTCCTTTAGGCTTTGGACGTACATACGGGAATTTATCCAAGCGAAAGGCCTCCGGATCTGGAACACTGAAATGAGCCATCATAGAAGCGACTGGGCAATGTGTTCAATACCCAAAGTACGGGGGTGCCTTCGCGATCCATGATCACGGCACGGAATGGCCGGTGAGTTCTGAAAATTTGGCGGGAGAAAGACGCCAATAGACCACGAGGTTCCTCAGCAATAAACCCCAGCACCTCGCCGACCTCGTTTGCTACTCTAATCAGTCATTGACTGGGAAAGAAGATGAAGGACGCGATACCGACAGATAACATATTTATTTGTTTGCTCAAAGCCCACGAATATGTTGAGCATTTCGAGCTGTCTGTGTCGAATGAAATTTAGTTCACAGAGGACGATGCAGTTTGAGTTACTGACCGGGTTACAACCAGCGACTCATTCTGCAAGAGCCTCTTGAGACCATCCTCAGGATCAGACGATGGGGGCCTCTGGCTTTCTTCCCATAAAGATGAGTTAGAAGTGTCGAATGTGCTTTCGTCCTGTGTCAGGGGTGGTCTGCCAGTGGTGTCAGGACGTCCTCCCTGAGCCAGGCGAATGCGCGGTGCGGGTGAACGTGGCCTAGTCCTTCCGCCAGACGGCGCACCTCGGTCAGGGAACCTGGACAACGCAAAGGACCTTTGGAATGCGGAACGTTGACACCTCACAGGGCCTCCTAAAATCGCGAGCCTGTTCAGCTTGAGCATCGAAGTCAACAATCAACAATATGTTCGGCGGGTGACCCGGCCCGCAATCACCTCGGTGCGTGCGTTATTTTCCGAGATTTGGTGTCAGAAAGGAAACACGGAAGAGACGGACTTGGCCACCCGCCACTGTCAGTCTGTCTGCACTGCACCGACGATTTTTATGCATGCATAGCCGTTCGCGCCATGTCCTCCTGCGACTGAAGAAACCTATACATATCCGAACCGCAACGGTGGCAACCAAACCTGCAATTGCAGTACGTATTTGGGTCCCACCCACGGAAATTCGATATGATAGATGTTCTTACCTGTCATTGCCCCTAGCCGCGCAGTTCTGGGACTCCCGCAACGTTTTCAGCAGACCGACCTCCTCCCAACCTGGGAAAATGGGGACGTCCACAGGGGTTCCCACAACGTCTCTCTGACGTTGGTTCTTCACCATCTACAACGTCCGCTTCCACTTTCAGGGATAGACGCGCTCGAGGACCGGCTGGTGACGACTCGGAGAGCAGGCATAATCGTCATCATCGCCCCGAACGTTCCGGCATGACGTTCCCCAACCACACGAAATGGAAGAAACCCGTTCCATTTCCAATGTTCCCTGCAGGCAAACGTCCCCCTCGTTCCCTTCCTCGTGATTCTACTCCACGCCTATCCAACTCTGCGGTCCATCCCTTTCCTTCACCAAGCACCGCAGTGCGCCCAAGGCAAGCGCGTCATGAACTAAATCGCCACGCCGAAACCGTCCGTTCCGGCTCGGAAGAAGAATGCACCGAAGAGGGCACTTTCGAGGACAGCGAGGGTTCTTACTCCGACCATGCTCGCGAGTTGTTGAAGGAAGGCAAGGCAAGGCGATCAAGAGTAGTGCACAAGGAGCGTGGATCGCTTAGGCGAGCTTTCAGGGACGATGATCTGCCGTCTCGGAACCGCAATCGTGACGCATCTACCAAGGTTCTTACCCAGAATTCGAAACCGAAGAACAAACCCAGGGCACTGAACCAGACCAAGGTCGAGGTCTTTATTCCTAGCATCGTGTCTGTGGGCAACCTTTCCAGAATTCTGGGGGTTTCATTAGGTACGCCAGGTTTCTCACGGGAAAGGCCCCGCATTCATTGCCTTGATCAGGTAGACTTCAGCGGAAGATGCGGGAAGCTGGAATGGCAGAGGAAGCTTCCTATGATCATGGTGATTTCATCTGTACTGCCTGTCCCTTCACAGCTCTAACGTCTATTCCTAGTCCTGACTTCTGAGTATGCTGTCCTCCTAGCCGAGGAATTCAATCGCAACCCTGTCGTCAACGATGAAGCGGCATTTGACCTTCACCCTCCGTAAGACCGTCGTAGTCAATCTAATGGGGGCGTACATACCTGACTACAATATTCACCTTGTAGACCACCCCCTGTGGACGCCTCGAAGCTGCCTCTCAGGCCACCTATCGTAACTATTATGGGCCATGTTGATCACGGAAAGACAACGCTATTGGACACCCTTCGTTCTACCTCTGTGGCCAAAGGAGAAGCTGGTGGTATCACCCAGCACATCGGTGCCTTCTCTGTTCCTGTCCCCAGTGCCGTCGGAGGCGGTCCCCAGAAGATCACCTTCTTAGATACCCCCGGGCATGCAGCATTCTCTGCTATGCGCGCTCGCGGGGCCGACGTCACCGATATTGTCGTTTTAGTCGTGGCCGCAGATGATGGCGTCCGCCCCCAGACTAAGGAGGTCATCCAACTGGTCCAGAAGGATCCCGACGTGCAGTTAATAGTGGCCGTTAACAAGGTCGACAAACATGGCATTGATATTGTGCGTCTCAGTCCAGTGTATCTCGACTCCCTTTGACTTTCCGTACAGAACAATGTTCACAATGCCCTTTTAGCCGAGGGCATTCAGCTCGAGGCAATGGGTGGTGACATACCTTCAGTGGAAATTTCCGGCTTAACTGGCCAAGGTCTTGACCAACTCGTGGAGACTATAACCGCTGTTGCAGAGATGCAGGACCTACGCGCTGACCATGAGGGCCAGGCCTACGGGCGCATCATCGAGTCGAAAATGCAAAAGGGACTTGGGTGGGTACTCATCTACCACACTCGTTTTCTCCGCTCAAATTCCGCATACAGGCCCGTTGCCACTGTCCTCTTATTACGCGGTTCACTAAAGCCTGGTGCCCACTTAATCGCTGGCACGACTCACGCTAAGCTCCGCATCATGACTGATTCAACTGGCTCGCCAGTCAAGGCTGCAGTCCCTGGCATGGCGGTGACCGTGTCTGGATGGAAAGAACTCCCAGGTGCCGGCGATGAAGTCCTCAACGGCTCCGAGCAGGACGTCAAGAAAGCGGTGGCTAACCGACAGCGCAAAGCTGAGGAGCATGCCATGATGGTGGATATTGACGCGATCAACATTCAGCGTCGGCTAAACCGCGAGCAGAGGGAGCGCGAGGAAGCTGATCAACAACAACTTGAAATTACCCCCGAAACGAAGAAACCCCATGAGCTTCTGTTGGTCATCAAAGGGGACGTGAGCGGGAGCGTCGAGGCTCTGGTCAGCGCGGTACAATCCATCGGGAATGAGAGCGCGCGTGTCAGGATCGTCCACACGGGCGTGGGCGAGGTCACTGACTCTGATATCCTTCTCGCAAAGACCTCAGAAAGTGAGTTTCCCTTCTCTTTTGATCCAAAAATAAAGAAGTTGCATTACTCATCTCATTGACCTCAAATTTCAAGGCATGATTGTTGCCTTCGCGGTTCCAGTCCTGCGAAGCATCAACGTTGCTGCTGAGGCGCACAACATCCCCATATTCTCGTCTAAAATTATATATCAAGTTATAGAGGACGTCAGGCAGCGCGTCGCCAACTTACTCCCAACCGTTTACGAGAAACGCATCTCTGGCGAGGCATCCGTTCTTCAAACATTCGATATTAAGCTCACTGGTGGGCGCACGAAAACGATCGCCGGTTGTCGCGTCACGAAAGGCGTCGTTGAGAAGAGCAAGAAAATCCAAGTTGTCCGGAACGGGGAGGTCATCCACGAAGGTAAAGTTCAATAATAATGAACGCGTAGATCCTACAACTAAAACTGCTATCATCAGGTCGCTTGGATACTTTTAGACACCTGAAAACCGATATCACTGAGGCTTCCAAGGGAACTGAATTTGGCGTCAGCCTAGAGGCATTCGGTGATCTCAGGAAAGACGATGTCATTCAGGTATATAGTGACATAGAGCTTCCTAAAGTATTGTAGACAACAACCCTAGACATGCGTACACACAGACACTTTATTTTCCTACCTCTCCACTCCCACTGTTTTCCGATGGATCTCATGCTACTATCAAGGAGGCTTCTCTAGGGAGTGTAATTGTGACTATTTTGTTCATCTAGGATGAACTCCTTTGCGCCGACCGTTCCTGTACGCCCAGCCACCCCAAATGTAAAGTTCACAGGTCCCAGATCACGATCAGTCCTTTCTAGTAATGTCCAGCTCCTTGCGTCACGCTTCTTCAGTAGAACTTCAACCTGGGAAACTTCTGAGAAACGCAAATGATCATGTGTCCGAGAATTTTTTTTTACCTTGGATCCGAAGAATGTGAAGGATGACGCAGATGCATCGACGGGTCCGAAAAGCTGCACGGAGCGCGTGAAGCGCTTCGGTCCAGGCAGGTAGAGATCAAAATGGATCTGCACACGTGAGCTTGATGTCTGAAGAATGATGGATGGTCATGCGGGTCTGTTACCTCGTTTTCCTCAATTTTAACGATGCTCCGTTCCTTGTCTGTCTGTTTAGCGAAAACGGTGACGTGAACTGTGCTTGGCGTTTGATAGTGATCGATCCGGCAGTTCACGACTTCCTCTGCCTGCTGCGGAATGGTGACGCTAGATCAGCAAACAACCGATAATCACGAGACGTGTCTGACGCATCACGCACGTTCGACTTGGGGACAAAAATGTGCCGCCCCTCTGCACACCCTTCAATCTTGAGAAATTCCTCAAATTCGAGTACACGACGTTTGCAACAGAAATAACCCTGGTCGAACGTTTGACGTCGGTGATTCCACATCATGGGAGATAAGATAATAAGACAACCTTGCTCCCCTCATGGAAAATGGGCTGTTACGCGCTGCGTTTCAGTGTATGGAGGGGCATACGGAACAAGCACACTCACCGCCCCAGGATGATAGACACACTTTGTCCCTGGTCCATCCCCGATCCTGTTCTCGTCATTACTCACGAAAGTCACCTTACAAGCTGCGCGCTTGCAGGCGGTACCAGGAGGGACTGTGGCATCCAAGTCATCCTCCTCTTCGACTTTCTTGGTTGGTGCTGGCGGCGCGGTGGGAATGGCCTCTGAGCGCTCCGCAGGTTTTTGTAGTCGACTGCGAGCAGAGGACGTGTAGACTTCCTTCCCATCCACAGTCTCCGTCATCTTCAGAGAGTTATTTGGCGTGGACGTCCCCGACGGCTCAACTTTCGGCGCATCCACAGAGTGCACACCACGCGTACATCCCTGCATGAAAAGATCGTACATATCCGGAACTACGAAAGATATAGACCTTGAAGGTCAACTTACAGCAATGGCGATAAATTCATCGAAATCTAAAACGGGCTTATTGACCGTATTGCAGCAGGACCAAGACTTGAGGCCTTCATGGAAGATCTATCATCTAAGGCGGTCAGGTGCGAAAGGGGTAATGTAGGGGACTCACCGGAGCGCCAGGGTGATAGATACAAATTTCCTCTGCATTACTCGCGTCATCAAACTCCTTTCCACAGCCCTTGTGTGTACATCGAGGCATATTTCCTTGTCCTACTATCTGACCGAACTTCTTTCAGAGAGATGGTACGAGATACGCGGTGGTCTTAAAGGGGTGATGTTGCAGGTGATAAAACAGCAAAGTGCTTTAACAAGCGCCGCAGCTACCGGAGTCGAGCGGGCCGGTAACAGTTCAAATGCTCCCCTAGATGCTGTTAGTGGTGTTGTGGTGTTGGTCTATACGTACTGTACTGTACTACAATGTACTATATACTATCCTGAGGGTACCATGAGTACGATTATGATATTCCAGGTCCAAATGCTTCCCAAACTAAGAATCCCACCCCCCAGGGGCCCACTCGCCCTAGTGTTCTCGCAACCGCGAGCAGTCTCTGCCTCCCCGGGTTGGTAAGAGTCCTCTCCTCCTTGTCTACAGCGTCCCGAAAGAAGGAGAGTAATCCATCATCATGTACCTTTCGTGATATGATATCGATAAGATATCGTCTTGGTCTATGGGAGGTGAAAGATTGAACTCGCTCGATATGGGCTAGCTTTC
>Ga0307512_10007186_pt1 | contig 11083 bp, 13 predicted proteins | sample 14_EM_MG_FD_200267 | JGI IMG/M metagenome (GOLD analysis project Ga0307512, IMG submission 200267) | Populus trichocarpa ectomycorrhiza microbial communities from riparian zone in the Pacific Northwest, United States - 14_EM | ecosystem: Host-associated > Plants > Roots > Unclassified | place... | reverse complement strand
GACTGTCTCCCGAGCCGGTGCTCGGAGACTAAGGCTGCTGTCATCTCCGGACATGTTGCCTCTGGTCCGTCATCTCCGGACGCCGTCTCCGGTCCGTCATCTCCGGACGCCCCTTATTCTGACACCTTCGGCAGCTCCCCGGCTACAGTGGGATTAATAATCCCACGGTCTATCGGCCAGAGCTTCTGTGGTCTCGGTGGAACCTCGGCAGCGGACAAACAACTCAGCGCCTGCGGGTGGCGGTCGCATCCGCCGGGTGCATCCTCAGACGATTGTCTCTGCAGGCTGCAGGGCTGTCCGGCGATATTACCTGTGATCCGAGCGTTGAGATCCATGCTGGTATTCATTACTGGCTTTCGCGGAGTCTGGGAATGTCGGAAAAGTAGCGAGAGGGTCCATCGCTTATTGCACCTAGGTGAAGGAGGCTGCAGTAAATGAAAAAGAAACATACTTGCCGAAGAGAAGGGTCAGGCTACTCTCCTGTCCGGCATGCATTAGAGTAGGACGAGATCTTTCAATGCAGTCGGGCTGGTGTACAGCTGCAGGTCAGCGCTGGTAATGGTGGCTAAAAAAACATATCGTCAATCGTCGTCACCGGGGACGCTCAGAAGTTGCACTGACAGCAGAAAGTTGAAACCTAGCGAAAGAAAGAACAGGATGAAAACGGCAAGAAGGAGTGGTTGTATTGTTTTGCCGATAACTGCAGAAGTGACGAGGAAAAGAGACGAACCACCGGATGAAGGAAGTGCGGAGGAGGGACAGACGCTAGCACCAAAGATACCTGGTCAGTCACTTTACCCTTATCAGTTGGAGTTAGGGTTAAAGAATTTGGGTTTCAGGCGTTTTCGCACACTCTAGTACTGGGGGCACCTAATACTCCCTAAATACAGTAGCGAAAAACGGGGAGTTTGCAGTCCAGCAGCAATGTTAGATTACTGCTATATCGAACTGGCAATACACGCTTTTGCCTTGCTGCTGCCTTACTACCGTCTGCAAATGAATGGGTACAAATTACAAATCATACATACTAACTGACCAACACGTGTCGGAATTGATGCTCGAGTTCTTTTAGTTCCTTAGGTCCTGTGGCGATGGTCTCGCGGTTCAGTACGGGTTGGATACCGTATCGATACCGTATCCACTTCCGATACTAGCATTCAAAAAATTGCGGTTTTTTTCTTTTTTAATTCCATTTTCATGCTTCATTTTGCTCTATTTGTTCTATTTGTTCTATTTTTTTTCTTTATTCTGGTCTCAGGTTATGTTTTCGAGGGAAGTCACAGTAGAAGCGGGATTCCAACATGGGTTATATACACAGGTTAAAAATCACGATTTTATACTACTAAGCTAAAAATTCCATTTACAATTGCTAAAAAATGTTTGGCAACGATAACCCGGACAACCGACTTTCCACCCTCCCGTTTAACCACAGGTACCAATCGCGCAGTGATGTAATTTTTTTTGCGTGGTCTGCCTAGGACATCAATAACCGTTGCTCTCCAGAAGATTCTCGACATATCTTTTTTCCCAGTGATCACTGACGTGTGGTAGCGCGGTTTCTCGTTCAAAGTGCACTGGTGTATTGGGAGATTAGACCAACGGCAAGCAGCCTTGCTGGGCTAAAGAAAATCGAGGTTTTGCAATCCTTGTCGGTACTAGGTCGCCAGGGCAACGGAGGATTGCAGGGGGTGACAAGGTGATGTGCACGGACTTATGTAAGGCACGAGAAAAAGTCATGACTTAATAGCACCGGCGCAAGAACTGCACGATGTATTTCCCGGAATGTAAACAAACGCGCTGATTGGCTCCATTGGATGACACACTCCAAACCTGCGGGGGCTGGGCAAGAACCAAGTCAGCAGGCGTATAGACACCAGCACCGTCACCTGACTTAAGAACGTACACCTTGCAAAACCAAAAAAAAATTCGAGCGTTCCTATTTTGAAAAATAGCACCGATTCAGGACCAACCGGGATTGTAAAGCCTCGATAATGGTGTGTTGAATGGTTATGGCCGTAGGTGTGCGTAGATGGGATTCTTCACGTTGTGGTAGGGTTCGAACGGGGACAATCTCAGTTGCTATATCGGTTGTAAGAGTACAGAAGAACCTTAGAACAGAGAACACAAAGTACATCTCGCTGCTTCCCCGCTTTGTCCCCATTAGGCTCCCTGCTTTAGCTCCTCCGGCGTGCGCTCCCCCAGCAACGCCGCCCGCTCAACTCTGGTCGCCAACAGCGCCGTGCCTCCAGCGCCGAGAAGCTTTTCCAACATGGTGTTGGGTGGGAGTTGCATATCGTAGGCATGATGGCGTGGTTGACTCAGGGGGCCACGCTGTGTGCTGGTGGTTTTTGGTAGAGTTTATTGTATTGTGACTTAGCCGACAATATGTAGTTTTCTGAACTCAGAGTGGTGTGACGAACACTCACCCTTCGCTAAGGGTTTCAAGTAGCATCCAAAATTTGTGAGGTAGATTGAAAATGCAGCTCGCAGCCGAACAGGCTTTCAGACTGTTAGTACACGGTGAAAGCTTAAGACCGTGTTGATACTCGACCTAGCCTAGTGTAGAAGGAATCCGGTGGAAATTCCACCCCATTTTTATTATAGTATTCAGTGTTACGATCGGTGTGGCATCCGGGGTGTATTGCTCGGGCATTAACGGGCATTGGGTAGGAGTGATTAAAGGGGCATTCAGAATGGTAGATATGTGGTATACCATTCATGCCTTATGGGTGCTGCACCGTTATAGTATTCAGTTCTTGTAAAATATAAAGTGGAAGTTTTGATACTGCATTCTAGAATGATGTCGTCCTGCGGAATTGCATTTAGTAGTGATGTAGCCAGTCACCAGAGTCACGCTCGGCGCGAATCTATGTCCTGATGCTACAGGAATGCTAGGCTCTGTCGAATTCCGTATTGCTGCTTGATTGATGATACCCCGTTTTTTGCTACTGTAGGCACTTCGACCTCTTTAGGAGGTACTCCAAGTCACCCCCAACCTCCACGAATACACACCGACCCGACCATCTTAGTTTTTTGTGTACTCGTACTCGCATGCGACCTATATAGATCGTGGCGGTGCCGACCCGACCAGCGGTTGCTCCGTTTGAATAAAATCAAGCCGCCCCGTACTGGCGGCGCCAGTATCCCTCGCACACGAGAGACCACCACCTACCGGGGTGCCTGGAATGGAGGATGTTGCAGTAGATCTTCTGGCCCGAGGTGGAAGGGGTGCTTGGGAGGTGAAAGAGCCGGTAGAAGCTCCTGCACTTCCTTGCCGATGGGAGATGCAGCCAGGAAGTACTAGACTTCCTCACCACCAGAAATGTTGGAAGAAGAGTGCTGGCTGTGTAGGTTGCAGCGGAATGAGATCTCCGAGGGCGTCGGAAAGGGGGCCAAGGGAGCGCCGTACGCTGGAAGCGGAGGGGGAACCGGAGGCGTAAGAGTTGAGTACCGAGGTGGCAGCTGGAGAGGAGCTACCACTGTTCCTACCAATGCCCTCCTTCATTGCAAAAGCGGACGAGGAGTAGTGGATAGGTCTCGCTTTCCCCTGTTATTTCCTTGGTCATCTATTATCTCTCGGGGCAGGCCTGGGCGGACGGCAAAAAGTGGAGCTTGCAATGTGCCATCGCCGCGTGGACAGCGGCGGGGAAAACGGACAAAATGTACGCCGCCACAGTCAAGGCGGGCCAAATGCAAGTATGATTAAACAAAAAAAATCCCCCAGATGCGGGGCGGGGGGTCCCCCCCCCCCCCCTGCTGCTCTACCCGCTCACTACACTCCGTCCGCTTTCACTCCGGCCCTCGCCTCCCGTGTCTACCTCAGTCGGGACCAGCCACCGCACATTCGCGATGGAGCGGGAAGCTTGCACCGTGCCGCTACACGCGGACTGCAGCGAGGAAACGGACTGTACGTATGGACCGCAAAGGCCCCTCGTCATGATCTAGATAGGTCGCATACGAGTACTGAATAAACAAAAAAAAAAAAAATTCGCGATGGAGTGCATGTCTTGCAGCCGCACCCCCAACGACCGCGCCGCCGCCCTGTTGAATGCTACAACGTTGGGGCCAACCTTCCCCGGTGCTGTGACAGGCGCCCTTTTCCTGCGAAAGATTGCCACCTCCAGCTCTTGGTGTCCAAAGGCCATTTCACTGCTCGCTTCCCGGTCAGTGGGGACTGTTGCTGCCTCGGATGTCTTGGCCGCCGCCCCCTCTCGTCGTCCGACCTGTTGGGGTCGAGGGATCAATAGTGATGAAGTTAGTGAATCGGTCGATTGATACAACATCGAAGGAGCACCATTCTCTGAATATACAACGGGCCCGAGAAACTCGCCAGGGATAAAGGACGGAAGACTGTCTCCTGAGCCAGTGCTCGGAGACTCGGGCGGCTGTCATCTACGGACGCCAATTATTCTGACACGGCCAATCCGCCCACCCGCCAATGACGTCCACAAAGGATACCCCTCGGATGCGTGGAACCGTGCTCTGCACCTCGTGGAAGAGTCTGTCAAGTACAAGCGGAGGAGCATTGGTGCGGACGGTGATCCCTGGAAGATGCCGGTGTCCGCCGGGCTTGCTTCGCCCGTTTTGCTGTGCAGCGGCACGGCCGCCGCGCCACACCAACGGCGACAACCCCGGGCCACAGCGCCTCTCCGCCACTCAGCCACTCCGCTATTCAGCCATCATCCCGCGAGAAACTCAGCCACTCTACCACTCCCAGGCAACTTCAACTCAACAAAGATTTAGCTGGAAAAAGAGGGTGCGGTCAGAAGCATAATCAGCGGTTGTGACGAGGGGGTCCGTGCAAACGCGCAATGTCGACACCCATTCAGCGACTGTTCTGCAGGTCAACGAGGGTGGGGTCGCAAGCATTCAGAGATTGCGGTAACGGAGCCCGAGCTAGCGCGGAATGGCAACACCCATTCAGCGAAAGTTCTGCTGTCAACCGAGGGTGAGGCGGTAAGCGTTCGCCGGTTACCGTAATGAAGGCCAAGTAATGGCGACATCTCCAAGGCGAAAGTGGCAGGGAATCGTGCGGCTATCGGTGGTGTGGGCGGCGATGGGTAAAGGAACAACACGGGCAATCCGAACAATATGATAGGAACACTCATTCAGCAGAGACTGGTGGCGAAAGGGGTTGGGGTCGGAAGCATTCACCGGTTGTGGTAATAGAGCACGAGCTCGTGCCCAATGGCAACACCCATTCAGCGAAGTTTCTGCTGGCAACCGAGGGTGGGGTCGGAAGCGTTCGCCGGTTGCCGCAATGGAGGAGAGTGAATCGTGCTGGTAGATACCGTCGGTGTGGGGCGGCACAATGGGGGAAGTAGCAGCACGGGCAATTCGAACAATACCAACGATCATTCAGCAAATACTGGTGCTGAAAGAGGTTAGCATTCACGGGTTGCGGTAGCGGGGCACGACCTTGCGCCTAATGGCAACACTCATTCAGCGAAGGTTGTGCTGCGAACCGAGGGTGAGGCTGTAAGCGTTAACCGGTTGCCGTAATGAAGGCCAAGTAATGGAGACACCCTCCCATGCAAGAGTGGCAGTGAATCGTTTGGATATCGGCCGTGTGTGGTGCGGCAATGGGTGATGGAGCAGCACAGGCAATTCGAACAATAGCAACACTCATTCAGCAAAGATTGGTGGTGAAAGGGGTTAGTGTCGGAAGCATAAACCGGTTGCGGTAATAGAGCACGAGCTCGTGACTAATGGTAACACCCATCCAGCGAAGGTTCTGCCGGCAACCGAGGGTGAGGTTGGAAGCATTCACTGGTTGCCGGAATGGAGGCCAAGCAATGGCGATATCTCCAAGGCGCAAGTGGCAGGGAATCTTGCTGGTAGATACTGTCGGTGCGGGGCAGCGCAATGGGGGAAGAAGCAGCACGGGCAATTCGAACAATACATAGCAACGATCATTCAGTTAAGACTGGTGGCAAAAGAGTTAGTGTGGGAAGCATTCACCAGCTGCGGTAACAGTGCCCGAGCTAGCGCGGAATGGCACCACCCATTCAGCGAAGGTTGTGCTGGCAACCGAGGTTGGGGTCGGAAGCGTTGGCCGGTTGCCGTAATGGAGGCCAAGTATATCGGCCGTGTGTGGTGCGGTGATTGGTGATGGAGCAGCACAGGCAATTCGAACAATAGCAACACTCATTCAGCAAAGACCGATGGCAAAAGAGGTTAGTGTGGGAAGCATTCACCGGTGGCGGTTGCGGAGCGAGCTAGCGCTGAATGGCAACACCCATTTGACCAAGGCTCTGCTGGCAACCGAGGGTGAGGACTAAGTATTCACCGGCTGCCGTAGTGGGGCCAAACAAGGGCAACACCATCCCAGGCAAGAGCGGCAGCTGGTCGTGATTGTATCGGTGCTGTGGGGTGAAGTGATAGAAATTCGAACAATAGCAGCACCTATTTTTGCAGCGCTGCTTGAGCGTAATTCATGGAGGCTTGCGCAAGGATTCATGAGCTGGCCAAATCTGAGCGTACACTTCGCCAAGAGGTAACGAAACCCTGATTGGCTGACACGGCCACCGATGGTGCCCACTACTCTTGGCGTAGTTGGGTGACGCGTGACGACGCTCCTTTGCTGCCTCCTCGCTTATTTAAACCCCCGCCGCCCGCCCGTCGAAACGAAAAATCTGCGCATCCGTCCTCGCACGCTGGACAGCCTCTGCCGACAAGAATTCCCACCGTAGCAGCAGCACATTTCTCCTCTGTCATCATTTCATTTCTTGTCCGTGATCGCTCATCGGTTCATCTTTTATCTATCATCCCACATCATCGCAAATCACACATCGTGCCGGCCGACTCGTAGGTCTGCTCGCAGTGGGTTAAGGAAGCAAAGACATGGGCTCTAACGTGTTCTGTCTGTAGGGGTCCACCATGTCCGAAACGCCTCCCCCGTCTACACACTCCGCATCGGGAGGCTTTGTTGCCGTCGCAAATCGTTCCCCACAAGGCCCAGGCGTGGAAGGTGCCACCAATGGATCGCCACAAGGAGAAAACGCATGCCGATGGGAGCCACGAGGTGGCAGCCAGACGCCCCCAAGTGATGGCGGCCGGTCTCTGCTGGTTGTGGCTACCGCTATAGAAGGAGTGGAACAGTGTGCTGACGGCTATTAGTGGCTCGGTGTATGCGCCATCGGAATTGTCGAACAAGTAGCAGCCGAGCCTGCCGCTAGCCGTCATCTCGGATGTACGCCCCGGAGTGAAACGATTCTCCATTTATCTAAGCTGATTTGTGAATGTAGCCGTCTCTGTCCCCCAATCTGGGTCGGGTCTTCCACAATCGCCCTTGCTGCTTTCACCTCCCGGACACGACCTCCGGGGGACCGCCGGTTTCGCATGCGATGCCTTGTTCGCATCCACTCCCTCATGGGATCCTTCCCTTACCCCGCCCCACCCTTTGCTTCCCGCCGCCCTCTCCGGGGGTAACCCGGTTTACGCGGCCCCAGCTCGTGACAACCCATCGAACGGCCTACCCACCCAGGGTAACCCTGCCCACGCCGGCCCCTGCCTCCAGGCCCCCCCCAGCCCAAATCCTCCCAGCAACCTGCAGCGCGAATTGGATGTGGTATTCAATCAAGGCTTGAATATTGCGCCGGAAAAGGTGGGATGCCAGAAAAAGGGTAAGTGGGCGACGATCGAAAGCAAAGGGTTGATCGCGATCCTGGACAATGGCGATAACTACGCTAGGATGCAACGGAACCCAAAGAGGTTTTGGGAGAACGTTGCGCGAGACACAGGGTTTTTCCGTGGCAGCCGTTCGCCAAACGCCATCAGGGCTCATTGGAGTGTAATGATCAAGCTGTACAAAGAGGTTAAGCCGCTGGTGGATAACCATATAGAGGGGCGAACGACCGACGGGCAGCGGGCTTCTATGGAGTCAGGTTGGATGAAAACTTCCGGCTACCCAGTGTACTCATACTGATAGTCGCGTAGATTGGTTGGATTTTTTGTGCCCCTACTACCGATTTATTTCCGAAGTAGTTGAGAAAAGCAAGACCCATACACCTGCCGGCAGCCGCAACGCTCCGCCAACAATGAAACGTAAGGCAGGACCAGAATCGGGCCCGCGGGGCAGTGTCACGACCGCAAAAAGGGTAGCAGTTGCCCGGAATGAGCGGGAGCTGGATAACGATCAACCGGGACGCCAGGGTCGGTTCTACCAAACAAGGGTGACTCTCCATAACACTCCAGAACAGTACGGGGAGGAACGCAACAATGTCGAGATGTGGAGGCAGCGCTGCTGCGATATCCAGTTGTGGCAGGAGGAGTGTATGAGGAGTACCAGCTCAAATTGAAGGAGTTCGCTGCGAAGACAGCTGAGAGGGGCAGGGGCAACTAGGGGTAGGAGCGAGGGACGATAAGTAAGCAGTAGGGAGAATCACTATTGAGTTAGGAGGGGAGATGTTTTCCGAACTGGAATTTTGTATTTACGCTGTTGGATGTGTTTTTTCAGGCAGGGGGTAGTGGTTCACGTAACTGCTATATCTCCGTCGTATTTTATGTGCTGCAATTGCTTTTCACCTGTTGGAATTGTTCAAATTGTCGCTCCCTCTGTTGAAATACTACTCCACTCTTCGACCACTCTTCCAACACGTGCAAAATCAATCTATGTGCCGTCCAACTCTGCCCCCTGACGGTGCTCATGAATTGTCCAATCGCTTAGGTTTCACCAAATGAACATCGAGATCACATCGCACTCAGCGACCACCAGATTAAGTTGGTCCTCGACGGAGTGGTTTTTTTTTTGTTTCATCATACTCGCATTTAGCCTAGATATCTAGACTATGGCGGCGTACATTTTATCCGTTTTTTCAGGTCCGCTGTCCGCGCAGTGGCGGCACGTTGCAAGCTCCCCTTCCCCCTCCGCCCTGGCCTGTCCCGAAGGAAAGCTAGATACGCGCCATGGAGGATCACAAAGGGAATAACATAGGAAAAAGTGACCCATCCCCTACCACTCGTCCGCCGATGGCACGAAGGGGGCGTGGGTAGGAACAGTAGTAGCTCCTCCCGCCCCCCCGTCCTCGGAACTAAGCTCCCCCGCCTCCGGACGACACTGGGTGGTGGGCCCTCGGGGCAGACGATGAGGCGGTGGTAGCGAAGCTGTGGAAGGCGGCGGCAGCACCCGTTGGCTGGGCGGTAATCAACGGTGTAGCCTTCGATCATGACAAGACCGAGGCTGCAATCTTCCGAAGGAGAAAGGCGACACCTTCCCGAACGCACTCGGGCTAGGACACTGACTCCATGCCTAAGAGGTTGGACTCGAACTCGGACTCGATGCCTCTGCGGACGGACTCGGACTCAACACCTCACCAGATTGAGCCAGACTCGGACCCGACACCTCCGCCGCAGGCTCGGACTCGGATTCGGTGCCTCAGCGGCCGGACCGGGACTCGGACTGGGGCTCACACCTCCGCCGAAGGCTCAGACTCGTTTTGGATTGCTCACCGGACGGACTCGGACTCGGACTCGGACTCGGCACCTCAAGGGTGTACTTGGACTCAGATTTGGCGCCCGAAAAGTATACTCGAACTCGTACCCGACTCCTCCGCACACCGGCTTTGGACTAGGACTCGGCTCCTCGGAGGTGGAAGTCGGACTCGACTGGGTTCCTCACCGCGGGGACTCGGACTCGATTCGATACCTCAGCAGACGGACTTGTAGTCGGACTCCACGACTCCGCGGACGGACTTAGACTCAGACTCCGCACCTAAAGGGTACTCGCACTAGGTCTCGGCACCTCATCGGAAATACTCGGACTCGGGCTCGACACCTCAAGGGTGCTAGCACTCGCCCTCGGCGCCACACCGCGCGGAATCGGACTCGGACTCGACGCCTCCGCGGACGGACTCGGACTCCGCGCCTCATCCGGCAGACACCGGCTCGATACCTCCGAGATAGGGTGTATCCTACCCTCGATTGTGCCAGCTTTATTCCGTACTTCCACCCGTAGATGGGCCCCTTTCCTATTCCATGGTCTGCAATTATCGAAGTCCTGTTCTCCTGCTTCAACTGCTCCAGAATTGCAGCTTGCTGAATTAGCACTCGTCTGTGGTCTGGTTTCCTGACCACTTCAGGTATTCTGCGTCTCCGCATAGCTGGTTTTCAGCTGCCAGTACCCCGTCTATTTCCACTTTGGCCCGGAAGGTAGTGTCGATGGAGAAGACAGAAGCGGCTGTGTAGCTGGCAATGGCGTTTGCTTCCGGAGTGCCCGGTTCTTCTCAGTGAGCTTATCAATTCGCTCACTCATTGTAGCCATGACGACATTAAGGTCCTTCATCTCGCGCGCTGTCCCTTTTGCGGATGACGAGAGAATTTTGACGGCTGCTGACTGCTTCCCGATGTCGTCGCATACGATCGCAATCTCGGAGCGGAAGTAGGTCTGAAGCGTTGTTGTGAGCAGTCTGAGGTTTTGCACAACAGTCTGGGAGGCGATGGTGTCATCACTTCCGAAATCGGGAAGTTCCTCTTTCTCTGTACGCAGTGATGCTGGTGGAGGGGAGGTGGTTCACTAGCGAGCCAGATGATCTCGTCAACCGCGTGCGTAGCAGTTGCGAAACAGTGCAGTAGAAATGAAGGCTCAGTAAAGTTAGCGATGTTGGAATCAGCGAATACGAAACGACATGCGGTTAGCGACTTGGCGAAACTATGATGCGAGTGTGTTGTAGCGCGGATCGGGAGTGTCGGGGACAGTGGGTGCGTGTCGCGTGTTGCGGAGGAAATTTGGGGTGGTGGCCGCCGCGGGGAACCGGGCTCTCGACCGCCGGGGAATCATACGGCACCGGGTGCCGTCATTGCCGAGCTGAAACCCGATCCGATCTGAATGCCGTGACACTCAACCGAGTGGTGGAGGAGAAGGAGGTGGGAGTTACAAGCGGCGAGGCCCACAACCAACAATACAAGGAGCAGGTGCCGGATCGCAAACCCAGGCAGACTAGCCGTTGCCGATGCCGTGCCAGGCAACCATGGGGGTGTAGGAGGCGTAGAATGTGGTATCATCGCAGGATCGCCCACGACCGACGAGCGAGACACCAGGTTTTCCTTGTCGCCCTGACTAGTGGGACCGAAAACTCCCGTTATG
>Ga0307512_10007185_pt1 | contig 11083 bp, 16 predicted proteins | sample 14_EM_MG_FD_200267 | JGI IMG/M metagenome (GOLD analysis project Ga0307512, IMG submission 200267) | Populus trichocarpa ectomycorrhiza microbial communities from riparian zone in the Pacific Northwest, United States - 14_EM | ecosystem: Host-associated > Plants > Roots > Unclassified | place... | reverse complement strand
AAGAGAATCGGGTCCTGTTTTTCTTTCATGGTCGAGAGAGACTCCACCGCCATATAGACGTAGACTGATTGGAGGAAGAGCATAACGAAGTCGGATTCGAATTGCTGGTAGAGGTGACAACCCCAAATGTGGGCATAGTGGATGAAGAAGGCGTGAATTGCACCGCCCCCAAGGATGAGGGCCTTCCTTTGGTCTTCGCTGATTACAAGTCCCGCCGCCAGCCTGTAACTACCGAAAATAATTCGGCTGAACTTTGTCAGCCGTGTTCGGAGCGCTGTGGAGGGAAGAACGTACAAGGCCAGGCTGAGGTCATCCAGGGACGCATTTTACACAGCATTGAAGAAGGGGCCTGGCGGCATATCATTCTGTTTCACGAATGCCGCAACCAATGGATGCAGTTTCGATAAATGAGTGGGAACCACACATGAGAGGTCCCTGGACGGATCATGTGGTATGTCGGGGGTAGAGTGGATATCAGTTGTAGAAGAAGCGTCCACTGGGAGAATTTCGCGACGCTGGACGTTTTCGCTCATGTTCGTGTGCTTCTTCCCCGTGTCTTTGTACGGATATTCGCCCGACTTTCCGGAAAGACGGCAGTAGTCGCACACAGGACGCCTTGCATCACATTTCTGCTCTCCTCAGTACAACAAGTGGGTTCCATAGAATGGAGGAACGTACCTTTTTCCTCAGGCTACGCAATCGAATACATCAACTGAATGAGCTACAACGCGAGTTGTAATGGAGACTCACCGCACGGAATACACGATTGCCCTTTCCCGAGAACTGCACCAGATTTGTGCACGGGGTAGACACATTTTGTGGTACTTTCCTCTTTCAAACACAGTGCACAGATTGGGACGGCGTTGTCACACCTCTGTGAGAACGACAGTGGCAACAACGTGGATCAAACCAAAAAGACCGACCCGTTTCTATGTTTCAATTTGCGAAGGAGTTGACACTGACGAGGGAAACGGTGCTCACCGGCAGCGCTCACAACTCATGAAGATCAGGAGGGTCCAAAAGAGCGGGATGTCTGGAAGCAGACCATCTGCCACATATTTATGTCAAGTAGGATTGGTATTTTCCGCTGTTTGTATACTTTTCTAATGGCAGAGACACTACCATAAAGCGTTGGGCACGTTGTCGCAAGGTGTTTGGATCGCCGGACGATCCCACAGCGATCGTCCGCACATGCCTCGGCTATTCCGCCCAAAGACTGGGTGACTGTCCCCAAGACTATACGGCGTTGTGCACAAGTCTAGATGTATATATCAATAGCCTTTTAAGGGAACTGTCAGGACCCCGACCGTTGTGTCGGGGCGTGGATATCGTCTCCAAACCGCGCATCTGGGGTGACGGCGCCTCGGCCGTTTCGTTCGAACCCAGCTAACCTCCCAAACTACGGGGTGCGGGAAGGGTGGCAACCCCACCTACTTCAACCCCACCACATGCTGGTGTCACCCCGACACTCGGTTCTCCAGTCTTGTTCGTATACACGATGTGCAAGTTCTCATATATTGAGCAATAAATCTCGGCTAATGGCACCCTTCTACGACGGATATTCAAGTCCCTAGTCCTGGGGACAGTCACCCACTGTATCCCTCCCCTCCGAACTGCACCCCCTGCGCCTCTGATTCTGAGGCTAGACTCTAGCTTACCAAGGAATCCATCACACATATATTCTAAAAATCAAGATGGCTACTCGGCTCGTTTGTATCTGTCACTGATAGTGACTCGTTGGGCGGCCCCATGGGCCGAGTACCCAACTATAGAGGGCTATCAACCTTCCACATTAACCACCACCCCAAATCTCATCCATGAATCCCTGGGATTACAATGCGCCCCCGTGGGGTCAGATCCCTCCCGGATATTCCCAACCCCGGCCAGCCCACGATGAATATTGGCAACAGCCAGCCTGGGTCGAGCCCAAGGAAGGCTTTTTCCACAGTACGTGTCTGGTTTTCTCCAGCGATGCGATCCCAACCGGCAACAAAAACTACGTCGACCCTCGTAAGATCTGACATCTGCCCCCCAGTAGCCGATCGTTTTACCTCGAAATCCCAGAAATATCCCATTCTCCACCCTATCCTCGCGGCAGACACAACCTTGGCACGTGTGGATGTCCGATTCCACCCCACTTCCGAGGGATCCTTCCCAAACGCGACTTATTACGCCCATCGACACGCTCACGCAACGGCAACGCAGGCGTCCCACGTTCGCCTGATTTCCAAGGACTTCCCTTGGTGCATCGACGTAAAGACCACCGGCCACCCCGTCACCTGCGACGATGTGTGGAACGCGTTGCATGCTGGCCTCCAACAGCCCTTGGCCGATTCAGAGTGGGGCATTCTATCCCACGATCCTACCAAGGCCAAAAAAGTGCAGAAAGCCGCCAAACAGAGGCAATCCGAGGTCGACAAAGACAAGGGTCTCAAAAGGGTCGATTGGGTCGCGGAAAACTTCATCTTCCGCGGACTTGATAAGGACGATGAGTTTGCTGAAAGAAGGCTAGCTTATGTCAATAACGAATGCAAGGAAACCTGGGTGGTCAAAATGGTAGCCCAGTGATTCGTTTCCCTACTAGTTTTATGTCTGAATTTTTTTGCCCCTGTCCGTAGCATATAAAGAGGCGAACTCAAATAAATTGTCCTACAGAATGAATCAAAATGGGTACTAGGGGTTGTATACACTATTACACTAAAAATCTAAAAGTTCACCATCTGTGAGATATCTTCGTCCATGCTGTTTGTAGAGCCTGGAATGAGATACAACGCTTCGCAAGCCAACCGAAGTCTCTCATCCACGGCTCGTAGGTTCGCGCACAGAGAATTAGGATCTGCCGAGACAGCAGAGGGATGGTTGCCGTACTCGGTCTTCGCATGAGACATCACCGCCACAAACATCTCTGGTGACAAACCGCCAAGTTCTGACGCTGGGAGTGAATTGACCAGTGCGATTGCCCTATCCCAGCAAGTCTATATTGCAACAGTTAGCCTTCGATGATCGCTGGAATTGATCAAAAACGCCACTTACGCAAATGCACTGATCCATCAAGTGTCGGAGATTCCAAGGGATATCCTCCGTGAGTTGTGCAATGGTCTGCAAGGACTCCAGGCGCTTGATCTTGGAGTCCGGGGTGGTGTTGCTCAACACGTTGTGGATCTCGGCGATCATCGTCAGAGACACAATCGAGGTGTATCTCAGGCAAAGGCTCCTGTCTCGATCCTCAACTTGTTCGAACTGTTCCATCAAAGGCAGCATTTGGTCGACCAAATAAGTGAGATCCACAAGGATGTTGACCGTCGCCGTGTGCCAGGCAACCGTAACGGTGCCTATCAAATCCATCAGTCGTTTGGGCGGACCGACTCATTGTCTACCGTACCAGAGTTGTCTATCGTGTCCATCTGACGGACCGCATCTCTGATCAGGAGTATGCTCCTGGTCCGCATCACGATGGGATCGCGCTGCATGTCCGGATACGCGAGCTAGAATCGTCGGAAGTTCATATAAGCACCAAATACCTCAAGCCTCGGTCGAGGAGTTCTCACCGGAAGATGGAAACGGAATTCTGTTTCGAGTCTCGAGAACTGATTTCCAGTTTCCCCGTGTGCCAAGGAAAGGTACACATCGATATACAAGGCCTGGGACAGGAAACTTATCCGTTCTCGTGCGTCCTGCGTGAGTTGGAATAACCCGGAGTGGTTTCCCCCAGGCGTCTGGGCCGGGACGAGGCGCAAGTGGTGCCGATTCACGATGTCTCTGACGGAGTGGAAATACTGAAGACCGTGATTAACGCGATTGGTGTAGATAAACGTCTGCGCAGCCAGAAGGTTGGCTTGGGCGCATGCAAGCGGGTCAACTTCTTCTGTCAAAGCTGTCACGGATTCCCGACAGGCAGTGACCAGGAGTGAATTCAGGTATAGGAGTCGAAAATCCAATTGGGTCTCCTGATACAGATAACACCCGAGCATGTTGGAGAGGTGGATGAAATAAGGGTGGACACTGGGATTAACAAAATCGCCCTCCACGATGGCATCGCTTTTCGCGGGCGTCAATACGTAACCCATGCGGCTATTGTAAGCCATGAGAAACGCGCGCCTGTAGATCGTTAGTAAGCACATGGCAAACTATCAGTCAGCGCCGAGGGTCGAGCTTACATGGCCGAGGTAAGCTCATCAAGATTTTTATCGGGTGTCTGGGAACAGGGATTCTGGAACGAGTTTGAAGAAAAGAATACATCGACAAGTGGAATGCGAGTGATGTCAGGCTCGTTCATCCGGACTGCAGACGATGTTGGAGCCAATGGATCCGTCAGGAAAACGGCATCGCTAAACAGAGGCTCCGACTCTGCTGGAGCGAACTCGGGAACCCCCGGGGTCGGCGACGGAGAATTGTCGCCACTCTGTACTGCATCGGTTTGAGTTTTCCTGGAAGGGCTCTTTCGAGGCTGATCGGTATACATGCATTGGTCGAGTTTACCAATGGCCTGACAGGTGCTACAGTGGGGACGCCCAGCATTACACCTCTACGGATACGTGTAAGCCGGGGTGGTGAGGGATGTGATCGGATTACCTTCTTCCTTTGTCTTCGGGGAAAGCGTAAGGTGACAAATTCAATCGCTTGACAAGATTATGACTGACCTGCAAGGAACACAAGCGAGTCCTTTTCTCAGGGTACTCTGATACTGGACCAAGTCACTGGCCGGAGTGTACGTGCACAGATTGGCGTTGATGCTACGAGAGCAACGTCCGCAAATCGGGGTAGCGCCGTCGCATCTCTGCTGAAATGAGAATATGTTTTGCACGAGAGAGGAAGGAATGACTCACTCTCTTCTTACGACTAGTGTGACGCCAGATTGCGTTAACCACGAAATCTGTAGACACAAGGCGACTTACCGGCACGGAGCGCAGGTGAAGGATGTTCCCGTCATGTCCTGGTCGATTCTTCGTTGTGGGGTTGCCAGAAAGGATGTGTGAGGGAGGAGACTGTCGTGAATGTCCAACGAGACACCCTCAGGCCTTTTAAGTGATTCGGTGGAGCCTGAACTTTCATAAACTCTTCGCGTCGTGGGAAGTGCCAACTAATGCGTTCGGAAGCGGAACTATACCGCGGAACTATCTTGTAGACGACCCGAGACGACCAGGTGAAATCTGCGGAGTTCTACGCGGAAAAGGATTGACACTGTCTAGTGCATTTTGGAAATGGAGTTCGCGAACAAAGTCTGGACCGCTGGTTTGTCTGAGAGGCCATCGCTGTGTGGCTGTGTACTGTCGGCATTCCGCAGATACGGGCGACCTGTCGATCACCCGCAAACGCGAAGTGGAGGCGGCTGGAAAGTACGGGTCGTTGAATCTCGGCCATTCGTCTAATTCCAATCTGTAAAAGTATAAACGGTGGAAGAATCATAACCGGTCCGAGTCTAAGCGTGAGTTCAATTGTTGTAGTCTGAGCGCTTGGTCCTTAGAGAAGCTCTCCTGGAATTTCTCCACGAGAAAACTGAGACACGATGGCACCCTAACCGCCAGCGTCCCTCGAGTGAGATATCAACGACAGTTCTCTCGCACCAATGGTATTGAACCCAAACGTCATACAGGTCACCTGTATGTGCCGCCCACATATCGGACTTTTCTCTGAACGTGGCTCCGACCGTAACGGGACCATTCAATCGGACGAGCGGTACCATACTGCGCCGCTCAGCAGGGTTGATGATGTCAGAGTTGAAATAAAGATACCGGATTTTCCCTGTTGACAGGCGGGGAGCTGCGCAGCCAATTATCGTGGTCGCGTTTAGCCACCGCCTTCAGGGGTCGTATCTCTGGGGTAGATCGTGACCGTTCCTTAATAATAGATACCCTCCGTGACGCTTCGTCGAGGTGAATTCCGTCTCAAGTAACTTGTTCTCGCGCGACATGATGCCGAGTAGCGTCGGCAGCGCTTCGGATAGGTTTACAACTAGGGGCGAGGCCATCAGCAAGGCGTGGAAAGTCCCAGCAACCCTGCAGCGTCTGGTGATCGAAGCGCTTCCTCTACAGGAACTTGTAACCGACTACAACTCGTCCGCTACCAGTATTGCAAAAATGGTTGACAAATATATTCCGTTACATCCCGGTACAATGGTGACTGTCTATAAGGCTACACCGTGTACACTCGCATCTGGAACTGTCAGGACCCCGACCGTCCCATCGGGTCATGAATATTCTCTCCAAACCGCGCATCTGTAATCGCTGCGCCTGGGCTGTTTCGCTCGAAACCCAACCAACTTCAACTCCACCAAGTGCTGAAACCGCCTAGACGCCCGGTACTTCAGTTTCATCGACTTACGCTTTGCGGAAAGCCTCCAATAGTGGTCGGGTAATGGAACCCTGCTGCGACGGATATATATATATCTAGTCTTATGGACGGCCACCCAATGCGATATAATCCTCAGCTGAGGAATCCTAGGGTTATAATTAGTTACAGGACTTTCCACGATTCGCAGCGGATGGTCATCGTGTAGAGCATCATGTGGGACATTTCTCACTCTCGCGAGACCCCACGATCGAAGTTTCTATTCAAGGGGAAACCGCATCGATTTGCAATAAGAGCGGCACCTCTAACGTGGCTCTTGAATAAATCGCTAGCGATCACACCTCACTTGAGTCTGGCGAGAACAACCCGACGGCACAGCTTGCGCATCATCATCAGTCAGATCTAACTAACACCAGATCATGGAGGCTGGGCATCGTTTCGTAATCTGATCCCTCTGAATATCGGTGCTAAAGAGGCACCGTGAGGGGTAATTTACGCTTCTCCCGTCGTGCCGCCCGGTTAGCAAATGATTCACGGTCGATCGTGTCTCCGTTATCGTTCAGTGGGAAAACATAAGGTCAGAAAAGCGATAACGTGGGAGTGCCACTGGAAGGCGTGGAGATAGCACCGATGGTATCCTCATCATTCTGCCTTCTCACTTCTCTCTCGTCTGACCGCGAAGCTGACAAAACGACGGAAGTCCGAAAACACCTCGCGCTTCTTCTCGCTCGACGGGTCATTCTTCCCGTTTCCATCTTTCTCCACGGGAGACGTGAGCGCCGAGAATATGTTGTCCCCGCCACCCGATGACACCTGGGCGACTAAGCTCGGTAATGATACTCGGCTTCCTCCAGGACTTGAGGTGGTGCTGACGATGTTACCGGCAGAAGGGTCCATATCAAGCGATGACAAGAAAGACGCCTTCTCCAGTTCAGGCTTGGTGCTCGTAATTGCCAGGAATGAATCGAGCAGTCCACCCTGCTCAGCCTTCGGGGTTCCTTTGAGATCGAGGATCTGCGAAGAGTCGGATATGAACCTTGTCCCACAACGCCAAAATTATGTTACGTACCTTTTGGAAGTTATAATACGCATCGTCCCCGATCAATAATGTGTAGTTTAGGATAAAACCTTCCGGAGGATCCTGAAACCAAGGTGCGGTCGACCACGACTCGTGAGAGAGAAAAGATGGATGACTCACTACTGGAGTAACTATGACCTTTAGAAGCGATTCCAGCTGTTGTGTATTCTTGCTGACCGCCTTCGCGTAGCTGCGGAGAGTTAATTGAGGCGAACAAACACGGCAAGATGTGAACCTGCACCGCACCTCGCAGAAACCGCGGTATTCCCGCCAGAGATCTTGAGAAGACAGGCCTTGAGTGCTTGTAGGTCGATGATCAACTGTCTTAACGTAAGTTACGTCGATCGCCGCCCAAGATTTGATTCACCTGTTCTGCTCCCGTCTCCTTGAGTGGCCGACTCTTCACGAGAGCGTGCGTAAACTTCGCCAGGATCAGGCTTCGGTGGAGGGTTCAGTACGGGCCCCGAAATCAACATAAAGGTAACAAACCTTGCGGCCTTGTCCAAGAAATTTCGCGTGTATTTCGGCCGCTCGATACGGTCCTTCACGGTCTGGACAACGGTTTCGACCGCCTGAATCAGGTCTAAGACATTGTTGGAAGGGCCGCTAACTAAGTTCAGTTGAGACCATGCGGCGCGCGCGATGCCTAGACACGATGGGTCGAGTGCCACTTCCAGCTCCTTCAGTAAGGACACGATAGCGACCGAAACGACACTTGAGCACGCGTGAGCGGGGCATCGGCATAAGGTTGAAGTCATGACGGCTTACTTCGTGAATATGTCAAACTCCTCCGACAGGGATATATTTTCCTTGTACTCATCAACGATCTTTTCTCGGATCTTTTCTTCGAGCTAGATCACGAGCGATAGAATCAGTCAAGGCGCGGCAAGATAGGCATCGCAGCTGAGAGGAAATCTGACCTCCATTGCCGTTGTTTGACAGTAGTCCGCCGTATTGATCGCCAAACATGCGTTCTTCACTTGAGCGGAGTCGAAGCGGCCCTCCGTTGATTTGCGGGGTTGGAACTGAACTGCGGGCCTGAGGACAGGTCAGTGAGTTGTCCACGTGGTAACAATTTTTTTTTATACTTCTTCATGCTCGCTAACAACACGTCCTCTGCGTAAACCTTCAGCCATTTCTTGTGAATACCCAGGAGATCAAATAGCGCCTTCCCCGTTCCGGTTCTTCCCAGGTTCGCACACTGCTCGAGGTTGTGGCCGATGAAGTAAAACAGTTCAGTTGATGAAGGATGGACCATCAGTGGAGCGGAATCTTCTTCCGACCCAGGATTTGGGACGTCAAACGAGGGTCGTGCTTCTAGCGAGCTTCGTGCCCTGAGACCATTTCGATGAGAGGTTAGCATGTCCGACAGGGCTCTGTGTGTCTGAAAGTCAGTGAACAGCTTCAAGGTACATTGATCGGGGTGCGGAACCTGTCCTGCGCGTCAACAAAAACGCCCATGTGAAGTTCGAAGACGGATGTGATTGGTTTGGGCGGCCGCTGATCGTTTGGGTTGCCACAGGTTAGAAGTTCTGTCAGCTGTGCATTACGAAATTCAACCGCAGAACATTGCTGAGGTGTGGTCCGAGATCTATGCGTACCGATGCGGACCATTTTCGAGACATGAACGCTTCAAATTCCATCGTGGGCTGTAAGGTATCAAGCAACTGTTGCACCGTTAACGTTGAAGCCACCCTTGACAACACAGCCGTTAAATCTTCTCGAGTAATCTCGGAGAATTTTGCAAACATCGCCCATCCGACCTTCCAGTCATCGGGAAAGACGCGTTTCCCATCTTTATCGTTCTCCATCTCAGCCTCATGCCGAGCCAAAACCCGCCTGAACCAGGCAAACCGCCTACCGACATTGTCCAGACCTCCCGCCTCGTCAGACGGTCTAAAAATACGTCGGTATTCCTTAAACTCTGATCCTACGTAACGTTCCACCATTTGAAGGCGTACATCGGGGCCTATGACGTCCGCGATTAGGCATATAGAGTTGACTGTCTCGGGTGGGAGGGTGCGAGCGGGTGAAGAAGTCTGGAGGTAACTTTGGAGGAATGGGGTGAGCATCGGATGAGATTACAACTCCATCGGAAGTGGTCCGTCTCACGTACAACGCATCAAAATCGGCGTCAACCTTCGTCCTAAGTTCACCCTGAATATCTTGGACCTTTCGCCAAACTTGGGCGATGGTCGGAACTGCGGTGTATGGCTTGAAGGTCAGTGACAACTGTTTGACCGCCTACTGAATCGGGTCAGAAGGTTGAATCCCAGACCCCAATCGAAGCGACAAGTTTCGAAACACACACCCCATATGCGTGTACAATTTCATGGTATTTGTTCTCCTGAATTAGGGACTCGAGCTGTGCGATCTCGTTGACTAATGGCGTAAGTTCACACAGTAGGTGTTCCGCAGAGAACAAACACACCGAGTGATTGGAGTCGCTGCAGAGAGGTCATGCTCAACATGAGATTCTTCTTGGCCAAGTCCAAAATTTGGATATCCTTTGTGATATTCTTGACGATTGCCTCCGACTCGGATGCCTTTTCCTGTATGCGAGACATTTGACCCAGCAGTTCCTGCGTTGGGGCCGCGTCATCTCGGTACCCAGAGAATCCAGAAGTAGCAGGAGACCGCACCGAGATCATCTCTTGAATCAGCTGCATGCGATTCGGGTCTTGGTTTGTCTTCAGCTCTTCAGTCAGCTCGTCAATCTGCGCCTTCATCTGTCGTTTGCTATCAGCCAGACGTTGTTGCACAGCCTCAAGTTCTCCGAGAGATGCCTCTACCACCAAAATTTATTCCTCAATCTGTATCAACACGTACGGCTGCACCGGTGGTCAACTAACCGGTTGGGAACAGCTGGTTCAGAAAGCTGACGGTGTCGAACTGTCTAGTGACACCGTCAAATGCGCCTACATGGTCGCCATGTTGAAGGTCGAGAATGCGTTGAAGAGAGAGTATGACCTCGAGCGGGAGTTCTTGACCAGACGTGTTTGGTTGTGACATGGAGGGTCAGTGGGAGATTGTTTGCACTTGTTTACCAGCCAGCGCAATCGAGCCCAGATCAATTTTCTCCGATCGGGTGGTTGGCAAGTAAAGCGGCTGCTTATTTCTAACTTTCCCTCGGGGATAGGGGAAGACGACAATGGTTTCGTTCCAGTGCGTACCAAATCCGTTCACTACACCCACTTCAGCGAACTTACGGTGATTCTATCACATAGGTGTAACGGTTGGTCACGATAGCCTGCCGCGGCTACCGCATTGCTCAACCCCCCCGCAGGTTGTGGTGATGTCCTTACAAAACCAAAGCTAGACAAACATAGGGCTATGTGTCACTCGCCATTTGACTGTATCGACTGCAGTAAACGCTTCGAAACTCCAGCAGACTACAAGGAGCACACCTCGTGTATATCAGAGGCCGAGAAATACCAGAAGACGTTATACAATGGCGGAGTGTGTGAGCATGTTACTATACCTGCCACAGTTAACCTTACTGGGTCACAGAAACTGAGCGGCTCTGAGGGGAATAGCGGAAATCAACGATCGCGGCAGCAGGGTGGAGGAAGGCAACGATGGGGTGACCGTCCACAATGGCAGCATCGGAACACGAACCAGGCTACTGGTGCAAACGACACTCCTCTTGGAACTCCAGTCCGGATGTCACCTGTGAATAATACCCCGATCGAAGTGGATACCCAGAAGAGTCGACCT
>Ga0307512_10007184_pt1 | contig 11084 bp, 10 predicted proteins | sample 14_EM_MG_FD_200267 | JGI IMG/M metagenome (GOLD analysis project Ga0307512, IMG submission 200267) | Populus trichocarpa ectomycorrhiza microbial communities from riparian zone in the Pacific Northwest, United States - 14_EM | ecosystem: Host-associated > Plants > Roots > Unclassified | place... | reverse complement strand
GCGGCGCCGCACGCCGGTATCGCCGCGATGGAGACAATGGCTATCCGGTACGGCCCGCCGGACGTGCTGATCCTCAACGCCGGCGGTCCACCGCCCGGCCGGATCCTGGACGTCGAGGATGAGGACTGGCGGGCGGGCGCCGAACTGTTGCTGCTCGGCCCGCTGCGGCTGACCCGCCTCGCGCTGCCCGGGATGGCCGACCGCGGCTTCGGCCGGATCGTGTTCGTCACCTCGGCCGCGGTCCGCCAGCCGCAACCCGACCTGGCCGTCTCGGTGGTGCTGCGATCGGCGGTCACGGCCGCCGCCAAACTGCTGTCGCGCGAATTCGCCGCGGCCGGGGTGACGGTCAACTGCGTGGCCCCGGGCGCGACCGACACGCGCCGCCGCCGGGACATCCTGGCCGCCCGCGCCGAGCGCACCGGGACGCCCCTGGCCGACCTCGACGACCAGGACACCGCCACGGTGCCGGCCGGCCGGGCCGCGCTGCCCGACGAGATCGCGGCGGCCGTCGCGTTCCTGGTCTCCGCGGAGGCGGGTTATGTCAACGGAACCGTGCTCACGGTCGACGGCGGAAGAACGGAAACGATCTGATGGGACTCTCCGGCAACGGATTCGACATGGCCGACTTCCTCGGTGCGCTCAGCGCGACCGTACGTCCGAGCACCGCCCGGCCCACGGTGGTGCACGCGGACGAGCTGGAGACGCTGCCGGCCGGCCGGATCCCCAACCCGACCACGCTGGCCATCGCCGGGCGCCTGCCGACCACGACCTTCGAGATCTTCCGGCAGACGATCCCGGCGGGGGAGAGCTCGGACATGCAGCGGCACTACCACGAGACGGTGCACTACGTGATCGCCGGTCGCGGGCACAGCGACATCGAGGACGACCAGGAGGCGTGGGGGACCGGCGACTTCATCTACACGCCGCCGTGGACGTGGCACCGCCACTACAACGATTCGCCCGACGAGCCGGTCGAGTTCCTGACGATCGAGAACTCCCGGTTGCTGCAGGCGCTCGGCATCGCCCGCCGGCAGAGCGCCGGCCTGTGCACGGTGGCCGAGGCCCGCGCCCGATTCCCGGAGGAGCAATCATGAGCGATCTGCCGGAACACATCAGTATCTGGGGCGAGCTTGCCGACGTCGATCACGAGCTGCGGCATGTCGACGTGCATGGTGTGCGCACCCGGGTGTTGCGGGCCGGGGCCGGCCCCGATCTGGTGCTGCTGCACGGCACCGGCGGTCATCTGGAGGCGTATGCCCGGGACATCGCCGGCCTGGCCGCCCACTTCAGGGTTACCGCGTATGACATGGTCGGGCACGGGTGGTCCGATCTGCCGGACCGGCCGTACACCATCGATGTCCTCTCCGGACATTTGATCGGTCTGCTCGACGCGCTCGGGATCGAGAGCGCGCATCTGTCCGGCGAGTCGCTCGGCGGCTGGGTCGCCGCCTGGACCGCCGCTCATAGTCCCGGCCGGGTCGATCGCCTGGTGCTCAACACGCCTGGCAACATCGCCAACAAGCCCGAGGTGATGGCCCGGCTCCGGCAGAGCACCCTGGCGGCGGTCCGCGACCCGAGCGACGCGACCGTGCGCCCCCGGGTGGAATTCCTGTTCTTTCACACCGAGATGGTCACCGACGAGCTGGTCAACCTCCGCCGGGCGGTGTACGGCCGGCCGGGTTTCGTCCGGGCGATCGAGAACACGCTCGTCCTGCAGGATCCGGTGGTGCGCAAGGATTTCGCGTGGGAACCGGGCTGGGTCGGCAAGATCAACGCGCCGACGCTGCTGCTGTGGACCGACCACGATCCGACCGGCGGGCTGGACGAGGCGCAGCTGCTGCTGGAGTGGCTGCCGAACGCCCGGTTGCACGTGATCGAGGACGCCGGGCACTGGCCGCAGTGGGAGAAGCCCGCCGAATACCTGCGCGTACACAACGAATTTCTGCTCCGGCGCGCGGACCCGGCATGAGCGGGCGCATCGTCGCGCTGGGCGGCGGCCTCGCGGGCATGCCGAACGTGGCACAGCATGAGTGAGCGGCACATGGTCGCGCCGGGCAACGGCCACGAGGGCATGCGAAAGGTAGGCACGGCATGAGCGAGATCATCGGCATGGTCGGCATGTCGCACTCGCCGTTCGCGACCATGATGCCGCCGGCGGACGTGTCCGCGCCGGGTGGCCGGTTCCTCGCCGGCGCCGCCCGGGTTGCGACGGCGGTTGCCGCGCTCGCCCCGGACACCCTGGTGGTGATCGGCCCGGACCATTTCCACGCGAACTTCTACGACGCGATGCCGCCGTTCGTGCTCGGCGTCGAACAGGCCGAGGCGTTCGGCGACTTCGGCAGCCGCTCCGGGCCGTTGCCGGTCGCCACCGATCTGGCCTGGTCGGTCCGGGACGCCCTCGCCGGAGCCGGGTTCGACCTGGCGCTTTCCTACGCGCTCACCGTCGACCATGGCATCGCGCAGACGTACGAAATGGTGCGTGGCCCTGCCGACCTCCCCGTGGTGCCGCTCGTGGTGAACACCGCCGCGCCCCCGCTGCCGGACATGTCGCGCTGCGTGCGGCTCGGCCGCGCGCTGGGCACGGCGATCCGCGCCGCGACGCATCCCGGCCGGGTGCTGGTAGTGGCCAGTGGTGGGCTGTCGCACTGGCTGCCGTCGAACGACCCGCGCGACCCGTCGGTGCCGGCCGACCGGCGCGCCTCGATGATCCACGGCCGGCGTGACGTGCGGGCGTTCGCCGCCGCCCGCGAGCCCCGGGTGCGGGCGCTGGCCGGCAACCCGGACGCCCCGGTCAACGCCGGCTGGGACGGCTGGTTCCTCAAACAGCTCGCCGCCGCGGACCTCGATCCGGTGACCGCCCTGGGCGACGCCGGGCTGGAGGAGCAGGCGGGCAGCGGCGGGCACGAGATCCGCACCTGGCTGATCGCGCTGGCGGCGGCCGAGCGGCCGCTGGTCTGGACGAGCTACGAGCCGGTCCCGGAGTGGCTGACCGGCATGGGCATCGGTACCACGTTCGAGGTGGCCTGAGCTACCGGCCTGGGTCCAGACCAGCGGCCGATCGGCCGCTGGTCTGGACGAGCTATGACCTGGCCCGGCTTGGGCTTCGGCACGACATTGGCGAGGGCGAAGCCACGGCCCCGGCAGGCGGCGTTCAGCTCGCCGCCTGGTTCCGGGAGACGGGCTCACCGGCGCGGATCCCAACTCAACCGGCGGATGGCCAGCGGCGTCGCCACGGCGGCGAGCAGCGCCAGCGCCAGGACGGCCCCGGCCAGGTCGGTTGCCCCGGGCTCCCGCCAGGCGACACGGGCCAGCTGGGTGACGGCGGCGCCGGGCAGGGCCAGCATCGCCCAGCTGACCTGCTCGGCCGGGATGCGGGCGGCCCACAGTCCACCGCCGACGAAGGCCAGCGCGATCGGGCTCGTAGTGATTTGCGCCAGCTCCGGCGTTGCCGTGAACCCGGCCGTCACCACCGCAAGCGTGCCCGCCACCACGGTTCCCAGACCGACCGCCGCCAGCAGCGGCACGGGCCGGATCGGCGCGAGCCCGTCCACGGCCGCGAGAATGCCGAACAGCACCACCATTTGCAGACCCGTCAGCAGAGCCAGTGGCGCCAGCATGCCCGCGACGATCGCCGTGTCCGAGGCTCCCGACATGCGAAGCCGCTTGAGGACGAACTGCTGGCGCCGAGCGGCGAGGGTGGTCGTGCCGCCGACGTACGCGGTGAATGTCGTGAGGGTGACCAGCACCAGCCCCGCGGCGGCGCCCCAACCGGCCCGGCCGGTGTCCTGTTCCGCCCAGAGGATGAGCAGTCCCAGGGCGGTGGGCAGGACGGCCGCCATGCTCACCGAGAACACGCTGCGCCGCAGGACGGTCACCTCGGCCGCGGCGATGAGCAGCCACGCCGGTACGCCCGCTCTCATCGCAGTTGCCCCGAGCCGGCGATCCGGTGGAAGGCGTCGGCCAGCGATCCCGACTCCCTTACCTCGGCCGTCGTGCCGATCGCCGCGACCTTGCCGGCGTGCATGATCGCGACCCGGTCGGCGAGCGCCTCCGCCTCTTCCAGGTAGTGCGTCGTGACCAGGACCGTGATCCCGCCGCGCAAGCGCTTCCGCAGCACCGCCCAGGTGTGCGCACGGGACTGCGGATCCAGGCCGGAGGTGGGCTCGTCGAGCACCAGCAGTCGCGGGTCACCGCAGAGCGCGACGGCGAGGTCGAGGCGCCGGCCCTCGCCGCCGGACAGCTGCCGGACCCGCACCGCGGCGCGATGCTGCAGATGAAGCTCCTCGAGCAGGGCACCGGCCGTCCGGACCACGTGCCGCCGGCGATGCAGGCGCAACCACAGCCGTACCGTCTCGGCCACCGTCAGCTCGGGAGCGCAACCGCCCTCCTGCAGCACGACGCCCACGTCGGCGGCCAGGGATCGCCGGTCGCGCCACGGATCGCGCCCCAGCACCCGGACCGTTCCGCCGCTCGGCCTGCGGTGCCCGAGCAGCAGCTCCAATGTGGTGGTCTTGCCGGCGCCGTTCGTGCCGAGCAGAGCAAAGAGCTCACCCTCGCGTACGTCGAGATCGACGCCCCGGACGACCTGCGAGCGGCCGTACGAGAAGCGCAGACCCACGGATTCTGCCATCGGCTTCGGATCCATGCCGGCAAGTCTCGGCGGCGGGCCCGGCCGGGGCGTAGTGGCATTCGACCGCGATCGTCGTGACAGATGTCATCAATCCGGTCGCGGTTGGGCGCCGGCGGGGTGGCCGGGGCCGCATCATGGTGACGTGACCGCGGCGGTGAACAACTCGACGGGCGTGGCCCGGCTGCGCATGCTGACCTGGTGGACCATGGTCGGCTGTCTCGCGGTGGTCGTGGCGCTGGTCGGCGCGGAACTGGCCGGCGTCCGAGCGGTGACCGCCAAGCTCGCGGCAGTTGCGGCTCTGCTGCTGGTGTGCGCGGTGGCGGGCCGGTTGTTCGCGGTAGCCGTGCTGGGCAGACCACGGCCGCGTACCGTCGTCCTGGTTTCGCTTGTCATCCTGGCCGGGCTCGCGGCCGGCTCGATTCTGATGCTGTCGCGGGCGGTGGCGTCCGGTGGATTCCCCTGGGCGCTGCCGCTGGCGGCGCTGATCGCCGCGGTCTGGGTCGGCGCCGGATGGCGGTGGCAGCTGGTCTGGCCGGCCGGGATCGGGCTCGCGTCGGGTGCCTCGCTGTGCGGTTCCTGGTGGGCCGGGGCGATCTCCGGGCGCGGTGCCGTGGTCGACACGGCGATCGTGGCGCTGTGCGTGGGCTCGCTGTACGCCCAGGTGTGGGTGCTGGACATCGGCGTACGCCTCGATCGGGCCCGCCGGTTGGAGAGCGCGGCGGCGGTGACGGACGAGCGGTTGCGTTTCGCGGCCGACCTGCACGACATCCAGGGACACAGCCTGCAGGTGATCGCCCTCAAGAGCGAGTTGGCCGAACGCTTGGTGGCGGCGGACGGGGCCCGCGCCGCCGCCGAGATGCGCGACGTGCAGGCGCTGGCCCGGCAGGCGCTGGACGACACTCGCGAGGTGGTGCGCGGCTATCGGGCGGTGTCGCTGGACACGGAGATCCGCAACGCCACCCGGGTGCTGCGCGCGGCCGGCATCGAGTGTTCCCTTTCGCAGCCGGCCGACCTGCCGGCATTGCCGGCACAAGCGCAGAATCTGCTCGGCCTCGTGGTGCGTGAGTGCACCACGAACGTGCTCCGGCACAGCGCGGCGGAGCACTGCGACGTCTCCATCGCCGTCGACGACGGCAACGTCCTGCTGCGCTTCGCCAACGACGCGCCGCTGGACGAACCGTGCGGGCCGGCGGGCGGCCTCGCCGGGCTGGCCGAGCGACTCGCGACCGCCGGCGGCCGCCTGGTTGTGCGGAACGCACAGGGCAGCTTCACCGTCAGCGCCTATCTGCCCGGGCCGGCGTCCCGATGATCCGGCTGGTGCTCGCCGACGACGAAGACCTCATCCGGGGCGCCCTGGCGGCACTGCTCGGACTGGAGCCCGATCTGAGCGTGGTCGGTGAGGCCGCCGACACCGTCGCCGCGGTCGCTGTCGCGCTGCGGCAGCGCCCCGATGTCGCTGTGCTCGATCTGGAGATGCCACCGACCGACGGGCTGCGCGCCGCCGTGGCGATCCGCTCCCGGCTCAGGATCCCGATCGTCCTGGTCACCCGGCACGCCCGCCCGGCCGTGCTGCGCCGGGCGCTCAGCGCGGGGGTCGCCGGTTTCGTGCCGAAGACCACGCCGGCCAACCGGCTCGCCGAGATCATTCGCACCGTGTACGCCGGCAAGCGATACGTCGACCCGCACATCGCGGCAAGCGCGCTGACCGAGAACGACTGTCCGCTCACCGAACGGGAGCTGGAAATACTTTCGATCGCCCGCAGCGGGGTCGCTATTCGCGAGATCGCCGCGGCCGTGCACCTGGCGCCCGGGACGGTAAGAAACTATCTGTCCGCCGCGATGGCGAAACTGGACGCCGACACGCGACATGCGGCCGCGCACCACGCCTGGGAGCAAGGCTGGATCTGACCTTCCGAGCGCTACAATTAAGAACGCGTTCTATTGTGCGATTCGGATATCCGCCGGGGAATTCTTGTCGATCGACGACAATCAAGATCTGCGTCGTGAGCTTGGTGGATCCGCCGAGAACCCTATCGCGACACATGATCAACTATTCACAGTTGTCAATATCTTGACACAGTAGATAGAACGTGTTCTATTTCATTGACTCGCGGTCGGCGGGGGCCACGCGCTCGGTGCTGCGGCGGCCAAGCCGGCCAAGCTCGGTACACCGCTGTCGGGACGTCCGCCCCGCCGTGGGGTGGACAGGCAGCCCGGAGAGGAGCCCGTCCCATGATCAGAACTAGCGCCAAGTACCTGCTCGCGGCGGCCACGGCCAGCGCACTGAGCCTGCTGTGGATGGCACCGGCCAGCGCCGACCCGGTCACGTCCAGCACGACCTGCACCAACCCGTACACCGCCGCGCAGGCCGGACCGTCCTCGTTCGACGTCGGGATCCCGGCGACGGCCGTGGTCGGCACCCCGGTCACGGTGACCGTCGCCTTCACGTTCACCAACAGCTCCAGCTACACGATCCGGGACCTGAACAGCTTCAGCCAGGCCATCGCGACCACCGGCACCGCGCAGAACCCGGTCACGGTGACCGCCGGCTCGCAGGGCGCCGTGCCGAGCGGCTCCAGCATCACCGTGACCGAATCCGGCACCTGGACCCCCGACCAGGCCGGAACCGCCACCTTCACGCTCGGCACCTTCACCTTCAACTCCGTCGTTCTCGGCGTGACCATCCCGATCACCTGCACCTTCGACTCGACGCCGGCCGCCGTCAGCAGCGTCGTCAGCTGAGCGACGGAGCCTTTCCCGTGCCTTGGAACAGGGTGCTTCTCGCCGCCGCGGTCGCTCTGCTGGGCGTCGCGCCGGCCCCGGCGGCGGCGTCCGCGGAAACCGCCGAGGCGGCGACCACCTGCGCGAACCCGTTCACGGGGGCGCAGCCCGGCCCGTCGTCGTTCACCTTCACGGTGCCGAGCACGATCCACGTCGGCGACAGCGTGGCGATTCAGCTCTCCTTCGCCATCGCGAACACCTCCGGCTTCCCGATCACCGACCTGAACACGTTCGCCATGCCGGCCGCGGCGCCGGTGGCACTGACCGCGGGATCACAGGGAGCGGTGGCCGACGGCGGCTCGGCCACCGTCACCCTCACCGGAACGTGGTCGCCGTCGGCCGCGGGCACCCAGACGGTCGCGGCGTCCGACTGGACGTTCAACACCGTCGCCTTCGGCCTGACGATCCCGGTGACCTGCACGTTCACCTCGACACCACCGTCGGTCACGCGGACGGTGACGCCACCACCCACGCTGGCCGTCCGCCCGGCCAAGGCCGAGGCCGGCCGTCCCGTGCGGCTCTCCGGAGCCAACTGGGCGCCGTCCAGCTCCGGCACCGTCTCGCTCTGCACCGACGCGACCGGGGCCACCGGCTGCACCACGATCGGCAGGGTCACGTCCACCGCCGCCGGCCGCCTGTGCGGCCGGGTGCTGATTCCGCGCGGCGCCAAAGCCGGCACCTACGGCATCAAGGTGACGGTCGGACCGGACACGAAGGTAGCGCCGATCGCGCTCACCAAGGCCCGCCGGCCCGGCCACGGCGGGCATCCGGGATCCCGGGTGTCCTGATTGGACGCGGCGGCTGCGACCTCGTCGGGGCCAGCCGCCGCGCGCAGCTTACCGACCGGACTTCAGCCTGCGCCCAGGCAGACGAAACCCGCGTCCGGCTCATCGCGTACGGCGGTGGCCAGCGCCGCCGCGGGGGAGGCTCCGCCGATCACCGCCCGGTGGAAGGCGATCATCACGGCCATCGCGGTCTGGTCGGCCACCCGGCTCACGCTTGCCACCACCGTGGCGGTGCCCGCGGCGAGCAGCGCGGACGCCAGCCCGAAACTCTCGTCGCCCGGCCGTACGTCGGACAGGCCCAGCTCACAACAGGACAGCACGATCATCGCCGGCGGCCGGGACAGGTTCTGCAGGTCGTAGCCGATCAGAGCGCCGCCGGCCAGGTCCAGCGAGGAGAACAGCGCGTTCTCGGCCTGGTGCCGGCCGTGGGCGGCCAGGTGGGCGATGCCCGCGCCGTCGAGAGCGGCGACTGTGGCCGCCGGGTTCGCCGCCGCGCCGGTCAGCGTCACCGCCCCGGGGTGGAGCTTGGCGATCGCCTCTATCTCCTGCTCGCCGTGCGCGATGCCGGGCCCCGCGACGAGCACCGTCGCGCCGGTCAGCGTCCCCGCCTGGGGGTGGAGCTGCGCGATCGCCTCTATCTCCTGCTCGCCGTGCGCGATGCCGGGTCCTGCGACGAGCACCGCGCCGGAGGACCGCCGTCGGCGCTTGGCCGCGAGCCACGCCGTGGCCGACGACGCGACCGTCACCGCGCGCCCCGCGCAGGCCGGCAGCGCCGCCCACGGCGTGGTCAGCAGCAGCCCCGTCGGCACCACGACCAGGGCGCGGTCGCCGATCAGCGGCAGCAGCGGGTCGAGCACCCGGGCGGTCACCGTGTCCGCGTCGTTGCGGGTCGCCGCGGCCACCGCCGCGGCGAGCCGGACCGGCAGGGCGCGGCCGGCCCGGGCGTCCAGGTCGGCCCGCAACCGCAGGACGGACCGCTCGGCGGCGGCGTAGTCGCCCAGCGCCACGACGGCCGCCGACTCGCCGGTGACCACGAGCGCGGCGAGCCGTGGCCCGTCCCGCAGATAGGCCACCAGCGCCGCGTCGCCCAACTCCTGCCGCACCAGGGCGAGCGGTGCGGGCGATCCGCCGCCGGCGTCTGCCTGGCCGGCCATCGACCAGGACCTTTCCCGCACCGTACGCATCAATCGCTCGGCCTGGGCCTGCAGCCGCCCGGCGGGTCGTCCCTCGACCTCGGCCTGGCGCAGGGCGTAGCGGGTCTGGCGCAGTTCCTCGAGCGCACCCGCGGCCGCCGGATCCTCGGGCGGGCGGACCGGCGGCAGCAGGGACGCCTGCGCCCGGGCCCGCTCCGACCAGCGGTACACCGCCGGCACCGACCCGTGCGACAGCGCGGCCCGCAGCCCGGCGCGCACCAGATCCTGCCCGTGCGCGGATGTCCCGGTCCGCAGGTCGAGGCAGCCGAGCTGGGCCCGGTGCCGGTGCAAGGTCCGCAGGCCGGCCAGCAGATGCCGGGACGCTCGCGACCGCTGCCCGGCGGCCGTCGCGGCCTCGGCGCGGGTCAGTCGCCACAACAGCCGGGTGTCGAGGCTGTCGATCCGGCCGGGTTGCCCGGCGCGGGTGATCAGCCGCTCGGCATCCCGCGAGCGGTTCGCGCGGACCAGGCAGCGGGCCGCCACCAGCAGCGCGACCCGGGCGTCCTCCGGCAAGCCCAGCCGGCGCAGCTCACCGGCCAACCGACGGGCGCGCCCGGCCACGCCGTCGAGGGTGCTGAGCCAACTGGGCATGCCCTCCTGGCCCTCGCCTGCGAGGCCGCGTGCAGGCGCAGGCGTGTGCCGCTCGGTGCGGTCGGTCATGCTGGGCTGACTGGGCATGTCCTCCTGGCCCTCGCCGGCGAGGTCGCAGTCGGTCATGCTGGCGTCGTCGAACTCCGCCCGCACGGCCAGCAGCGCGGCCAGCGCGGACCGGCGGGGATTGCGCCGGGCGCGGAACTGGGCGCGGGCCGTGCGGGCCCACTCGGCGGCGGCCCGCGGCTGCCCGGCCAGCAGCGCGGCCTCCGAGCGCACCTGCACCGCGTCGGCGTACGTATGGCCTTGCTGTTGCTCCTGGGCCTGGCCGATCGCCGCCGCGAGCTCGGTGTCGGCCTCGCGGAACAGCCCGGCGGCGATCAGCGCGCGGGCCTGCTCGACCCCGAGCGCCGACAGCCGCCCGGGTGCGATCCGCTGAAACTCGTCGCGGGCGCCGGCGAACTCGCGCAGCGCGGCGGGCAGGTCTCCGGCGGTGACGTCGAGGGCGCCCAGGTTCAGCCGGACCATGGCCGAGCCCATCGCGATGCCGTGCCGCAGCGAGATCCGCAGGCAGCGCTGCAGGTCGTCACGGGCCGGGCCGACCTGGCCGGCATCCAGGTACAGCAGGCTGCGGTTGTTCAGCGCCTTCACCAGATCCAGCGCGCTGTCGCGTTCGGTGAGGCCGGCGATCGCCAGGCCGAACTCCCGCAGCGCCAGGTCGTTGCGGCCGTTGCGCTCGTGTAGTGCCGCGCGCTGGGCGTGCAGCACCGGGCGGCGCTGCTCGGCCAACAGCGGTTCGGCCTCGTCGAGCAACCGGTGGCCCAGGTCGACACGGCCGCGTTCGGCCTCGGCCCAGGCGAGGCTGACCAGGACGCGGCCGCGGGTCTCGCGCAACGCCGGCTCGGCGGCGAGGATGCGCAGGGCCGCCCGCAGGTGCCGGGCGGCCAGCGCCGGTCGTCCGTCGTCACTGGCCGCCAGGCCGGTGGCTTGCAGCTCGGCGACCCGATCGGCGGCCGCCGTCACCGGCTGGGCATCCCGTCAGGCCGTCTGTTTCGGGAACACGTGGTCGACCAGGCTGGCCGCGCACACCGGGACGGCGAACGA
>Ga0307512_10007183_pt1 | contig 11084 bp, 10 predicted proteins | sample 14_EM_MG_FD_200267 | JGI IMG/M metagenome (GOLD analysis project Ga0307512, IMG submission 200267) | Populus trichocarpa ectomycorrhiza microbial communities from riparian zone in the Pacific Northwest, United States - 14_EM | ecosystem: Host-associated > Plants > Roots > Unclassified | place... | reverse complement strand
GCTGCGTCTCGTCGACCTTGGCCAGCCCGGTGTCCTGGTAGAGGATGTCGGGCTGCGCCAGGTCGACGACCTCCTTGAGCTTGTCGTACCAAAGCTGGTTCTCCCGCGCCGCGCTCAGCTGCCCGTAGAGCTTCTGCAGGCTTGGATCCGACTGCGCCGGCACGTGGTCGAAGTAGCCCGTGAAGTGGTACGCGTGGTGCATCGACACCAGCAGCTTCAGATTCTTGGCGCGGATGGCGGTGGTGAACAGCTGCAGCAGGTTCAGGTGCGGGCCCTTGGCGACGGAGTTCCACTCGTTGACCTGGCTGTTCCACATCGAGTAGCCGTCGTGGTGCTCGGCGACCGGCCCGGCGAACCGGGCGCCGGCATCGACGAACAATTGCGCCCACGCGTCGGGGTCGAAGTTGCCGCCGGCCGACTTGAGCTTGGGCGCGAACTGCACGAGGTTCCCCGCCAGGTCCGGGGCTCCGTTGATGAAGTTGTGGTACGGCCACACGAGCGGGTCACCGTACGTGGCAATGTGGTGGTTCTTCACGACATTGCCATCGATATACATATTGCGCGGGTACCACTCGCTGTCGTACGCCGGCACGCTGAACACGCCCCAGTGGAAGTAGATGCCGAATTTGGCATCCTGGAACCACTCCGGCGCCGCCGGGTGCTGGTCGACCGAGTCCCACGTCGGCGTATAGGTGGCCGGGGCCCCTTGGGCACGACTCGCGCCGAACACGCCGCCAGCGATCGTAGCGGCCGCGATACCCGTGGCTCCGGCCACGAATTGGCGTCGACTCATGGATTTCGACACTGGGAAACCTCCAATACAAAACTGAATATTCGGTGCCTACGTCGGGTCAGGCCCCGTTGGAGGCGGTCCAGGTCTGGTTTGTGGTACCGGTGCAGCTCCACAGTTGGACCTTCGATCCGTTCGCAGTGCCCAGCGCGGTAACGTCGAGGCAGAGTCCGGACAGGTCGTTGGTCAGGTTGCCGTTGGCGTGGAAGGACCATTTCTGGCTGGCCGTGCCGTTGCAGTCCCAGGTGATGACCTTGGTGCCGTTGGTGGTGCCGTTGGTATTCGCGCCGATGCATTTGCCGCCGATGCGCAGTTCACGGTCAGCGGAGTACAGGTAGTACTGATTGGCGCTGCCGATGGTGCAGTCCCAGATGACCTGCTGGACGCCGTTGGCGGGGTTGTCGGAGTCGTCGAGGCACCTGTTCGAGCCCTGTCCCTTGATCTGCATGGTGCCGTTGCGCGGGCTCTTGGCGAAGGTGACGGTCGCCTTGGCCGGCAGGGTGTATGAGAAGGATCCGGCGGTGTTCCACGTGGCGGTGAAGGTCGTGGCGGCGGAGTTGTTATTGTGGGCGACGAGCACCTCGGTGCCGTCGGGGTTGCGATACGCTTGGGCCCACACGTTGCCGCCGTCGCTGTAGCCGATCCGGGTGGCGCCCGGGGCGACGAACTTGGAGAACTGGCCGAGCATGTAATAGTTGTTGGTGTACGTGGCGTTGCCCGTCGCCTGGTCGATCGTGACCAAGCCGGTGCAGTTGGTGCAACCGACTCCCATCTTGGGACCGCCATTGGTGTCCAGGGCCAGGTTCCACAACAGCACGCCGTTGGCCCAGTTGAAAGTGGACTCCAGGGCGATCTGTGCCGCGTTCATCGGCGCGATGCCGGGGCCGGTGGAGCATTCGCTCTCGTAGAGCGTCTTGTCCGGAGCGGCGTTGTGGATGGTGGTCATATTCCCCAGGTCGTTCTGATAGCAGTGCCACGCGGTCCCGTACATCGCGCTACGGGCCGCCTGGTTGTTCAGCAACGTGTTGGCGTAATTGACGTTCACCGAGTCGGCATCGCCGCCGAGGATCTTCGTGTTATCCAGGCCGGCCTGCTTCAGTGCGGGAGCGAGGTAGTTGGCGATGAAATTCGCCTCGTCGCTTGCGGGCCAGAGCATGGCCGAGTACGTGGACGGGGAGATCGTTGGCTCGTTCTGCGGGGTGATGCCCCAGACGTCGACGCCCATGGCCTTGTACTCTTGAAGGAACTTGACGTAGTACTGCGCGAGCGGGCCGTACATGTCGGACTTGAGAGTGCCGTTGCCTGCGCCCAGCATCGTGTTGGATGTCTTCATCCACGCTGGCGGGCTCCAGTTGTTGGCGAACAGCTTCATCGCCGGGTTGAGCGCCTGGGCCTGCTTGATGATCGGGATGATGTACGCGTCGTCGTGCGCGGTCGAGAAGTGGGCCAGGGTGGGGTCGCCCACCCCGCTGTTGTCGTCGTAGGAGTAGGTGCCGGGGTTGCCGGACGGGGTCGCGGTGTAGTCCGACGATCCCATCGGCACCCGCATCAACGACAGGCCGATACCGGTCCCCCTGGTGAACAGGTCGCGCATCACCCGGTCCCGGGTGGCTGCGTTGAGCTTGTTCTCTAGCAGGTAGGCCGAGGCATCGGTAAAGGAGGCTCCGAACCCGTCGATGGTCTGGTAGGTCTTCGTGTTGTCCACCGTCAGGTTCACCGTGCCCGACGACACCGGCCCCAGCGTGATGCTCGGCTGCGGAGTCAAGGCCTGCTGCAGGTCAGCCGTCGTCAGCGTCACCCCGATCGTCTCGCCGACGGCGTACGCGGGTATCGACGCCAGCCCCACCGCCCCGCCTGCGCCGGCGAGTGCGAGCGCCGCGACGCGCACCGTAGTTCGGCGCAGTCTTTGGGCAAGGTGCACGAGTGCGTTCCCTTCTATCTGCTTCGTTGTCAGCGAAGGATCTTGGCTGAGCCGAGAGGACCGGTGGTCCTCGAGTAGTCCTGGGCGGGGTGCCGAAAGCCCGCCATGCGGAGGCGTCGACTGAGGTCAGGGTGATGCGGGGATTGTTCGAAAACCTGGCCTGTCCACCTGAATCGCTGTGGATGCCCGTGGTACTAGGCGGCACGGGTGGGCTCGCCGGCCGTGCACCACCGCACCGTTGATCGCCGCCAGCAGCAGCTCCGCGGCTGACCGGCCGATGCCCTCCAGGTCCATGTCGATGCTGGTCAGGGCCGGCCGGCAGCCGTCAACCATGACGTCCCAGTTGTCGAAGCCGACCAGTGCGATGTCGCCCGGTACGGTGCGGCCCGCGGCTTGCGCCGTCTCCGCGACGCCACGGGCGATCTGGTCGCTGCCGCAGAAGACCGCGTCGACGTCGGGTTCGGTGGACAGCAGCATGCCTGCCGCCTGCCGGCCCCACGCCTCGCTCCACTCGCCGAACAGGACCGGGCCGGCCAGCCGCAGGCCGTCGTCGGCGAGGCTCCGCACGGCCGCCTCGGCGCGGACGGTCGCGGAGTGATGGTGCTCCGGGCCGGTGACGTGGGCGATCCGGCGCCGGCCGATGCCGAGCAGGTGCTGAACGGCCCGGCGGGCGCCGTCCGCCTCATCCGGCACCACCGAGCAGTCCTGCGGGTCAGTCGAGCTGATGAACGCGTACACCACCGGGACGCCCAGACCGGTGGCGATCGGGGTGCGCGCGTCGGTGCGCCGACCGGTCACGATGATGCCGTCGACATTGCGGCTGAGCAGCGTACGCAGGTAGTACTGCTCGCGGATCGGGTCGTCGCGCACGTCGCAGAGGAAGACCGACACCTGGCCGGCACCGAGGGCGTCCTCCGCGCCGATCATCAGCGGAATGCTGAACCGGCCGATACTGTCGGTAGTGATCATCCCGACCGTGTAGGTCCGTCCGGACAGCAGGCTGCGGGCGGCCGCATTGGCGACGAAGCCCAACTGCTCGGCCGCCTGCTGGACGCGCAACCGAGTCTCGGGACGCAGCGAGCCGCGCCCGTTGAGCGCTTTCGAGGCCGTCCCGATGGAGACGCCGGCCAGTGCGGCCACCTCGCTGATCGTCACCGCCCGCCGTCCACTCCGCACCGTCTCCGTCATGGTTTCCTTCGTTTTTCCTATTTAGTTTCCGTCGTTTTCCTCTTTAGTTTCCGTCGTAGGGCCTGATCACCACATGGCACTGGGCTGCGGTGTCGCCTACCCAGTAACAAGAACGTAACCCGCTCTTGACACGGACGCAAGTCTCTCCCAATCTCTGAGGCAACCGTTTTCCTTCCTCGACGACCCCGATCCCGATCCCGCACGGACCATAAAAGGGGAACATTGTGAGACTTCAATATCGAGGCGGGCGCCGGATCTTGGCGGGCCGCCACACTCACCCTGGTCGTCGGCCTGGCCGCCGGCTGCTCTCACAACGACTCCGGCAGCACCTCAGCCGCCGGCGGTGGCACCTACACCATCTGGGACCCTTACCCCCAGTTCGACAACACCTCGGGCTTGGGTCAAGCTGCTCGACAGCTGCGGCACCCAGGCCGGCGTGACCGTCAAGCGCACCGGTTAGGACACCACCGACCTTAATCAACAAGGCGCTACTCGCCGCCCAGCAGAACAACTCGCCGGACATGCTGATCGTGGACAACCCGGTGGTGTCCACGCTGGCCGAGGCCGGGGCACTGACCGCTGCCGAAGACACCAAGCTCGACACGTCCGGGGTCGAGCCCTACCTGCTCGCCGCCGGCCAGCTCAAGGGCAAGACGTATGGCGTGCCGATCGGCGCCAACACGCTCGCGCTCTACTACAACAAGACCGTACTGACCAAGGCCGGTGTCGACCCGGCGCAGATCAAGGACTGGACCTCGCTGACGGCGGCACTGGGCAAGGTCAAGACGTCGGCAAGAAGGGCATCACCTTCTCCGGTATCGGTACAGAGGAAGGCAGTTTCCAGTTCCTGCCCTGGTTCTGGGGTTCCGGCGCGCAACTGACCCAGCTCGACTCCCCGCAGGTGGTCTCCGCGCTGAACTTGTGGACGGGCTGGCTGAAGAACGGGTATGCCCCCAACTCGGTCATCAACAACACCCAGACCACCAGCTGGCAGGAGTTCACGACGGGCAACTATGCGTTCGCCGAGAACGGCACGTGGCAGCTGGCCAACGCCAAGAAGGCCGGCTTCCAGTGCGGCATCATCCCGATCCCGTCGAGCGCGGGCGGCACAGCACCGGCACCGACCGGCGGCGAGTTCGTCACCGCCCCGGTCCGGTCCAAGACGGACCGTTATGCCACCACGAAGAAGCTGATCGGCTGTCCGCCCCGTCGGCCAGTAGTCGCTGGACCTCGCCGAAGCGTTACTTGGTGCGGGTCACCAGGCGGATCTCCTTGCTGGGCGGCACCGCCGGTTGGTCGGGCGGCTGCGGTGCGGAGTCTGGTTCTGCTGGCGTCGCGGGTTCGGCGGGGCGGTAGCTGGTTTTCGAGTGCCGTCCAGCAGCATCGATGTTCAGAGTTCCGCGCCGAGGGCATCGAAGAGGCTGTCCGGTGTCAGACCAAGCTCGAACAGCAGTTGCCTGTCCTTGGCGTTGTCGAAGTCGGCCTTGTCGGGCAGTCGAGGGGCTATGGACTCGGCATAGTCGTGGCCGAATACCCGGCGGGCGACCGTGAGGGCGTGGATCTTTGTGATGACAGTCATGGCTTCTCCATTCAAGATGGCGTGGTCAGGAGGAACATTCAGTCCGCGGTCTCCGACCTGGGCGGCCGGCTCGCACGGACGTGGACGCGTGGTAGGCGACCGCCAGCAGCGGGACGGTCGGGGCCGATGGCGGCGACCGAGTTGCCGCTCGACCACGATCGCCGCCCGCACGATGGCCACCAGGATGCTGATGCCGTAGCGACCGGTGGCGTCGAGCTCGGCGTGGTGCGCCGACACCGCAGGTAAGACCTCGAAGCCGAGGAGGCGCGACTCGACGCGCGGGCGCGCTCATGCCGTCGGCCGCTGAGCGGGAATCGCCGCGGCGATGGCGAGCGCCTCGACGGTGAGCAGCAAGGGCACGATCGATGTCCAGGCGAGAGCGGCGAACGGGACGGTGCCGATGACGACCAGCGCCAAGGTCTGCCAGCGAGCCGCGCGATGCAGCGAGGCCGCGGCGACCAGTACCGCCCCGCCGATTGCTCCTGCCACCATCGGCGCCGGTGCCGCGCCGGCCGACATCAGCAATTGGCAGCCGCCGAGGACGCCGAGCAGGACGCGCCGCCAGTGGGCGGCAAGCGTGGCGGCCGTGTCGCGCCAGCTGTCGATGGTCAGTACTCCCGCGGTGACCAGCAGCGCGGCCGGCCACCGTGAGCAGTCCCAGGGCGACCGGTGCCTGCTTGGCCCCGGTCCATTCCGGGATCCGGTCGCCCACGGTCGCCTGAGTCGCTCCGGCGGCGACACCGATGAGGCCTCCGGCCAGGCCTAGACCGGCGGCAAGCCGGCGGCGTGCGGTCGGCGCGGTCATCGGACGACCTGCGTGGCGGCGCGGCGTGGGCTCGGGGCTGCCTCGCGTTCCGGGTAGCCGACCCGGAAGGTCAGCAGCGGACGTTCTCCGGGTGGCAGCAGCTCGGCGAATCGCGGCCCGAAGGTGGGTGCGCCGCCGGTGCCTGCTTCGCGGTCGATCCGTTCGGTGATCTGGTTCATGTGGTGCAGGGCGATGCCCTGGCTGGTCGCGGTGAGGTGAATACGCTCGAGCAGCCGGCCGGCGGTGAGCTGGGTGGCCCGGTCGCCGGGCGTCCGGGTCGTGATCACGCCGTACGCGGCGGTGGCCGTGTGCACCGTGGTCGTCTGCTTCAACCAGAACTGATCGCACTGCACGCGCGACGACGCGGGCAGCAGCTTGGCGACCGCCAACACCGGCGGGCTGAACCCTTGACCGTCCAGGCTCAGTCCGTCGCGGTGGCGCTGGATCTCGTCGTTGCTGCCGCGGAACCACGCGAAGTTGTCCCGCGACTGTTGCTCGTCGTCGCACAGCGCCTTCGCCGCATCGATCAACAGCCGGCCCAGCGCCGCCCGGGGTGCCGACTCGACGATCCAGCGCACGTCCAGGCCGGATATTCCCGTCCGGTCGACCAGCCCGGTCAGCATCGTCGGCGTGACGGGTGTCGCGTCGAAAGGCCCGCGGTTCGTGTGCCGGTCGCCGATCGCGTCGTAGAGGCCGCTGGGAACAGGTGTACCGGGCCGGACGGTGACCTCAGCCGTCCGTGGTCCCGTCGGCCCGTCGGGCAGCAGCGTCACCTCGGGCAGCAGCCCGCGCGCCCGGCACGCCAGCACGAGATTCTCGATCGCGCAGCCGACGCCGATGTACTGCTCTCTGCGGAACGGGTCGACCGTGCCGGTGCCACGCGTGGCATCGACGTACACGTCGACCGCCTCGGCGCGGATCCCGAAGACCCACGGCTGGGTGTTGTGCGGGCTGGCCGCCAGGACCGCCGCCCCCACCGCACCGAGCGGCCCGGGAGCGTCGTGCCAGTGCTGCCACGGGTCGTAGGCGTCGCCACGCCCCGGAGCCAGCGCGGCGGTGTCGTAGACCCGGTAGCTCAGGGCGCCGGTTCCCGCCACGGCCACGGTGGCGCCGCTGACCGCGAGTGCCCTCAGCAGCCGGCGCCGGCTCCATCGGGGCTGGTGGCCGGCAATGTCTGTCGTGGTAGCTGGAACCGTGTCGGTCGAGGTGGTAGGCATGGTGGGTTCCTCCTGCCGGGAAAGGGTTCATCGACACCAGATTCGTCAGCACCCGGGTGCCGGCGCACCACCCGATGGCCGGGCATACCCGGGTGCCACGGTGTGATCACGGTCGGCGAGCGGGGGCGTGACCGGGAACGGCTTTGCCTGCTAGGCGTCGACGGCCGCCGGGACGCGGTCCGTGCCACGCGCCGTCGGGGTCTCCTCTGAGCCGGCGGGGCGCGGGTCCAGGCCGCGTCGTCCGGCCAGAACCAACCCGAGACCACCGATGACGTACGCGATGAGCGCCGCCGCCTCGGCTGTCGCGCCGCTGCCACCGAAGTAGGCGGCCGAACGCAGCAATGTCGCGCCGGCCCCGATCGGCAGGTAATGCCCCACGGCGCCCCACGGCTGCGGCAACAGCTCCGGGGCTGCGGCGACCGCCGACAGCGCGTTGCCGACCAGGAAGACCACGACGACGGCGATGGCGACGCCGGCGCGGCCGAGCAGTGCCCCGCATCCGGTCACCGTGGCGGCGATCGCGAGCGCGATGAGGCCGATCGCGGCTGCGTTGCTGCCGTAGTCGCCCGGCAACACGCTGAGCCAGTACTGCTGAACCGCCGCCCCGACCAGTCCTGCCAGCACGCCGAAGGAGAGCAACCCAGCGATTCGGGCCGTGCGCTTGGCGACGAGCATGAATATCAGGGCGCCGGCGAGCAGCGAGGTCATCGCCAGCGGCAGGAAGGCGGCGCCCAGGCCGGCGCCGCGCGGATCGTGCGGGTCGGTCGGGATGACGTCCAGCACCGGTGCGCTGCCTTGCGCGGCCGCGATCTGCGTGAGCAGCGCGGCCACGGCCGGGCTGCCCGCCGAGGTCACGTGCACGACGACGTCGTTCGGGGTGAGCACGATCGCTCCGTACACGGAACGGTCTCTGATGCCCTCGTCGGCTGATGCCGCATCCGGCACCGTGCGGATGTCGAAGGCGCCGGGATGCGTGGCGACGAGCTCGGCCTTCAATGCCGCGGTCGCCGACGGCGGCCCGGCGACGGCGATGGGCAGGTCACGAGGTTCGAGGTTGGCGGCGGGTCCGGCGAAGAGGGGGATGAGCAGGGCCTGAAGCGAGACGACGGCGATGGCGAGGACCACGCCGAGGCGGAATGGACGGGACCGGATCATGGCAGGCTCCTCAGTCGACGCGACGGTGACGCCACACCTGGAGTCGGGGTTGCTGTTCGGGTCGGTGCTGTGGACGGCAACCGGTGACGAAAGGCCGGGGCCGGGTGAGCCTCAGATGGCCGTGGCGAAGAGCCGACTCGGCGCTGGCGCCGGACGACCTGTTCGGCGAGGCGGTGAATGTGGCTACTGTCTGTGCTGGCCGGTCCGCCTACGGCGGATCTGGAGAGCCAGCGCTACGACGAAGCAGGTCGCCGTGGCAGGCAGCAGAAGGTACAGCGTGAGCGCGCCGATGAGCAGGGCGAGATCGCGGGCGCGTTCGTTGCCGGCGTCCAGCACGATCGACAGGACGGCGAGCCCTGCGGTGGCTCCCGCCAAGATTGCCGGGATGCGCCACAGGCTCTTCGGCCGCCCAGCCGGCTTGCCTGCGAAGGTGGAGACGTTGGTCTGGTCGGGCTGATTCATGATCTTCCTGCCTTCAGTGGTTCGAGTCACATCGGTGCCGAGCAGACCGGGCCAGCAGAGGGGGCGACGCGTTTGTCCGGGATCCACCGCTGGACCGAGGTCGCGATGGCGAGCCTCTCCCCGCAGGGAACGCCGCCCGGGGTCAAGCGCGACAGTCAGCCGGTTGGGGTTGCTGTTTCCATCAGCGCGGTGCGGAGGGTGGCGGGTCCGCCGCGCCAGGCGATGTGGGCGTCCGGGCGTACCAGGGTCCAGGGCATGGTGGCGTCGACCGGAGATGCCAGCACCACGCGGCCGTGCCAGCCGTCCAATGCGGACCGGGCGGCGTCCGGCGCCAGGAGAACGAACTTTGCGTCGCGCAGCACCTCGTACAAGCGCCGGGAATCGCGCAATGCGACGTCCTGCGCCCGAGGTGCACCTGGATAGTCGATCCCGATGCCGGAGATGGTGCCGGCGGCCTTGCGGGCCACGGGCGGCAGGTGCAGCGCGGCCCCACCGAGAAGGTTGCGGGCCAGCCGGCCGGCGCGGGACCGGATCATCGCCATCCGGATGATGGCGCCGCTGCTGCGCAGGACGAGGCGACCGACCGGGTGCCGCTCGCTCTCGTAGCTGTCGAGGAGCCCATCCGGCGCCCAGCCCTGGACCGTGGCGGCAAGTTTCCAGCCGAGGTTGGCGGCGTCCTGCAGGCCGGTGTTCATGCCCTGCCCGCCGGCCGGGGAGTGCACGTGCGCCGCATCCCCGGCCAGGAACACGCGGCCCACCCGGTAGTGCGGGGCCTGGCGCTCGTCGCTGTGGAAGCGGGACATCCAGCGCGCCTCCTTCAGGCCGAAGTCCGTGCCCAGCGCGCGCCGCATCACCTCGCGGATCTCTTCCAGGGTCACCGGTGCGGTGTCCGGCTGTTGTGTGCGGCGGTCCCAGGCAAAGACGCGGTGCCACCCGTCGCCGAACGGCGCGACGAACGCGAACGCGTCGCCGACCGCGTTGACCGCGAGCACGTCTTCCGGCGCGTGGGTCAGTCGCACGTCCGCGAGCATGATCGATTTGAGCACCGACTTGCCGGGGAACGGCAGCCCCAGCGCGTCGCGCACGGCGCTGTGTACCCCGTCGGCGCCGACCGCGTAGTCCGCTCGCACCATGGCGCCGTTGACGGTCAGATCCACGCCGGAGGGATCCTGGCGCACCGCGGTCACTTGTGCGTCACGCATGATGCGGGCACCGGCCGCCGTTGCCCGCTTCTCGAGGGCCTTTTCCACATTGTATTGAGGGGTGATCAGGAGGTACGGAAACCTTGTTGGCAGGATCGACAGGTCGATCCGCAGGTGGTCGAACAGGCGTAGCCGTTCGACTGGCGCACCGCTGGCGACGACCTCGTCGGCCAGTCCCCGGGCGTCGAGGTGCTCCAGTGTCCGGGCGTGTACGCCGAAAGCGCGGGTCAGGTTGGACTCCGTGCCGCGTCGCTCCAGCACGGTCACGTCGACGCCGGCCTGCGCCAGGTCGCCGGCGAGCAGCAGTCCGGTGGGACCGGCACCGACGATCGCTACGCTGGTTGGCTCGATCATGACAATCTCCTGTCCCAAGAATTCTGCTGATTCGGTCGTTGATGTACGGGTTTTGATCCGGAGGCTCGCCTTGTCGGAGGCACGACGAGCACCAGGAGCGGGACGACGATGCTGAAGCCGATGATCAGGAACGGGTAGATCGGCTGTGCCGCCGCGGGTAGGACCACGAGTTTGAAGCTGTCGATCGCGGCGTGCAGCAGCCCCGGCGCCCAGAGTGTGCCGCCGCCCATGGCGTAGAGCCGGCTGAACGCGATCGAGGTGGTCGCGGCGACCAGCATCGCGCCGACGCCGACCGCCGGTCCGGCGGCGAGCACGATCGGGACGTGGGTGACGGCGATCAGCGGCATCGACCAGCACACCGCCGGCCAGAACGAGCGGCCCTGCGCGAGCCGGCGGAACACGTACCCGCGC
>Ga0307512_10007182_pt1 | contig 11084 bp, 7 predicted proteins | sample 14_EM_MG_FD_200267 | JGI IMG/M metagenome (GOLD analysis project Ga0307512, IMG submission 200267) | Populus trichocarpa ectomycorrhiza microbial communities from riparian zone in the Pacific Northwest, United States - 14_EM | ecosystem: Host-associated > Plants > Roots > Unclassified | place... | reverse complement strand
AGGATGTGAGTGCCCCTCACTTGGTTGCTTTCTTTCCATGTCCTGACAAGTCCCTCCCTCTGTGGTCTCCAGAGAGTGAGTGCCCCTTGCTTGGTTGCTTTCTTTACATGTACTGACAAGTCCATCCCTCTGCTGTCTCCAGGATGTGAGTGCCCCTTGTTCAGTCACTTTGTTTCTGTGTCCTGACAAGTCCCTCCCTCTGTGGTCTCCAGTTGGTGAGTGTCTTTCACTTGGTCACCTTTTCCCCATGTCCTGACAAGTTCCTCCCTCTGTGGTCTCTAGGAAGTGAGTGCTCCTCGCTTGGTCATTTTCTTTCCATGTCCTGACAAGTCCCTCCCTCTGTGGTCTCCAGATGGTAAGTGCCCCTCACTCAAGTTGCTTTCTTTCTGTGTCCTGACAAGCCCCTTCCTCTGTGGTCTCCAGTTGGTAAGTGACCCTTGCTCAGTTGCTTTCTTTCTATGTTCTGACAAGTTCCTCCCTCTGTGGTCTCCAGTTGGTGAGTGCCCTTGCTCAGTTGCTTTGGTTCTGTGTCATGACAAGTCCCTCCCTCTGTGGTCTCTAGAGAGTAAGTGTCCCTTGCTCAGTCACTTCCTTTCCATGTCCTGACAAGTCCCTCTGGTCTCCAGAGAGTGAGTGCCCACTTGGTCACTTTCTTTCTGTGTCCTAACAAGTCCCTCCCTCTGTGGTCTCCAGAGAGTGAGTGCCCCTCACTCAGTTGCTTTCTTTCTGTGTCCTGACAAGTCCCTTCCTCTGTGGTCTCCAGTTGGTAAGTGCCCCTTGCTTAGTCACTTTCTTTCCATGTCCTGACAAGTTCCTACCTCTGTGGTTGCCAGTTGGTAAGTGCCCCTTGCTCAGTTCCATTCTTTCCATGTCCTAACAAGTCCCCCCCTCTGTGGTCTCCAGGCAGTGAGTGCCCCTTGCTTGGTTGCTTTCTTTCTATGTCCTGACAAGTCTCTCCCTCTCCCATCTCCAGGGAGTGAGTGCCTCTTGCTTGGTCACTTTTTTTCCATGTCCTGACAAGTCCCTCCCTCTGCTATCTCCAGGAAGTGAGTGCCCCTCACTTGGTTGCTTTCTTTCTGTGTCCTGACAAGTCCCTCCCTCTGCTGTCTCTAGGATGTGAGTTCCCCTCACTCAGTTGCTTTCTTTCCATGTCCTGACAAGTTCCTCCCTCTGTGGTCTTCAGTTTGTGAGTGCCCCTTACTCAGTTACTTTGTTTCTGCCTGACAAGTCCCTCCCTCTGTGGTCTCCAGTTTGTGAGTGCCCTTTCTTGGTTGCTTTCTTTCTGTGTCCTGACAAGCCCCTCCCTCTGTGGTCTCCAGTTGGTGAGTGCCCCTCACTTGGTCACTTTCTTTCTGTATCCTGACAAGTCCCTCTGTGGTCTCCAGGAAGTGAGTGCCCCCCACTCAGTTGCTTTCTTTCCATATCCTGACAAGTCCCTCTCTGTGGTCTCCAGAGAGTGAGTGCCCCTTGCTCCATTGCTTTCTTTCCCTGTCCTGACAAGTCCCTCCCTCTGTGGTCTCCAGGAAGTGAGTGCCCCTTGCTTGGTTGCCTTCTTTCTGTGTCCTGACAAGTCCCCTCCTCTGTGATCTCCAGTTGGTGAGTGCCCCTTGCTTGGTCACTTTCTTTCTGTGTCCTGACAGGTCCCTCTCTCTGTGGTGTCCAGTCAGTGAGTGCCCCTTGCTCAGTCACTTTCTTTCCATGTCCTGACAAGTCCCTCCCTCTGTGGTCTCCAGAGAGTGAGTCCCCCTTGCTCAGTCACTTTTTTTCTGTGTCCTGACAAGTCCCTCCCTCTGTGGTCTCTAGAGTGTGAGTGCCCCTCACTTGGTTGCTTTCTTTCTATGTCCTGACAAGTCCCTCCCTCTGTGGCCTCCAGGATGTGAGTGCCCCTTGCTTGGTTACTTTCTTTCTGTGCCTTAACAAGTCCCTCCCTCTGTGGTCTCCAGAGAGTGAGTACCATGCATGTGGTCACTTTCTTTTCATGTCCTGACAAGTCTCTCCCTCTGTGGTCTCTAGAGAGTGAGTGCCCCTTGCTCAGTTGCTTTCTTTCTGTGTCCTGACAAGTCCCTCCCTCTGTGGTCTCCAGTTGGTGAGTGCCCCTTTCTTGGTTGCTTTGTTTCTGTGTCCTGACAAGTCCCTCCCTCTGTGGTCTCCAGGAAGTAAGTGCCCCTTGCTTGGTTGCTTTCTTTCCATGTCCTGACAAGTCCCTCCCTTTGTGGTCTCCAGAGAGTGAGTGTCCCTCACTCCATCACTTTCTTTCCATTTTCTGACAAGTCACTCCCTCTGTGGCCTCCAGGTAGTGAGTGCCCCTTCTTGGTTGCTTATTTCCATATCCTGACAAGTTCCTCCCTCTGTGGTCTCCAGGCAGTAAGTGCGCCTTTCTTGGTTGCTTTCTTTCTGTGTTTTGACAAGTCCCTCCCTCTGCCATCTCCAGGAAGTGAGTGCGCCTTTCTTGGTTGCTTTTTTTCTGTGTCCTGACAAGTCCCTCCCTTTGCTGTCTCCAGAGAGTGAGTGCCCCTTACTCAGTCACTTTCTTTCCATGTCCTGACAAGTCCCTCCCTCTGCTGTCTCTAGGATGTGAGTGCCCCTTGCTCAGTCACCATCTTTCTGTGTCCTGACAAGTCCCTTCCTCTACCATCTCCAGGAAGTGAGTGCCCCTTGCTCTGTCACTTTCTTCCATTCCCTGACAAGTCCCTCCCTCTGCCATCTCCAGGAAGTGAGTGCCCCCTGTTCAGTTGCTTTCTTCTGTGTCCTGACAAGTCCCTCTCTCTGCTGTCTCCAGAGAGTGAGTGCCCCTTGCTTAGTTGCTTTCTTTCTGTGTCCTGATAAGTCACTCCCTCTGCGATCTCCAGAGAGTGAGTGCCCCTTGCTCAGTCACTTTCTTTCCATGTCCTGACAAGTCCCTCCCTTTGCGGTCTCCAGTCGGTGAGTGGCCCTTGCCTGGTCACTTTCTTTCCATGTCATGACAAGTCCCTTCCTTGGTACTTTTCAGTTTGTGAGTGCCCCTTCATCGCTTTCTTTTCGGACTGTTAATATGTTCCCTCCTTTCTGTGCTTGCAGCAAGTGGGTTTTTCTCTTGTCGTTCCCTTTTTTTGTTGTTCTCATTTCTTTTTTCTCCGAACCGCAGGTAATAATCAACAAACTGACATCGTTTTACTCCAATGTACTGTCATTCGTTTTCTGTTCTATCTTGATTTTTCTGATGGACGATTAGCGTCGTCTTCGTATATCTAACAAAGACCCAAATCACACTATGATCGGTACATTTCCACTGTCTGCATCTGTGCCTTCTAACTTCCAAAATAGCCACAGTTCTCATTTTGGAGTATGCCTGCATTCTTTTTGGCTCACCATCCCGTCCGACTCTTAAGGAGGCTTTGGATAAGGCTTATTCCAAATTCATATCTTCCGACACTCATAATGCGGTCAATCGGCTGTTTCTGCCATCCCCCAAACCATATTCTCCTCAGCAATTTACAGAATTCATCCTCACGCATCGCCTTCGTTAATTGCTTTTTCCTTCCCCCTATTCACGTTTTTGTCTTTGTATTTATGTCTGTGAATGAGCTTGGATAGTCCCTGAAATAAACATAGATACAGACTCCTAAAATCGATTCGATATTTTGCACTCGCACTGTTTGCTGTAGCACGAGCAGAGACCAAGGACGAATGCAAGTAAACAGTCGATGGCATCGACCATCTAGGTCGTGACTCGCGTAGGAGCACTGGCACTGATCGGTTAACTGACGGTTCAATAACGTTCAATTGTTACACCGAGTGTAATGCGAGGCGTACTGTATTCGCGGTGCTCCCAACTCAATAACTTGAAGGATAGTATCATTGTGCTGGACTAATCCTTCGGCAAGACGAAACCACTAGCTATTGCCATCAACTCTCCAGAGCCAAAACGGAAGGCAACTTTCTCAGATAGCCACGAACGGGACATCCAGCGTGTACTCCACCTCCCAAAACCGCAACTCGGGTTCAAGTTCAAGTGGAAGTCTGATAACACAAAATGATGTACTTTCCAACAGCGAGCGTTGGCCCGTTGGGGTGAATTCGGCTAGGGTCTTGTACCCGTTTCCTCACTAAGGTCAGTCGGTCTGATCCAGGGCCCTCCGCTCCCACATGCCCGCCACTTGCCGAGAAAGCGTCTGAGGCTGCACGAAAAGGGACACGAGAGACTGACGAAATGAGGGATCTATCGGTTTCGGAGCGGGAGCGGTCTCATTTGTCCCAAGGCTAACCGACAACCATACCAAATTTGACGGTGGCGTGGAAAGCAAGTCTGACCAAAAGAAGGACGGGCCGAGACGAAGGAATCCAGGACGAGTGAGCTCGGACTGGAGGCCAGATGGCCATAGTACGGGCGAAGGCGATGGAGCGGCACGGGTGACGATTGCGACTAAGCTAGCAGTAAGGCCGTCCTAAATTTTCAGAATTCTCTAGCAGACAGACGATAACCGTAGATTGCTAGGGACCATGAACTAATTTAAGCGAAGTTGTGCTAGTCGGATATAAATATCGTTCACAGACGAGAAAAGCCGTCCGTCCATACCGCCAGGTACAGCAGTCGATAATTGACAGTCGATTGTCCGCTTTAGACACCTGCTGCACGCCTTTGATTGCCTGGAAGATCGCAGCAAACTAGATTCGCTTCACCATTAGTCAACTCGGTCATATACCAAACTCGATCGTGGTAACCTACTGTCATGTAGAGGGCAAAGATGGCAATCCCACAAACGCAAGCGTGTAGGTTCTGTTGGGACCTTGGGATCGATTGCCAAGGGAGAGAATGAAGTGTGTAAGTAGGAGGCCCTCGTAGGAATACTTAAGGATCGAGTTGATCACTTCGATCATCGGGCATATGTCAGGACAAAGAATGAGATGAAGAAGTTGCCCTAGACATACGTAAGAAGACAAGTCAGGATGCGAACCCAATTTTGATCGAGTAGACGGAAAACGTTAGAGGGCATATTAAGAGAAGATCAGGTGGAAGATTTGGTAGACGAGTTCGACGTGAAGCAAGAATTTGCGCGCGAAGCTGTGCAAAGATCGATATATGTAATGGAACTTGACCGTGCTGTGTATCGCAGGGAAGAACGACCCATTTAGCCACCCGCGACGTTGCGAGTCTAATTCGGGAACCTGAGAGGAACATCAGATCGCTAAGTCATTCCAAGACGGATCGACCCGCACCTGATCCGGTGTGTCTGTAACGGGGTACGCTGACTTGAGATGAAGTGCCTCTGCTCCGCCGCGCTTCGACACCAGTGCCCAGCGTAGGATCTATCAAGGCATTCTATAAGAAATCAAGTCCCACCATTCACATCACATTCCCCACGTACACGATCCTCCGCCGGGTACATGTTTGCCGTGAAAATGTCCGCACCCGCACCATGCTACGGCCATTTAGTAAGACACTGCACAAAAGAAGGCATGGACGTACCATCGTTTCACCGAGGGAATACTCCTGTAGGGGCCCCTCACCACGGACATCGTTCTGTAGCGCAACATACAGATACGCGCTGAAAGCTCCTGGGAGCACAGTGATGTAATCAAAACACCGATTCTCTACAGAGGCGTCAGACGGGCAAGCAAGGAGTCCGACATCTCGGACTCGAAATTCTGCGCGGCTACTGTGTCGTCAAGCACGAGGTCAAAAATGAACGATTATTACCGAACTGTTCAGGAGACAAACCGAGGGGATCAAGAAGTTTCTCTCCGTATTTGCCCTTGAGGGCGACGATTTCTCCACAAGCACCCCCGACATTCGAGTTGATGTCGAACGCCTTCCATTGATAAATCGAGCTGGGGCCAGGCATGGTACCGACGTCCAGGAGGACGCACACGTTAGGTTGAAGAATGGGTCCAAACGCATTGAAGAACCAGCGGTGCGAATTGATCTTATTCTGGTTTTTCTCCTCAAGTAAAAGATGAGCTGCACGGGGACAATTCCTTTCTCCGCGCCTTCAATCTTCTTTGATGGGGTAACAGAGAGTACAGAGGACGTAAGACAGTTGGTAAAGCAAGTGTCCGTCATACGCACTCTGAGTAGTATATTCGTATATATGTGCGACCATGGGCTTACCTTTGACAACGTTGGCAATGCCTTCCTGATACGCGCCTGAGGCCGCGATGACGCTAACGGTCCGCGAGTTGATCTTCTAGCGACCGTCGCTGACGATACAGACCACCACTTTCTTCCAACTATCTTTACCCCAGGTCTTGCTGCGATCGCCCTTGCACAAATAAGCAATGCTCCTCATGACGCCATGTATCGCCCTCGCCAGTAGGCCGTCATCCTCGTCGTACATGGCCATGACGATGAATAGCTCTGTTCGACGCGGCGGGTCACAATGCACCTGACGGAGGGTAAAGCCATTATCTTTGAAGTCGTTCGGGTCACCAGTCGCGGCAGAATAGTGAATGTGAATGAACTCGCGGCCATCTTTAGGGGTGCAGAGGTTAAGCAGATTTGTTGGGACGGCTGAGTCGAGCACAAAGTTACTGTGGAAGAGTCTGGACAAGCGCGCGGGTGCAGAAGGGGTCAGCCAGTCTCATGCGAAGACAAGTTGAATGATAGACGCACTCTACGCGCTTCAGAGTCTTGACACGTTGCGGGATGTGACTGTAGCAGATACTGTTAGCTGCCTCCTCTTCTGGGGGAGTTGTACTGACCAGGCATCCGCAGAGACTCCTGGGAACGGGCGGACGGGGCTCGCAGGAGGGTTATGTCTCCTTCACCTCCAAGACCATGTCCCTAACCCACATACGGTTGAAACGCAGGTGTAGAAGTTGTATTGCTCAAAGAAGGTGGGGGAGGGAGGTTGAGATCGGAAGTACTGTAAGACGGGCCAGGCGTAAAAGCAACGTGTTGCTGCTGAAAGGGAGCCGGTGGCGGGGGTGGTAGAGACACCACGTGAGGAGGATGAGGATAAGAGGTCATGGCGTGTGTTTCGTGGTGATTTGGTGAGGGAGATTGCCCGTATGGCGCTGCGTAAGGATCGTGGCCCAAAGTAGATAACTCGATCGGTATTCTTTCTCGGCCGTGTGGTGGGTATCCCGTATCCCGTTGAAAGAGGACGTGGTTGATCATCTCGAGGATGTGAGAAAGGATCTTGTGCGTAGTTCTGTTGGTCATATGGATTCGTCGCTGGATAGGGCGAGTACTATCCGTCGTTGTAGTGTCCGTACCGGTCCTCGTTTGGCTAGAAACTCGAAATGAAGGGATAGAAATACACGGAATAAAGTAAAGACAGACTTCTGGGTAGCGAGACATGATAAAATGGACTGTTGAAGGAAAGAAAGAAAGGCTGCGGTGTATTGCGGACAAAGGTAAGGATACTCCGAATATTGTCAGTGTCACACCACCGCGTGGCTGCGCTACCCAAGGCGCTACCACAGCTTTCGCCCTTTTGTGCATGACACCAGCCAGTCACCAGCCTTGTACCGTACCGATGCTGTCATAGTTAGTTCTTAGTTGCTCTTTCTTTCAACACCCCACATCCCAGTCCTTGAGTTGGCCGTACCACGTGTCCGACTCCGCTCAACGTAAGGTAAGGTAGGGCCAGTTTAGTTTCATCCAACGTCACGTGAGTGTGACACTGTGTTACCTCCCCGGTTGCGACCTGGTCGTGGTCGATGTATTTCAATGTCCGCAGGGTGGCTTGAACCTTGTCATGCTGTCGGAACTTGAACTTTCAGCACACACGCCACCATGGGAGATGCAACTTTTTGAATTTCTCCTCCAAAACTAAATATATTAAAAAACAGCTCGCGCTTAGAGTTGCATCATTACATTTAAGACATTTGTGCGCAAGCATTTTCTAAATATATTTTGTTGTTGGAAAGGAATTCAAAAAGTTTGTGTTTGTCACGCATTTTGTCACTTTTATCACGTGACGTTGGATGAAACTAAACTGGCCCTACCTATAAAAATATATTTCACAGAACTCATCGGCGATCTACCATCGTGGTTCCTACCAGAAGAGCGTTGTGGTGGTACGGTGACGGAACCACACAATAAAGCAAAGCTGCCCTGAGTTATTGCGCAGCATGATCCCTAACCTATTCTGCTGTCCTCCTCTTAAGCAAATCCACGCCGGAAGGATGCAGAGGAAGTGAACCGGAGGAAATGCGGCCGTGCAGCGTCTGTCTCAGGTTGGGAGTGTACAAAGCTTCGGAGGGCTCCCTGTCGGGCATCACGGAGAAAAAGCCATTGGGTGAGTCTGGTGACGATCTGTGACACATACCACCCTTATCCCCAGATGTCGCACTATACACAACACACAGCCATTTCATTGAAGCCTTATAGATATCTTCAAGTTGTTATCTGACTATACGCGACACTTTGATTTACTTTTTACATTAGCGCCCACATTTAGTCGGTTAGCGACCGTAAGCGAGCTAAGCGAGTGGCGTGCCCGGCACTTTCCCTGACGCCGACCCAAGTATTACTACACAACCCACAAGAACGCGCGCATTGACAGCGTTCCTACGCGTATTCGCGCAGTTCCCGCTGACTGCAGATGACCGGTCCTCCTCTTCGCTACTGTGAGTGGCATAAAAAGTAACTTGTGTCGAGATACCAAGCTAATAATGTTTTTTTAGCGTGCCAAGTGAAACCTAGGACATGGCACGCTTGGATCTAGTACGGTCTTGAGGCTCTGCCTGGCGGCGCCTCATGATGCATGATCTTCGCTGCCGACTCCTAGCCTGAGCACATGGAATCCAGGTGCCCGAACCACAATGACAGTACTAGTGCCAATGCTTCCACAAGAGAACGACTGGCCACGTTGCCGGAACCCACCATGACGCGAATTTGCGTCTGTACTCAACAAACTTTTACCATGTGGCTTGTTGATCCTCTGCCACATTTCCCTTGGTGAACCGTAAACTGATTGCATATAAGCTTGCCTGCACCGTGCGGTGTAGGGTCACTTGTTTTCCTTTCTCTCTCAGAACCATGCCGTTATCTATCGCCGTTCCCATTCCACCTGATTTTCCTTATGATCGAGATGGTCACAGCGGTTCTGGAGATACCCCAACCTTCCCTGACAATATATCAAACACCAGCACAACCTCCTCGGAGGACAGTGAATCTTGGTACTCCTCTCATTCCTACCGCTCGAACTCGCTGAGAGGGCCTGCGTCGATCACCTCCAAAACACGCCAGCCCGGACCCTCGAGAAAATCTTCCGCTTCTTCCCTACCTATATTCAATCGTCGACCCTCCCTCACACCTCCGAGTGTCCGTTGGTGCACCCCACCTGAGTCCCCGTCCACATCTTCCTCCACACTGGTCGAATCTCCACAGGAGGACAATGAAAGCGCTGGCGGTGCCGTCGACACAAAGTTACGTGCTCACTTGCAAACCTGTCTCGATGAGAACAGGCTTGCGAACCGTAGCGTTACTATGGATGGCGCCGTCTCGCATTGCGTCACGCTGAAGGGCTTCCAAGACAACCCCATCTTCCAGTCGGATACTTCCTTTCAACAGTTGCTCACCCTCGCAACGATGCTCGACTTTGCTTTAGAAGAGCCCAACCACACCGGCCTCTACCAAATTGTGCAGGGATTGGTCCGAGGGGTAGATGAGTTCCTCGAGAGACTAGAGCGCCTACCATTCGACCTTCGTAACATGCCGAGCTTCATTTCAGGCATCTCGGATATCCTGCAGGCCAAGTCTGCACTTATGGGGGTTGCAGGTCAACTCAATGCCCAAGCCGATACCACGGCTTCGTACAAAGTCGTACAGTGTTGTCAACAAGAGCGCGACAGGTTACTAAGGGCGATCCGTGTCTTCTTCGACATTGCAGACTTTGAGTCCAAGCTGCAAGCCAAATTGTCTACCAAACGTTCGTCCTTCCATGCTCACTGATGACCGATCTCGAACTAAGAGTTTCCTGGAATAGCGCCTAGCAGTCCGGAACCTTCTCCGAAACGAAAATTCAGGTTTAGACTTTCCCGCCGCCAGTCCAACGCCCGGCGCACAAAGCCTGCGAGTCCCGAAGCCTCACCTACCGGTAGCACAAGCCAACTGGACAATGCCGCGGACGAAGAGGACGAATACAGCTTCCATGTTGCCATGGTCTCCGACATCCTTTCACTAGAGGATACGGACCAATATTGGGGTGTCAGAATGCCCGACCCTGTCGGCGACGCCGCGGACATCGTCGTATCCGAGGAGGACGATGATGAGTCCATGCGAGGCGCAAGTTTGACCGCGCTAGTCTACATGCTCACGGACCCTCAGCCACAGTCGACACCCATCAACGACGCCGACTTGCAGCACACGTTCCTACTCTGCTTCCGCTCCTTCTGTGACCCCGTCGACCTGGCGAAGGCACTCATCGCGCGACTCGAGGATCAGCCCGTAGTGCTAAACGATTCGCAACGCGAAGCGTGGCCTCTGTACCAATCCTTGGTGTCCGTTCTCGTCGCGCGCCTCATCGAGACCTGGATCGACCGCTACTGGGTGCCGGAGAAGGACCGCATCGCTGGTCTCTACATCAAAGACTTCGTCTCTCAGGCCCAAGAGCAATTTGGTCCCGAGGTGAGGGACAACATCGTTCGGAAGTTGAACGAGAAGCGCGAAGCGGCGATATCCCTCGCTCCTTCTGGTGACTCTGTGGATCAACCTCGAACCGAACCGACCATCAGCGCCTCGATCCGTACCGCATGTCGCCAAAAGCCTATTCAATATAAGGAGAGGCTCCAGACGCGAGTGGAGAAGCTCATCCGGAAGGCGCATCTACCGTCTCCGACGGACGACGAGATCCAATCTGCTCGGGCATTGGACGACCTTATCGGCAGCACGGACGGCGATGTACGCATCCTTACCCTTAACACACGCGAGCACTGCCAAGAGTTGGCCCGCCAACTGGCCCTCTTCATGTCCGACGGCTACCGCAGGGTGACCCCTGATGACCTTTGGTTCCGTTTCGGTATGGGGTATGACTGCGAGGGCGACACCGCGCGTTCTACCCAGCAAGCATATGAGTGTGCGCTGTCGTCATGGGTTACGGCGACCGTCTTGGAACAAGTCGACGCGAACGCCAGGGCGGCCGCCGTGACCTTCTTCA
>Ga0307512_10007181_pt1 | contig 11085 bp, 10 predicted proteins | sample 14_EM_MG_FD_200267 | JGI IMG/M metagenome (GOLD analysis project Ga0307512, IMG submission 200267) | Populus trichocarpa ectomycorrhiza microbial communities from riparian zone in the Pacific Northwest, United States - 14_EM | ecosystem: Host-associated > Plants > Roots > Unclassified | place... | reverse complement strand
ACGACGGCCCGTCCAACAGCCACACCCCGGGCCTGCTCAACGCGCTCAGGCAGAACGGGCTGCGGGCCACGATGTTCAACGAGGGCCAGTACGCCGCCGCGTATCCGGCGCAGGTCCGGGCCGAGGTCAGCGCCGGTATGTGGGTCGGCAACCACAGCTACACCCACCCGCACCTGACCCAGCTGAGCCAGGCGCAGATCGACTCGGAGATCTCCCGGACCCAGCAGGCCATCGCCGGCGCGGGCGGCGGCACGCCGAGGCTGTTCCGCCCGCCGTACGGCGAGTACAACTCAACGGTGCAGTCGGTCGAGGCCCGCTACGGCCTCACCCAGATCCTCTGGAACGTCGACTCGCAGGACTGGAACGGCGCCAGCGCCGACGCGATCGTGCAGGCCAACGCCCGACTCACCAACGGTCAGGTCATCCTCATGCACGAGTGGCCGGCCAACACGCTCGCCGCGATCCCGCGTATCGCGCAGGGCCTGGCCGGCCGCGGCCTGTGCGCCGGCATGATCTCGCCGCAGACCGGCCGCGCGGTGGCCCCCGGGTAAGCGGTAGGCCCCGGGCAAACAGCGCCGCCGGACAACCAGGGCCCGCGCAAGCAGGGCCGGGGTAGCGACTTCACCGGCAATCGACGTCCAGCGCTCTACCGGCCCGTCAGGTAGCGCTGGATCGTCGGGCCGACCCAGTCGGCCACCTCGTCCCCGGGCATCGCCGTGATCGGCGGAAGGCGCAGCACATATCGGCTCAGCGCCAGGCCGAGCATCTGGCTGGCGACCAGCCCCGCCCGGGTGGGCGCCTCGGCCGGCACCGGGCAGAGCTTCATCAGCACCGGAGCGAGCTGGGTGGCGAAGATGTCGAGCATCCGGTCGCGGGCGGCCTCGTTGGTCACGGCGGCGCGCAGCAAGGCCACGAAGGTGCCGTCGGACTCCCAGCGGTGCAGGAAGTGCCGGACCAGCGCCGGGCCGTGCTCGGCCTCGGCCACCCCGGTCAAGTCGGGCAGTTGCAGGTCGAACGTGGCCGCGGCGGCGAACAGCTTCTCCTTGTTGCCGTAGTAGCGCATGACCATGGCGGGGTCGATGCCCGCGTCGGCGGCGATGGCGCGGATCGTGGCCCGCTCATAGCCGTCGGCGGCGAACCGGTCCCGGGCGGCGGCGAGGATGGCGGCCCGGGTGGGATCGGACCGGCGTGGCGCGACAGTGCTCATGCCAACGAGCGTAGGCCAACAGGCGTTGACAGTCCAGCGACGCCGTCCTACTCTGACAACAACCGTTGGCCAACACTTGTTGACACTAGGAGTTGTCATGATCCGCACCGAGACCGATGTCGTCATCGTCGGCGCCGGGCCCACCGGGCTCACCCTCGCCGGCGACCTCGCCGCCGCGGGCGTCCGCACCACCGTGCTGGAGCGCCGTGCCCAGCAGTCCAACCTGACCCGGGCCTTCGGGGTGCACGCCCGCACCCTGGAGTTGCTGGACGCCCGCGGCCTGGCCGACGAGCTGATCACCACCGGCCGGCCGGTCCACGAGCTCCGCCTCTTCGACCGCGTCCACATCGACCTCACCCGGCTGCCCAGCCGCTTCCCCTACCTGCTCATCACCCCGCAGTACCAGGTGGAACGCGTCCTGCGCAGCCGGGCCGAACGGCTCGGCGCCAGCCTGCTGAGCGGCGTCGAGGTGGTCGGCCTGCGCCAGGACGACGCGGGGGTCCAGGTCGAGACCGCGGACGGGCAGCAGATCCACGGGTCCTACCTGGTCGGCGCCGACGGCGTGCACAGCCGCATCCGCCAGGAGCTTGGCCTGCCCTTCCCCGGCAAGGCGGTGCTCAAGTCGATCATGTTGGCCGACGTCCGGCTCACCGACGCCCCCGCGGGAGTGCTCGCGGTCAACGCGGTCGGCGATTGCTTCGCCTTCGTCGCGCCCTTCGGCGACGGCTGGTTCCGGGTCTTCGCCTGGGACCGGCGCAACCAGCAGCCCGACAGCGCACCGCTCGACTTCGCCGAGATCCGCGAGGTCACCCGGCGCGCGCTGGGCACCGACTTCGGCATGCACGACCCGCGCTGGATGTCCCGGTTCCACAGCGACGAGCGGCAGGTCCCGCAGTACCGGGTCGGCCGCGTCTTCCTCGCCGGCGACGCGGCCCACGTGCACTCCCCGGCCGGCGGGCAGGGCATGAACACCGGCATCCAGGACGCGGCGAACCTGGGCTGGAAGCTCGCCGCCGCGCTGCACGGCTGGGCCCCGGCGGATCTGCTCGACAGCTACCAGGCCGAGCGGCACCCGGTCGGCCGGCTCGTGCTGCGCAGCAGTGGGGCGATCATCCGGCTCGCGATGATCGAGTCCCGGCCGGCGCGGACCGCCCGCAACGTCATCGGCGGCACCGCGCTCAAGCTCGCCCCACTGGCGCGCAAGGTCGCCGGCACCATCTCGGGCGTCGGCATCAAGTACGCCGCACCGCACGGCGCCCACGCCCTCGCCGGCCGGCGCGCCACCGACGTGCCGCTGGCCGGTGGCGGCCGGTTGTACGAAGCACTCCGCGACGGCACCTTCGTGCTGCTCGCCCCGCCCGAGGCGGCGACGGTCACCGAGCCGTGGGCCACCCGGCTGCGCCTCGCCACCGCGGCCGGCGCGGACACCCCGGCCGTGCTGGTGCGTCCCGACGGATACATCGCCTGGGCCAACGACGAGACCGACCCGAAGCGCCGGGACGCCGCGATCTGGCACGCGCTAGCCGCCTTCTGCGGCGCCCCAGCCGCCGTGCCGAGCCGTTAGCACCCAGCTCCGATCAGCAGGGGGTTTCCACGAACTCCGGATAGCCGGACCGAACGCCCCACATGCTGACGTCACCGACACAATTCGTGTACTGCTCGCCCACCACGCTCGTGTGCGACGAGTCACTGTAGAACGTCAGGTAGCAGTAGTAGTCGATCTGGCAGAACCGGGCTTGCGCGGGACTGCCCGGAAGGGCCAGCGTGGTGGCCGCGACCAAGGCCGCGATGACGAGCACGCGACGGAGCATGGGCGTCCTTTCGGGTGCACACAAGGCGGTGCGGGGTCGCCGCTCCCGCCGGGCGATCGATGCCGACGCTTGGATCCTCCCCCGCCGGATCGCCCGCGGACAACCGTCCTACCTGCTCAGGCGTGCGGATTGCGGCGGGCGCGACATGTCGGGCGAGTCCACTGTTCCCGTCCACAGTGGAAGCCGTCCACAGTGGTCAGGGCAGCAGGCGGGTCAGTAGCCAGGCCGCCTCGGTGCGCAGCCGGGCGGCCGCGCTCTCGTCGCCGGCGAGGTGGCGCATCAGGCAGTTCTCGAAGAGCCCGTCGAAGACGGAGTAGGCGGCGGCCGACGGCACGGCGGGCGTGCTCGCCGCGAGCTCGGCGTACCGCGACACGACCCGCCAGATCATCTCCTCGAGCTGCCGGTCGAGATCGACCACCGTCGGCAGCAAGGCCTTGTCGAACATCGCCTGGGAGCGCAAGTCGTACCAGAGGCGGTGCATCAGGGTGTCCTCGAGCATCGTGCCGACCAGGGCATCGGCGAACTGGAGCACGAGGTCGCCGGGCTCCGCGGCCGTGGCGACGATCTCGTCGTACCGCGTGACGCAGTGCTCCTTGTAGCGGCGTACGCAGTACGTGATGAGCTCGTTCTTGTCGCGGAAGTAGTAGTGCAGGACGCCGTGGGAGAAGTCGGTCTTCTGGGCGATCTCGCGCAGGCTCGTCCGGGCGTAGCCGAGCTCACCCAGGGTCGCTAGGGCGGCGTCGGCTAGCTCGCCGCGGCGCGCCTCGAACTTGTCGACCCGGGCCCGCTCGAACCGGTCCGACTCCGGCTGCCCCACCCGCGCCACCGTCCACCCCTTCCTTAAACGATCCGGGGCCAAGCATGTACCACCCACATGTCGCCGCTATGTCCGGTGTGTTGTCGCAATGTCTTGACGAGTGTCAAGGAAAGTCTGAACACGTGTCAAGGAAAGTCTTGACAAGTGTCAAATCCCGGATCGAGGCTGGCCCCACACGAGCCGCACGAACAGGCAAAGGAGCCCGCCATGACCTCGATCGACCTCAGCGGCCGCACGGCCCTGGTCACCGGAGGAGCCCAAGGACTCGGGGAGGGCATGGCCGTCGCGCTGGCCGCCGCCGGTGCCCGCGTCATGATCGCCGACATCCAGGAGTCCGGCGCCCAGACCGCCAAGTCGCTCGGCGAGGGGCACGGCTTCGTGCGCCTCGACGTCACCGACGACGCCAACTGGGAGTCCGCCGTCGCGGAGACGGTCAACCGGCTCGGCGGGCTCGACATCCTCGTCAACAACGCCGGGATCGAGATCACCAGCCTGCTCACCGAGGTCGCCGCCGCCGACATCCGCAAGATGCTCGAGGTCAACCTCCTCGGCACCACGCTCGGCCTCAAGCACGGCCTGCGGGCGATGCGGCCCGGCGGGGTGGCCGGCAAGGGCGGCAGCATCATCAACGTCGCCTCGGTCGCGGCGACGATCGCCTTCCCCGGCATCGCGGTCTATTCCGCGACGAAGTCGGGCGTCGACCGGCTGACCCGGATCGCGGCCATGGAGGCCGGCAAGCTCGGCTACGGCGTACGCGTGAATTGCATTTATCCCGGTCTGGTGCCGACCGCCATGGGTGCCGGGCTCGCCAACGACGTGGCCTCGCTCGGCCTGTTCCCGTCCGCCGAGGCCGCCGTCGAGGCGGTCGTCGCGCTGACCCCGTCCGGGCGGCTCGGCCAGGTCGACGACATGGCCGACGCCGTGGTCTTCCTCGCCTCCGATGCCGCGAAGTTCATCACCGGAGCCGGCCTGCCTGTCGACGGCGGCATGGGCATGTGACGGTCCGACCCGACCACGATCGAAAGGCAACCCCATGACCGACAAACCCGTCATCGTGTACGGCGCCTCCGGCTATACCGGCCGCCTGATCTGCGAATACCTGCGCGAGTACAACGTGCCGTTCCTCGCCCTCGGCCGGGACGAAGGCAAGGTCAACTCGGCGATGGACAAGAACGTCGCCGGGATCGAGACCGCGCGATACGAGGTCGCGACCACCGAGCACACGGTCGAGGCGCTCGCCAAGCTGTTCCGCGGCGCCTCCGTCGTCTGCAACACCGTCGGGCCGTTCGCCCGCTACGGGCCGGAGGTCGTCGAGGCCTGCCTCGCCGCGGGTGTGCACTACCTCGACACCACGGGCGAGCAGGACTGGATGATCGTCTGCGACGAGAAGTACGGCGCCGACTTCGCCGCGGCCGGCCTGCTTCTCGCGCCGGGAGTCGCGCAGATGTACACCACCGGCGAGATCGCCGCCCAGCTCTGCCTGGAGCAGCCGGGTCTCGACACGCTCGACATCGCCGTCTTCTGGGGCGGCAGCCCGACCATCGCCTCGACCCAGACGATCCTGGTCAACGCCGCGATGTCGACCGCCCACTTCCTGCAGCAGAACGAGTACCAGGCGTGGGACCCGGAAGCGGGCCTCTACCAGCTCGCCATCCCGGGCCAGCACGAGCTCGCCCTCGCCCTGCCCTGGGGCGGCACCTCGCACCCCGTGTGGTTCCGGCGTGACCCCCGGGTCGCCAACGTGCGGGCCCTCGGCGGGGTCTTCAACAAGGCCCTGATGCAGGGCGTGCCGCAGATCGTCGCCGCGGCGCTCGAGGCGACCAAGGACATGGACCCCGACGCGAAGTACGCCGCGCTCGACGCCACCGCCGCCCAGGTGATGAACCAGATGCCGCCGCGCGAGAACCCACGCCTCAACAAGTCGGTCGACTCGGTGCACGCGTCCGGCCCGCTCGGCCGCGCCCACTGTGTCATCCACGGCAACAGCAACTACAAACAAACAGGCCTACTGCAGGCGTACGCGGCCTACTCGCTGCTCCAGCAACCGCCCCGGCGCAGCGGCTTCGCGTCCGGGTGCCAGGCGTTCGGGCACCGGGAGTTGCTGGGTGTGCTGCGCTCGTTCGGGCTGGTCATGGAGCCGGTCCAAACCGTGGAGCGGTGAGCCGTGCGGATCGTGGACTTCCTCGACAAGGGCGCGTCGCTCGGACCCGAGGCGGCGTGCCTGACCACCGACGGCGAGACGCTGACGTACGCGCAAGTGCGCAGTTTGTCGTTCGAGGTGGCCGGCGCCCTGGTGGCGAGCGGCGTCGAGCCCGGCGCCAAGGTCGCGATCCTCTCGGCGAACGACCCCGTCGCGTTCTGCTGCGTCTTCGGGATCAGCCGCGCGGGCGCTGTCTGGTGCCCGATCAACCCGCGTAACGAGGCGGCTGAGAATCGCGAACTGCTCGATCTCTTCGACTGCTCGGTGCTGCTGTTCCAGGCCTCCTTCGCGCCGCTGGTCGACCGGATCCGCCCGGAGCTGCCGATGATCCACACCTGGGTCTGCCTCGACGGCTCGATCGACGGCGCGTTGACCTGGGACGAGTTTCTGGCCCGCGGCTCGCTGACCGGCGGCTCGCTGACCGGCGGCCTTCTGACCCGCGGCGGGGCGCCCGACCCGGCTCCGGTCTCGCGCGTCGAGTCGGCGGTCGGCACACCGGCGGGCGGTGTGGACCGGGCGCTCGCCGGTGACCTGGCGATGATCGTCGGCACCGGCGGCACCACGGGCCGGCCGAAGGGAGTCATGCTCACCGGCACCAACCTGGAGACGATGACGGCGCTCACGCTGATGGGCTACCCGTTCGATGGGCGGCCGGTCTATCTCGCGTTGGCTCCGCTGACGCACGCGGCCGGTGTGCTCTGCTTCCCGATCCTGTGCCACGGCGGCGAGATCGTCATCATGCGCAGCCCCGACGTCGGCGCCTTCCTCCGGCTGATCGCGCTGCACCGGGTGACCCACACCTTCCTGCCGCCGACGTTGATCTACATGGTGCTCGGGCACGAGGCGCTCGACCGCACGAAGCTGACCTCGTTGCAATGCTTCTGGTACGGCGCCGCCCCCATGTCGGCGACCCGGCTGGCCGAGGCGCTGCGCCGGATCGGGCCGGTGATGGCCCAGCTCTTCGGGCAGACCGAGGCACCGATGATGGTCTCGATGATGCCGCCCGCCGACCATTTCCGGCCCGACGGCTCGATCGCCACCGAGCGGCTGGCGTCCGCGGGCCGGCCGGCGCCGCTGGTGACGGTCGCGATCATGGACCCCGACGGCCGGTTGCTGGAGGCCGGGGCGCGGGGCGAGATCGTCATCCGCTCGGCACTGGTGACGCCCGGCTACTACAAGAATCCGGCGGCGACGGCCGAGGCCTCCGCGCACGGGTGGCACCACACCGGCGACATCGGCTACCTCGGCGAAGACGGCTTCCTCTTCATCGTCGACCGCGCCAAGGACATGATCATCACCGGCGGGTTCAACGTGTACTCGACCGAGGTGGAGCAGGCCATCATGCAGCATCCGGACGTCCAGGACTGCGCGGTCGTCGGGCTGCCGGACGAGAAGTGGGGGGAACGGATCGAGGCGGTCGTCCAGGTCTCCCCCGGCCGCCAGGTCGACGCGGCGGAGCTGATCGACTTCGTCAAGGGCCGGCTGGGCTCCGTCAAGGCGCCGAAGGCCGTACACATCTGGGCCGACCTGCCCCGCTCCAAGGTCGGCAAGATCTTGAAGGTCGACGTCAAGAGCCGGCTCAAGTGAAATCCCAGGTGTAGCCGTAGAAAACCAGGCGCTGATCGGCGGCGGTCGGTGCCGAGAGGACCTTCAGCCGGGCGTGACGGCCCTCGGTGCTGTCCGCGCACAGTTGGGTGCCGACCGCGAGGGCCGAGTAAGGAATCTTCGTCTGCCCGGGGTGCACGGTGGAGCAGGTGGCCCAATCGGCGGTGGACACGACAGCGAGCACGGCGCCGCTGCCGGTGACCAGGAAATCGGGCGTCAGGTGCAGGTCACCGCCCCCTTCGTGCTCCTGCCTCCAGTAGTCGATCCCGACGGAGTCCTGGCCGGGCTCGGTGCTGAGGGTCACGTTGCGGTCTTGCTCGACGCCGGGCTCGGGGCCGACGGGCGTGCCGGGCGATTCGAACGGACCGAGGGTCGCCGTGGGCCGGGTGGTCGCCGGAGGTGTCGATGGCGTTGTGCTGACTTTGGTGGACGATCGGGACGGTGGCGCCGCGTGGGTGGCCGGCAACCCGCCCGATAGTGCCGGCCTGTTCGGCTTTTTCGATGGTTGCCGAGGCGCGACCGCAGCGGACGACTGGGCCACCGGTGGCGTGGCCTCGCCTTTGTCGCCGTCACCCCGCCAGATGTTCACCGCCGTGATGGCGGCTGCCATGACGATGACGAAGCCGGCGATCAGGCTCGGCCGGCGCACCAGCGGAAGCATCGGGGCGAAGAAGTTGACCGTGCCGTTGAACATCCCGGCCGCCCCGCCGTGCAGGCTAGCGATGGCCAAATCGGGCTGGTGGTCGCCGCCGGCAGTCGTGTGCCCTACACGGCTGCCGGCGAGGTCGGGGGGAGCTCCGTCCTCTGATCGAAGTGGACCGGCGCGTTGAACGGACCGACCGCTCCCCGCTCGATGGTGCCCACCGTGATGTTGCAGGTGGACGGTTGCGAGCCGGCCAACCGCAGCAACTCCCGAGCCGCCGCCACGATCCGCTCATCGACCGCCGCGCCGGAGTCGCGGAGGTCCTGACCGATCCGGGCCTGCCACACCCCCGGCTCGGTCAAGTCGGCCAGCAACTCCGCACGGGCCGGGTCGCGGCCGGCGAAAGACTCCCGGATCAGGGCTTTCAGGCCGGCGTACGCATCCGTGATCGCCTCGGTGGCGGCGCCGGACACGCCCGCGCTCGCCCCGGCCGCGAGTGCTGTCACGATCACGTCGATGTCGCTCACTGACGCGCTTCCTCCATCATTAGGTGGCTAGGACCGCAATCACCAACCCGTTCGCGTACGAAAGGTTCTCGTCGCTCGGACAAATCGTCCTAAAGAGTCACTGGCGCGCGCGAGTGAACGCCGATAGTGACAGCTTTTTCCCAGCTCGACGCACCTTGCCGAGCACTTAGGTACGCCTTACCTTTCTGGGGTGACCTGGGCCGGCGCAGTACCGAACCTCCTCATCGGCCTCCGGGAAGGCCTCGAGGCGGGCCTGGTGGTCAGCATCCTTCTCGCCGCACTCCGCAAGACCACGCCACGGCCGTCGTCAGCGCCGGTGTGGCTCGGCGTGCTCGGCGCCGTGGCCTTGGCGGGCAGCTTCGCCGCCGTGCTGACCTACTCCACCGACGTGCTGTCCAGCCGCGGGCAGGAGGCGGTCGGCGGGCTGCTGAGCGTGCTGGCGGTCGGCCTGGTCACGGCGATGATCTTCTGGATGCGGCGGACCGCGGCCGGGCTGTCGGGCCAGCTGCGGGAGCGGGTCGCGACCGCGCTGGGCGCCGGGGCGCTGGCGGTGACGGCCTTCCTGGCGGTGGGTCGCGAGGGGTTGGAGACCACGCTCTTCCTGTGGACCGCGGTCCGCGCCTCCGGGCAGACGGTCGCGCCGCTGATCGGAGCGGGGCTCGGACTCGCCGTCGCGGTGCTGCTGTGCTGGCTGCTCTTCCGCCGGGCGATCCGGCTCAACCTGGGAGTGTTCTTCAACCGGACGGCACTCGCGCTGATCGTGATCGCGGCCGGCGTGCTCGCGTACGGGCTCGGCGACCTGCAGGACGCGGGCCTGCTGACCGGACGGCACTGGGTGGCGTTCGACGTGAGCGGCCACCTGGACGCGGGCTCCTGGTGGATGTCGATCATCACCGGGGTCACCGAATTGGCGCCGCGGATGACGGTGCTGCAGGCAGTCGCCTGGGTGGCCTATCTCGCGGTGGTGATCCCGGTCTTCCTGCGCGCCGGCGCGGCACCGGCCACCTCCCCGCCCACCAGCGCGACACCGGCCGCCTCCCTGCCCACGGGCGGGGCATCGGCCCGCATGGAGCGGCCCGCGGTCGAGCGGGAACGGACCAGGCTCGGCGCACGGCGGCGCTGGGCGTGGGCCGGTGGCCTGGTCGTGATCCCGGTCGCCGCCGCCGGCACCGCGATCGCGGTGCTCCCCTCCTCGAGTGCGGCGGCCGCGACCAAGGTCAGCGTCACCGCGCGCGCCTGCGCCCCGGAATGGCACGCGGGGCACACCGGCACCCAGACGTTCGAGGTGGCCAACCGGTCGGGCCGGGCCGGCGAGGTCAACCTCGACAACGCGGCCGGCGCCGTGGTGGCCGAGATCGAGACGCTCGGCCCGGCCACCACGGCGCCGCTGAGCGTGACGCTCGGGTCCGGCACCTACACCTTCCAGTGCCTACTCTCCGGCCAGGCGTCCATGAGTTCGGCGCCGGTCCAGGTCACCGGGGCCGCCGTCGCGGCGGCACCGCCCGCGGTCACTCCGGTAACCCTGGCCGAGTTGCAGCCGGCGGCCACCGCCTACCGGCAGTACGTCGCGCCCAAGCTGGTCACGCTCACCGGCCAGGTCACCGCGATCGAGTCGGACCTGCGCCGGGGCGACCTGGCCCGGGCCCGGCCGGACTGGCTCGCCGCGCAGCTCACCTGGGAGCAGGTCGGTGCGGCTTACGACAGCTTCGCCGACCTCGGCGACGCGATCGGCGGGCTGCCGCAGGGCCTGCCCGGCGGGGTCCGCGACCCGTCGTACACCGGACTGCACCGCCTCGAGTACGGCCTGTGGCACGGCCAGTCCGCGGCCACGCTGGCCCCGATAGCAGACCGGCTGATCCGGGACGTGGCCGAGTTGCGCCGCCAACTGCCCAAGCTGACCGTGGACCCGACCGACCTGCCGATACGCGCCCACGAGATCCTCGAGGACGCGCAGCGCGACCACCTGTCCGGCATGACCGACCTGGGCGCCGGGGCCGCGTACCGGGAGACCTACGCCGACGTGCAGGGCACCCGGGTCGTTCTCGATGAGCTCGCGCCGCTTGTCACCGCCCGGTCGCCACACCTGGTGGCCACCATCGACTCGCAACTGGACACGTTGCAGTCGGCCCTGCTCGCCACCGGATGCAAGCCGCCCGCCGCGACGCCCATGGCCGCGCGCGAAGACGTCAACGCCGCGCTCGGCGCCGTACTGGAAAGCCTGTCCGCCGTGCCAGACCTGCTCGAAGTCCCACCCACCCGATAGGCCGCGACATGA
>Ga0307512_10007180_pt1 | contig 11085 bp, 18 predicted proteins | sample 14_EM_MG_FD_200267 | JGI IMG/M metagenome (GOLD analysis project Ga0307512, IMG submission 200267) | Populus trichocarpa ectomycorrhiza microbial communities from riparian zone in the Pacific Northwest, United States - 14_EM | ecosystem: Host-associated > Plants > Roots > Unclassified | place... | reverse complement strand
AAGACGAATCACACAGGCAATATCCCACGTTTGGGAAGAGAACGTGAAGGGGAAGTGGGAGGCCACACGAGGGAACTGTCAGTCGTCAAATTTCTTCCCTTAATTTGTCCAAAAGTCTCATCACGATTCTAGATACGTTTGACGTCCTGCTGACAAGGGATCTGAAGAGGTGCCATATAGTTGACTTCAACCCCTATGCCCCCAACACAGACCCGCTCTTATTCACATATGACGAATTGTTCGCATTATTGGAAGACATCTTATCTGGGGACTCGCCTCGGACTCTTCCTGTCTTTAAGGTTATCGATTCACCCGCCCATCCCGCCGCGGCGAGTAATACACCGATCCACCAACATAATATGGTGCCATTTGAGGCGTTGTCGCTGAGTAATGGGAGGGACATCGAGGCGTTTGCAGAAGCCTGGAAGGATGAGATCCGGACTTCGATGAGGGACTGAGTACATCTCCTGTAATGCCTGCTATATCACGATATACTGCTATTCATACAGGGGGCCTGGAAAAATCCCCACTCTTTCCGCCAGACTTCTCGTTTACAATTATTCCCTGTATTTCCATATCTTTTCCTGCAACAGCCTTGAGCATATCCCACACGTTGAGGAGGGCGACAGAAACTGCGGCCAGAGCCTCCATTTCTACTCCAGTCTTGCCTGTGCATGAAACCGTGGCCTCACATCTGACGCTGTAAGCTGCACTGGTCCCATCGCCCCTTACCTCAGGGGTAAGTAGTACGTCGATATGGGTGATTGGTATTGGATGGCAGAGGGGGATGAGCTCCGCCGTCCGTTTACAGGCCATTATGCCAGCTAGTTGTGAGACTGCAAGAACATCCCCCTTCCTACGCGCCTTCTCTTTAGCCCTCCGCAACTCTTCAGGTTTGCTGGCTGGAGCTGTTGGAGAACCGTGTGACACAACGACGTCATAAGCCACTTTTGGAATCAGGATCCTGCCGCTTGCGATAGCGGTCCTCTGGGTGCTCGACTTGGGACCTATGTCGACCATGCGCGCTCTACCGGTCTCGGCATCGAAATGGGTAAGAGATTTGGGAGGCGCGTGGAATCGTCGAGCTGTCGTAGTGAAAAATCGTGAGTGATGAATGGATATTTTGTTTGGTCGTGGATCCGTAGGTATCATAGACTCGAGGGAGTAAGCAGTCTGGTTTCTCAGGCTTGGTTCGGTGCGGCGTGGCTTACAGTCTACGAATCTAGTTGTTAGAGTGCGAGGTGGCATCGAGTAAAGATAGTGGACGCTAACTCAACCTCCGATCAAGATCATTGGCCTGTTCGTGACGACATCGATGTCCTCCATTCCAGCGTGCTTCTCCCTCTTACCACGAACGGCAATACCAACGGTCTGCATCACGGCATCATCAGATGTCCCGCTCCTAAGTAGGTCTCGGAGTGATATCTCCTTCGCGTCAAATAGGCACACCTGCCAAGTCATAGGGTGAGATGGAAAAAAGTGCAATCCAATGCCAGAGCCTTACTTTGATTTGGCCATCGGCGGTGAGCCTTAGCCTGTTGCATGAGGAGCAGAAGTGATCAGACATGCTACTGATGAATCCGAAGCTGCCTGTGTAGCCGGGGATCTTGTAAGAACGAGCGGTATCGTTGAGCTCATCCGCGGCCTTGGTGATAGTCGGGTAGCATTTTTGGAGATTGGACAGTAGTACAGATGATGGCACCATCTTGGCCTTGTCCCATTTATTTCCTAGATGTGGTGGTGCTGTCAGGGAGATGCATGTGGGGTAGGACGCTTGCACGGACCTGTAAAGGGCATAAATTCGATAAACCTCACAGAAACATCCTTTTCCCTGGTTATCTCCACAAAGTCGGGGACTTCGGTGTCGTTGAGGCCCTTGATGATGACAGCATTCAATTTGACGGATTGTAGGTTTGAGGATAACGCGGTGTCAAGGGCTCTGAGCACAGCATCGTGACCCCTTCGTCGTGTCATAAATTCGAACTTGAACGAGTCAAGTGTGTCAAGACTAGTTTCGAACTTGAGCTTCAGTCCGAGCGGGATGTACGGCTGGTTTTTACCTGAGGTTGAGGTGAGTCAGACCATTTTCCACTAGACGAGGGAGCATCCTGTGAAGCACGATTCCGTTGCTCGTCATTCCAATGGACCGCAGGCCATACTGACGTAATTCGTTCAATCTGCCTGTTTGGCAAGTTTGAGCCGGATGTGTAAATGGTGGGGGCAGGATAACACTTACCGACAAGCTCGACCACCCCTTTTCTGACCGTCGGCTCACCACCGGTTAGTCTGATCTTTGTCACTCCTTGTTTGACGAACATTTCGGCAAGACGAATAATTTCATCATCTGAGAGAAGATGAGCTGTGGGTGCGAGTTCTACGCCCTCCTCCGGCATACAATAGAAGCCTTGAAGAACAGTTAGGTAGTCGCGATAATAATAAAAAAGCGGCGACGTAACATCGTAGGTTACACCGTTCGGTAAGGCCTGTGTTTGTTAAGAACCCCTGAACGAAATGCGCATGGACTTGACAGACACGCACTAATTCTCAGGTAATTATGCATACGCCCAAAATTGTCTCGCAGGGGCGGAGGAGGACCCTTCATTAGGTCTACCTCCGCTATTCTTGCCTGATCGAAGGATGTATGAGTAGGGTTTACATTCAATCCGGGAGGTGTTTTGAGTACCTTGGCAGCGAGGGCGGCGTTCGCGGAAAGATTTCTCCCATGATCAAATATAGGACGGCGGTTCACCAGAATGCCATGAGAAAGGGTAAGTCTTCGTAGCCCAGAGGCTGTACTGAGCATTGTGGGAGGAGGTATTTGAGCCGAACGACACGTTTGCGGTGGGTCAAAAGGGCCCGTGAGCGGAAGAAAAAGAGAAAATCCGAAGCCCGAGAAGGAGCTAATATTGAAAAATTCGAAAGCGACATTCAAATGAGGGTAACACACGGAGCGCCCTAGTAAAAGGCGAGGGCGCTGTCTGATTGTGCTACCCTCTGTCGCTGGAAGGTAACCGTCGGCTCTTGATGGCCGCGACACACTTTTGATTTGTCTTTCAACGGCGGGTTCCGTCCCACGCTCGCACTCCTCCCTTGTCTCATAAATGTTCAAAATATTTTCACGAAATCGTCGAATACTAAGGAAGAATATAATGTGGGTGTGTATGAGGAAAGTATCTATGCACTTTAACATCCAATCAGAACGTTTCTTCCTCGTCCACCGCTCCTCCGTCGGGCACCTCGAAACCGTCCTACGTCGCATCCTTAGTGGCCAATCAAGAATCAATCTAGGGAACGAGCCGAACCTCTGTGGAGTATAAAATCTTTTGGATTTCTTTGAGCACACCTGAATCCTTGGCCTCGCCTCTGTCTGGCAATTCAAGCTCCTGCTGTACCAGGATCTCGATATCCCGTAGCTGGACGACAATTAGTGTCGTCTCCGCGGTGAGATGTAATGGATCATACCTTGGCAAAGTAGAAGTCGCGCTCCTTCTCTAAACCCTCCATGTGCGTTGACATCTCTTTCAATTGTGCCTGCAAGGCCTGAACCGCCTCGTTTGGTTGTGTCGATGCTGATCTGTGTCCGGAAATCGGTGTCCTGCCTCCTGCCCTGATTCCTCCCGTGGTGCTCAGACTGGGGCCAACTCCTCGGTGCGTAGGTGCAAGTGGCGCAATTGTGACAGGGGTGTCTGTTGGCGCACCGCGTCTACGACTAACAGGATCGTATCCGTGACCCTGGAAGTTTTGATCCCAAAATCTCTTGATCCATTGCAAAAATTCAAGGTTATCTCTGATGCCAGTGAGATAGATGGTGCTGTGATCGATTCAGATAGGAACGCACTGCATCTTGCATTTCACGAGTTTGTCTACAGGAATGGGCTTCAAGAATGTTAAGCACGATTTCCTGTACAACGACAAAGTGACTGGGTACCTTTTCGACCTTGTGGGCTTTGAAGCTGTTCTGGAGAACCTTGAAGTTGGCAATGAATTCATACTCGTGCTTAGCATTCATCTTGACTCGCGTCATCGGCAGGTCGCCTGAAAGGCGTGATGTGAGTATCCTCTGCAAACACCCCACTTCAACAGAAATCTCAAGCTTACCGTAGATAGAGTCAATGATCTGACAATATGCTCCGCCAGTACCACATTGTTCGACCTTGGTGTAGTTAAGTTGGAGAAGTTCATTAACCCAGGCAATCAGCTCCGTCCTGGATTCGCTCATTTTGAATATTAGCTGGCTGCAGCAAGCCTTGAGATGAACGTCAGAGTTGGTTTCGCGGATGGCGTGGAAAAGCCACCGTCCAGCCGCGTCACACTCTGATGCGACTCGTGTGACCGTGACTTTGGCTTTCCTGCGCTTACCACGCCACCGGTTGGTACGAGGTTTCCATCCTCTACTTATATATCCAATCTTCTCACTAACTCCTCTCTTCAAGGGAGAAATGGACAACCCTTCTGTAGCCACACCACAGGAAGTGTGCTCTCGGATCGCGAACTGGATCAAGTCCAATGATCTCAGAACCCTCACCAGCCTTTGTCTTACATCCAAGGCATTTCACCATGCTGCTGAGCCCAGGCTCTATCACCAACTCTATTTTACGGATAGCCTGACGGCGCACTACGTGTGTCAGACAATCGCGTCTTGCGATCGTATCGCCCTCCACGTCAAAACATTCTGGACTTTGTTCAACGAACGGCGTTGGAACAATTCCCGCAACCACCTCAACCCCCAGTTTTGGGACGTGCTTCACTTGGCGCTTCGAAAGATGCATAACTTGCAAGTTATTGCTATCGGTGACCCCTCATGTCCCAGCGCCTGGATCTTCCGCCAATGCCAGTTTCAGTTGCTGGAGGCAGAGCTCCGGATGGACTGGGACGCCGACTTGGTCCGTTTCCTGGATACCCAATCCCAACTTCAAAGTCTTCGCATTACAAACCCTCGTCTATCATCCACCGAATTGGACAGGTTGCCACTTTTAGCATTATCGCAGGGAACACTCCCATCGTTGAGGATCTTTGATGGTTCCTTGATTGCCGCTGTGGAATTTGTCTCTTCTCCCATCACCCACCTGCAAGTCACCCTTGGCCAGGATGGAGCCGAGGATGCGGGTCATTTGCTCAAGCAATTGGCCATGTTCTCGAGAACATTAACGTCTATCAGCGTCATTGATTTGCCCTATTCCATTTCCGTTGGAACTTTTGATTTATTCTCCCTCATCTTCCCCCACCTACGTCACATAGGGATCGTCCCATTGCCGTTTAGCGATGTGAGTAGACTGTGCTTGACGTTTGCACAAAAATCCTTAATAATATATGTCGGGTCCTCTAGAGACACAAGTTTCACCGAATCCTCACGAGATTCTCAAAGGTACACACAATCGAGCTCGAGGTAACGGGTTGGGTCACGCGACCCGCCCCAGCATATCAACGAATTATCGCCGCCGAAATACGCACCTATTGCCCGACGGTCCTCTTCATCTCCTTCTGGTTTGACTACAGACGATCGTTGTGGAGCTGTGACCGAGAAGATGGGAGGTGGCATATGACGGATGTTTCAGATGTACAGAGACACCCACTGTCAGAATCACTGTGGAAGCGGAAGTATAGAAAATAGTGGTCTTGATTGTGTATATCATTTTCAAACGGGCTGAGTGTGGTCTTAATTTGGACCACCGCAAGGGGGTTGTGCAAGACGGACTGGATTTTACTCACCGTTAGGATGATGCCCAAAGCCTGCGGTCATCGGACCGGACCCTAGCCAAGTAATCTGATCACACTTCTTTCCCGACCCACAACGTACAATGGTCGACGCTGCAAGCGGAAACCTTTGGCAAGATCATGGGACGGACTACAGGGTTTTTGTAGGCGACATCGAGAAACCGGATCTCGACGGACGGAACTATCGGATCCTCGAGCTCAAGAACGGTTTGAAAGCAGTTTTGGTACATGATCCTCTAGCAGACAAGTCCGCAGCCTGTTTACGGGTGGCGATTGGTTCTCTCTGCGATCCCGTGCGTATCCTCGTGTACTCGCTCTAACACTCGAGGATCTAATACATAATTCAGCCCGATATGTATGGAACTGCTCATTTCTGTGAGCATATGATCACTAAGGTGCGACGTTGGTCAATATCTTTATATCCACCAATAAATCCAAGGTGTGAACTCCTAGGGAACCCGACCATTTCCTGAGGAGAACGACTTCGTGTCTGTAAGTCGTCGTTCATGATTGAATACAACACCTGTAGATCCTCCCCGATAGTTCGTGAAAGCAAATGGTGGACTCCGCAATGCAGGAACTGCCCCGAGTTATACCCATTACTGGTTCTCGATTGCTCCGTCCTCTCTGCTCGAAGCGATCCCTCGACTGGCAGCCTCCTTCGAGTCTCCGCTGTTCACGCCTAATGTTGTGGCGAGAGAGATCAACGCTGTCGATTCTGAGAACAAGAGGAATCTGCAGGATGATTCGCGGAGGATTTTTCAGGTCGAACGCAGCTTGTCCGCACCTGGGCATCCATGGCTGGCGTTCAGTACGGGAAATATTGATAGCTTGACATCTGCCGCTAGGAAAAAAGCTATCGATGAAAAGTGGGATTCCGACACCATACATCCCGATGGAGATGGTGGGCCAGTCGGAAGAGAGACAAGACGGAGGCTAATTGAGTGGGTTGAGCAACAGTACTGCTCGGGAAGGATGACACTAGCCATCCTCGGACAGGGTATGTAAGATACACTCATTACGGGAATACAACGCCGCTCATATTGTTAACTTAGAGTCGTTGGATACCTTGACTGAGATTACCACGCGTTTGTTCTCACCAATCCCCAACCGTGGACTTATCAGGCGACCCCTGATCATGGATGACCCGTGGACCAAGGACCAACAACAGGCAAGCGAGTCCATTCCGAGTTCGTCAACCTCCTGACGAAGCGGGCAATAAACAGTGCACAATTTTCGTAAAGACCATCAAGGATAAATACGAGTTCAAGCTCGCATTCACCATTCCATACCAATCCCCTCAGTACCTCACGAGACCTGCAAGCTTCCTCGCCCACTTCATCGCACATGAAGGACCGGGGAGTGTCTTTTCCTACTTGAAGAATCGGGGTTGGCTGTTGAGTATTTCCGCGGGATCACAGACTTGGAACCGTGGCGTACAGGTATTTGCGATTGCCGGGAGACTGACTTTCTTGGGATATTGTATGTATGCATCCTCACTGTGATGAGTTCCTGACTTCACGATAACCGTAGGTAACTACCGCGAAGTTGTCCGAACCATCTTCAGCTACATCTCGCTACTTAGGACCTCGATCTCTTCTTTCCCTCCCTACCTTGAGGAACTCAAGGAACTTTCGGAGATATTCTTCCGTAACCGCGAAAAATCGCAGCCCCATACATACGTCATTTCTTTGACGGGGAAACTTGAAGAAGACCGACCCGCTCAGTGGTTATTAAACGCGGATTCATTATACAGAGAATACAGCGAAGTGGCTGTGAAAGACGTTCTAGACTGTATCCTCCTTGAGAGAGCAAGACTCACGGTATCTGCCAGAACCCACGAAAATCTTGTAGAAACCAGCAAAATCGATTGGCAGAAGGAGAAGTGGTATGGGACCGAGTATTCCGTTCAGAAGTTTGACCCGGACATTCTTGGGAAGGTCCGTTCACGCGTAATAATAGGTAACGCGGATTGCTCACTCAAATATTCAGCCGGTGATCATTCCGGAGTTGCGCCTGCCACCCCCTAATCACTTCATACCGAAGAATTTCGAGGTGATTAGGGATGGTGTCCCCACGGTAAGCCCCGCACTCTCAGGAAGTTCCATAAAATGGCTATGACGCCTTTTCTAGGATTCAATATACCCAGCTTGTATTTCGGAGACGGATTCATTGTGTCTCTGGTATAAACGGGACAACACGTTCTGGGTTCCAAAGGGCCATGCGTACATCGTCCTGAAATCGTGGGTTATAAAGTACAGCCTGATGAGCCGTGCTTGCCAGCTGAGGATTCCACACACAGTCCGTTGGCGGAAACAACCGCACGACATGCACTACTCACAAGGCATTCCTGTTTCCAGCGATGGTTTCTTAATTCTGACACGTAATCCCACAGGATGGTCGCAAATCTTGTGTGCGATAGCTTGGATGAGGTCACCTATAGCGCATCACTCGCAGGATTGGAGTATTCGCTCGATTATCACCCCGAAGGACTCTCTGTCTGTATTTACGGATACCAGGACAAGCTTCCCCTCCTCCTGCGGGTCGTTCTCGAAAATATTAAGAATCTACAGCCCCGAGCGGACCGTCTAGAAGTCTTCAAAGAGAAGGTTCGAGCCTCCGTCTCGGTGAAGTACCCTAAACTGACAATGGAAAATCACAGGCGACCCGTGATTACGGGAATTTCCCCCTGCAAAAGCCAGTGGACCATGCGGTATATTACGCCCGATACCTTGTCAATGCTGTACAATGGACCCCTGAGGAGAAGTTGCCCGAGATCACGGGTGCGACCTGCAATAGACGTAAGAGGAAGCACTTTCTAATTCACCGCAGGTATCGGCGTGGAGGATGTACAAGTACACCATGCAAACCTTTTGTCTCGACTGTATGTGGAAATGCTTGTTACAGGAAATTTTACGGACAAGGTAGAAAATTTTTTATCCCCTCAACCAACACCTTACACCCCCCCCAGGAAGCAGTCGCCCTTGCGGCACTCGTCAGAGAACAGCTACAATACCAAGTGCTCCCTCCTACTGAGATTCCCGTCCCAAAATCATTGATTATTCCCATAGGTATGGACATCCTCACATGTCAAACAACGGATTCAGTGACGTTAACATCCATCAGGCAAAAGTTACACACACCGATCTTTTGTGACCGACCCGGAGGAACTCAACTGCGGGCTGGCACTTGACTTCCACTTTGGAGACAACATGGACCAAGACCTTCGAAGGAAGGCAGATTTCCTCAGGCACCTGATCGATGAGCCTGCCTTTAGCACCTTGAGAACTAAAGAACAGCTGGGGTACGCAGTCCAACAAAAAGATCACAACAGGGCTTAGTTTGACATACCGCGCAGGTATATTGTAACAACATCACGGTGGACATCAGTGGGAACGACTGTCCTGAGGCTCCGGATACAGAGCCGAAAGGATCCTGTGTTCCTCGAGGAGAGGATCGAGGCATTTGTTAGCTCGTTCCTTGAGCAGCTGAAAGCGATGTCGGATGGCGACTTTGACACTCGTCGGAGAGGTTTGATCGCCAAGAAACTGGAAAAGGCTAAAAACCTTGCGGAAGAAGTTAGCGATTACTGGGCTCAAATCAGATCTGGCTATTACAATTTCTCTCAAGGTCAGTTGCATGGGTGAGAATCATAGAAGGGATAATACAATAATTTCATCACAGACGAAACCGATGCGGCCGGGCTCGAAACCATCACCAAGGGGGAGATTATACAGATTTATGAAAGGTACTTACTGCAGAAAGGTCCATGCAGGAGAACCCTTGCGGTGCATATGATCTCCCGAAAGCTGGAGGTAGAGCTTCCCCTGCCGAAGGAGACGATGGGGATTGTCGATATCCATGTCTTTAAGGCGGGTTTGGACTGGACTCCAGGGGCTGCGCCAGTTGCACCGTTCACTCCGCATATCCCTGGTAGCCGCATGTAGTCAAATTATACGTGGTTGGTGCCATATACTTCAGAGTTGTGACAATTCAGACGTTGGGTCGCGGAAAGACGCGCCGATCACCGTCAACTGAGACAACCACCGTCCGAATGACTACCAAGGAAAATGGGAAGGAAGGGACGAGGGAGCCTGGAAAGAATCCATTCCCGGTGTCAAGAGTTCAAAAAATCCTGAAAGCAGATACAGTAAAGCATCTGACGGAGGAGAGCAAGAGAAAGTGGCTAACGATATGGACAGCAACTCCCGATGGTCTCGAAAGAGGCTGTGTTTCTAATCTCGGTCGCCACGGAGAAGTTCATCGAGCGGTTAGCTCAAGCTGGTCAGAGCGTCGCCGAAAGGCAGTCACGGGCCACCATACAGGAGAGAGATATTTGTGAGCACAAGTATATCTCTCATAGCTTGTTTCTAACGCCCGATCCAGGTGCGGTAGTGCGAGGCATTGAAGAATTTGCGTTCCTTTGGGGCAAGTGCACACACCTTCCCTCGGACTCTGTCTTACAATAGTCCTCCAGATGTCCTCAGCGAGCCCGATGATTCGTACCCGATTCACGAACCAAAGAAGACGATAAAACCGAAAAATATCGACACATCTAAAGGTATCGGGGCGTTCCTCAGCAAACCTCCTGCGCTGGCCACAGACTCAGAGGATGTAGCGATGAATGAGGGAGAAACCGGGACCATAAATGAGGAACCTAGCGTATAGATAACTTGGGAAGATCATCACGGTTCCGGGTTATCTCATCATCTCATATCATGTCCACAGTCCAATTTATAAACAACCTATCCTCATCCGCCCCACCTCCTTCGCACAACCACGACCATGGAAGTGGCGGGCATACACACGACCACGGCGACCATGGGCACACCCATGAGCATTTGGATAATCCAGGTGAATCCCTAAGTCATTCCCAACAATCACTTCGTTTCGCCAACTTTGAAGTGATCCAGGAAAGTATGCTGAACGCGAAATGCCAAATTTACATTCAAGAAACTTCGAAGAACGCGGATTTACTGTCGGTATCGGAGGGTGAGCGGCACCTTCCAACTCCCAGCACTTCGGTCTGATAAAACACCGAAAGTCCTGTTGGCTCCGGAAAGACTGCCCTCACACTTGCTCTGTGCCAACGACTCCGGGATGCATACAATATTGGTCAGTCGCCTCATCATCACCCGGGCATCCACTAAACCGCTTTCTTAGCTGTCGTGACCAACGACATCTTCACCCGCGAAGACCAAGAATTCTTGATCAAAAATGATGCCCTCCCTGTGGAACGCATCCAAGCTATTGAAACAGGAGGGTGTCCCCATGCTGCTATCCGAGAGGATATATCCGCAAATATTGGTGCCCTTGAGACTCTCCAAGCCAAATTCAACTGTCAATTACTTTTTGTTGAGAGCGGAGGTG
>Ga0307512_10007177_pt1 | contig 11088 bp, 8 predicted proteins | sample 14_EM_MG_FD_200267 | JGI IMG/M metagenome (GOLD analysis project Ga0307512, IMG submission 200267) | Populus trichocarpa ectomycorrhiza microbial communities from riparian zone in the Pacific Northwest, United States - 14_EM | ecosystem: Host-associated > Plants > Roots > Unclassified | place... | reverse complement strand
TAGCTCATGTATGGAGTCAAATGTTCAGCTTCATGAACTCCATGGCTCTGAAATGTACTAAAAGCAGTCTCCCGTTCAGCAAAAATTATACGTTCCTGAAGGAAACAAATTGGCTCTCTTTGTGCTCGATTATTGTGCTTTTGGAGCATTTCTAACATGTTCTTCCATGCTGGTAATGGAAAATTTTGAAACTAATCAATTAGAGGCTAAAACTTATCATATATACTTCCATAGTCCTCCACAGACTCTACCACACAACAAGGGCAGCTCCCTCTTTCAATATCTATCATCTCATACAGGATCGTACTAACTAATTTGCCTGAGGAACTAACTAGCGGCTCCTTTGCCAACTAGTCCCTTCTTGTCAAAGATCTTTGGATGGCAAGTAATGAGCTATATAAATGTTGAAGATGTATAGAGATTGGATTTTTTTATCTTTTTTCTGCCTACATAATAGGATTTTTATTATGGGACATCAAAACCCTATATATGTATATGGCATAAAGCCTTTAATTAAGGGAGCCTAAAGGGTTATTCCCAGCCACAGCCCACCAAGTCTCATCACTTCACATCACCTTGCATGTCCATGTATGAATCTTCTCTCAATAAATAGTCTTTAACAGAGCAATTATATATTAAGTTCGACCAATATAATATATCCAGATCACAAGAATTCTGTGCTCTAGACTCTAGTTCATGCATATCAGTAAACCTCCAAGCAACTCCTATTTCCTATAGTGCAAATGAGATTATTGGGATAACGATTAACCATAATAGTTGTGAAGTATACAAAAGGATGGAACAAAGATTTTTGAAGTACATCCAAGAGGAAAAGCTACGGAGGAGGCAGCATACAAACAAAATGCATGTCAGAATGGTAAAACTGATCAGACAGAAAAAATCACATAAGCACATCCTACAATCCATAGGTATCTAGGAGCTTCTATCATCCGAGTTAAGAAACTAAAAGGTGCCACCAGGCTGCATGAGTTAAAATGCCACTGATCCTCTGGAAAAGACAGCGAGATTTTTTAGGGAATAATAGATGGAAACTGGGGCTCAATGATGTATCTGGTATGTAGTAGTATCGAGAAAGTTCTGTTCTTGTCCATGTCGATGACTTCAATGTCGTAAGAACTCTGCAAAACCACATTCATTCAAAGTGAGTTGTACTTTCAGCTCAAAACACCAGATTAGAACAGAATTCAATACATGACCAGAAATGAAATTAAGCTTTGCAATGGTACGCAACTCCATGAATACTGGCTTTCAAAGTGGCTAAAACTTATTCCCTAAAACCTGGTCTATTTCAGTGAATATCTACTGCATTTGTGTGGCTTTAACCAAAGGTGTTTCGGTCTTCCACTGGTTTTAGTTATATATTATGTTCCAAAGGTGTTTCGGTCTACCACTGGTTTTAGTTATATATTATGTTCCAAAGGTGTTTCGGTCTTCCAAGTATAGCATGTCAGATCATTGCAATTATTTGTGGAGGTAGAAGGTTCATAGACATCAGTTGAAAACGAGGCAACATGACTTAGTCATCAATTAGAAACAACTGCAGTAACAAGATGCAATTGTGTTTTTTGAACAAAGAATAGGGAAAGAGAAAAAGGCAGAAGACTTTTACAGCTACAAATCACAGGTAAAACCTTGCATGGAGAAATAGTAACAAGAAATTATGAAATTCCTGGTTAGTATACTTGATTGGGTAAGATGAGAGAGTCATGTGAAACCTAAATTTTAGCTTCCATTGGATCAAAATTCAATCTAAACTTGGACAAACAATGAAACACATCTATATCTACTTGTGTCTTGTAATAAATATGATCTTGAGAGCTCAATTTCAAGCTGTATACATGTAATTCAGCTCTGAACCTCGTCCCAACCATTTTTTCAGGAGCCACAAACTTTAAATGCAAAGGAAACTAAAATTTGTAAGACCTTCAATAAATTTGCTTACATCAAGCTACAAATCTAACCATTATCTCCATTTCAACACTAAAACCTGGCTATTTACTTGACAGCTAAACTGCATAATTAAGATAATTAACATGGCACATACTAAAATCAACTGGATCATGAAGTGAAATAACCCACTACAAAAAATGAGAAAATACATCACATAATAAATAAATAAATAAATAAAAAACACCTTAACAGCATAATAAACGACACAAAAACAAATTAATGTTGCTCAAATTGAGGCAACTAGTTTCTCTACTAAATATCAGACCCATTGTTCATCATGAGTCCTTAACAGGATGATGGCAAAACTTGTTGTGCAGAAAACAGAAAGTACACACTAATCCCTAGAGCAATCAACATACAAATGACACAAGATCAGCAAGTTGATAGCAATCAACAGCCTTACAAACAAGTAACAGTATTGATAGAAATAGCGAAAATGAGGCTCCAATCAAGAAGTCATAGGTAAAGGCAATTTCCAAAAACAGACTGATAGCTACAGGGACATCGGAGGCAGATTGAAAGTTTAGTTTGATGAAAATCGCTGTCATTCTTAAGACCACAGATGCTCTCCAAAATGGTCTTTTTGTATTGTTTTGACTAATGTAGAAAAAACCAATGTAAAGAATTTAATTAAGGGTTACCACTTCAGAAAATAAAAAAGATCTTAAACTTCAGAAAACAAACCCGCATAAAAAAAAACCCACTTTAAAATGAACTTGGATGGACACTTTACCCATGTCATACCAATGTATACCTATTTTAGTCAAAATGGGAAGTGTATAATTTCGATTAAAAACAAGTATAAATTGGTATGGCATGGGTAAAGTTTCCATACAAGTAATGCTTAAAGGGGTTTTTTCATAGGTTTGTTTACTGTAATTCATCTTCCATAGTTTGCTATGTCCAACCCTACATTGAATTCTTTATTTTGTATTTACTCAACAAAATCATGACTTCATCATCAAGATGGCATGTCAACATGGTAAACTTTTTGGAGAGCAGGGTTTCTTGCTTCGAAAGGAAATATTTACATCGAACTGAGCCTTCAATTCGTCCTTGACACAACAATTGCAATCTACATATTCTTGAAGACCACATTTTCCTTTGCCTAAGGCTTCTCTATAGGGATTTCAGCACTCTTCTCTTTCAATACTAGTACAGGTTTTAGTCTACCAGTCGACCTCGTGTCATCTACATGTTAAATGCTAAGGGGATTTCTATGTACTTGATCTCTACAAAATTAAAATCACAACATCCTTGTTAAGGGGAACCCAATATCCAAAGGAGAATGTGCTCTCGTCAATTTGTGATGTTATTTTGGTTTCATCATGTATTATGTTCTCAAGGAGTTCTTTATCTCCCATAAAATAAGATGCAAAATCACTGCAATTATTAATGTTATGATAGCATAATTGAGTCATTAATTAGCAACAATTGTGCTTATAATATGCAGGTTTTCAAATTGAAATTATATGACAAAACCTTATATAGCAAGAGCAAAAGAAATGCAGAAGAAGTCTATGCCTACATATCCTCTCCACATGTAAAACCCTTATACGGAAAAATAGTAGATGGAAATTATACAATTGAACTCAAAGGGGTTTGAATGTAAAGCTTCATTGAGTGAGATGAGCAAAACCTAATTTTTAGCTTCGACGGTCCAGAAGGAATCTAAACAACTTGAGATTTTGAATACAAACACTGAGCTTTCATACTTACAACCAAAACCATAACTACTTGCAATAATTATATTCCTATGAACCCCTACCCCCAATTTTTGAAACATCAATAATTTCAACTGCAAAACAAATTTAGATCTTCAATAAAAATTTGTTCTATCAAACTAAATATCTACAACTAACTCCATTTCAAGATCAAACCTTTAAATGCTATTTACCATGCAGCTAAACTACAGAATTGTGATCACGCTAGTTAAACTTATCCACAAGTAAAATATCCCAAAAAAAAATTGTATCACTAAAAATATAAATCAGAAACCACATAACATAAGCAAACATGACTAGAAATAAAGCAATCAAAGACAAAGAAAGGAAAAAACAAGATCAAGATTAGCAAGAACCATACCATCCACTTGAACCGGGCCGGTTCCCACTGGATATTGGTCGATTTACGAAACCCAGATTTGATTCATCAAATCTCCTCATCATCTCATACCCACCTGACTTAGGCCTCCCTTCCTCACCAAACCGATCCGGAGAACCAAAAAACTGCTGCTGCTGCCTTTGACCCACCTCCTTACCCCTAAAAACCTCCGGTCCGGGCCTTTCCTCTCTCCCAACAAAACCCGGTCTAAGATGTGGTGGCACAAACTTATCCGATTTAGGCGACCCCACACTAGACCCAACCTCCTTCTGCTTCTCCTGTCCATGAACCGGAGAAGAAGCAATCGAGCCAGCCCCGGTTCGACCTAAAGGACGTAGAGAAATCCGGTCCGATTCCGGTTCAGCCTCTGTTTGAACCGGGATTTGAACTTGAGCTTGATGGGCAGGTGGGGTTTTCGGTGAGGGAGTCAGTGGTGGTGTTTGGATAGAGGGTATAGGTTTAGGTGTGGTTCGGGTCAGAACCAGCATCCGGCCATGTGTACGGGTTGATGAGGATGGAAGATGGCTTTTGTACAGATTGTTTGGGCTATTAGGCGACGATATAGTAGAGTAAAAGGAAGTGGAAGATTGGTGCTTTGATGGGTTGTTGTTTGTGTTATTAGAAGAGGTGGAATTGCTTATGTTTTTGTCATAAACATGGTTAAAGTTAACAGAGGCATATTTATTGGCTCTTGCCATCCACCACCAGCAACAACCACTACGTAGTTTTGTTTGCTTGTTTGCAGAGAGCGAAGGATGGGTCTTTGGCTGTTATTTTAGTACTACAGAGGAAAAGGTGAGAGGGAAAACACAAGGATTGGATCTTGAAGATGAAAGGAAAAGGAATGGAGAGAAGAGTACAGGTGTTCTATTTTGTGCTGCTATTTTGTGCTGTTGGACTTTTGTGCACGTGACAGTGCTGTTGAGGTTTTTTTTTAATATTTTTTGTTTTGAAATATATTAAAATAATATTTTTTTATTTTTTTAAATTTAATTTTAATATAATCCTATTAAAATTATCTTAAATAAAAAAAATTAAATTTAATAAAAAGTCAGTTGAACCGTTACTCCATAGATACCTACGAAGTGGTTTTCTGTTGCTTACGTGGGGAAAAGTTAGTGGATTTATTAAAGAGGATGAAGTGGCGAATTCAAACACTTGTTTTTCTTGTACTAGGTGGTTTGCTGGACAAAAAGGTTTCTCGGCTTCCGTACGGTTCTCATTATGTGCGTCCGATTGTTTTTGAATTTTAACTATTTTTTTAAAGTATTTTTTAGATATTTACTTAAAAATAATATTAAATTAATATTTTTTTAGATATTTTTAGATAATTTTGATATAAATATATCAAAAATAAAAAAAATTATTTTAATATATTTTTAATTAAAAAATATTTTACACTACAATATCAAACACACACTTATACAAGCATAGATACCATTAGAATAATTTGCATGATTATCAATTTTTCATTTTATCATAGCTCTTAAACTTGTTCATTAGGATCCAAACTTATCATATAATTTAATTGAGTTTACTAAATTTGGTCCAAACTTGACTTGGCCATACCAAGGAAAATTAAAAAAAAATCTCATTTTAATAAAAATAATTAACTCGAATTAATTTGATGACTCGCAGGTTAATCTTAATTCAAAATTTTATTGTTTAATATTTTATTTAATCAAAACTCAATATTACAACTCTTCTGAGCTGCTTATATAGTAGGAAAACTTTCTTAAACAAAGCTAAAAAAATAATAAAAAAGATATAAATTAAATAAGAAAAAACAAGTCCTAAATCAATTAAGAAATATATTGCAAATCCCAAACAGTTATATTTATACCTTATTTTATTTAAAGACCTTCCCGACCTTGGAAGGTATAAAATTTTAACTCAATAGAAAATATAGCTTTTAGAATTTCCTAATAAACTTTCAACCCGATCCAAAAGTCGGATCCAAAGTTAAACTTGTTAACATAAAATTGTGTGTCAGGGAAAATCCCCAATATCAGTCTTCTTAGGTTAGAGAGAATTTGTTCTTTTAAATTGCTTTTTTTTTCATTTTATGATTGTCCAATCAAAAGTTTTCAACCATTTAGATACTTAGTGTTTTTTGTTAGAAACATCACACGTGGTAACAAAAAAGCTCAACCTCCCTAAAAATGGAATCAATCTTAAGCATTACATGAAAGACTAAATGCAACAACTCTTGCAATAGTTTTCTAAAACTCTAACTCAACTAGAAACTTATTACTAAAAGACCAAACAATCTCTACCCATATTTTTTATATCATTACTAACATGATATGCACTAGTTTTTTTATTATAAGAATATTTGAACATTTACTTCATGACTTTTATCTGAAATTTAAGAATATCAATTTTAACCCCCATCAATTCCAGAATCCTCATAAAACACATTTGAGACTGATACGAGAGGTTTTTTTTAGTAAAATAGATATTTTTCTTAGTTAATTTTTTTTTCTTATTATTATTTTTCTATTTTATATTATTAAGTTTTTCTAGTGTTTTTTTCTATTTGAAGGTAATAGTTTTCCAACTTTATTTTTCTTATTCAGTATTATTAAGGTTTTTTTTTTATTTTTACTATATAAAGAGTTAATATCTTTTTGGCAATTGAGACATGCATGAATAAAAATTGAGTATTTTGGGTGTCTTCCTATAATTATGATGTTATTAGTCTTTGAAGATTTTAACTTATAAGAAACTTCATTATCCTTTGCTCTTGTTTGCATCAGTTGGTATCAAAACTTAACAATTCTTCATGATTTTGGTTAGCGGTTGTAGAGGATGTGTATTAGAGCTCAACAATTCTTAATGGTTAATTATTATGTGTTGCTGAATAACCATGACTAGAATAACTCTATGATTCTTCATGGTTTTGGTTTTAGGTCGTAGAGAACTTGTATCAAAGCTTAACAATTCATAGTGGTTAGTTATTATGTGTTGTTGAATAACCATGATTGAAATAGATTGTAGAATAAGACATGCTTGTGAAGGATGAGATAATAAGGTTACTCCTCGAGAAAAAAACATCAAAGAAATAATATGTTATTTTCATCTACATCAATTGTTGTTGTTGAAAACTCTAATGGTGAGATCCATGATGGAGTTGCTGACACAAAAATATTGTGTTAAAGATCCATGATGAGATGTCCCGCACAAAGGTATTGGGGATCTATGATGGGGTGGCCCACCAAAAAAATGATGTTTGTAGTGGAGGATAATTTTCTGACTATGGTTTGAACTTGAGAGAAGTTTCTTATAACCTGATGAGACTAATGCAAGAGCTTTTTTTAGGAAAATAGATATTTTCCTTAGAAAAATTATTTTTTTCTATTTAGTATTTTTATTATCCTATTTTGTATTATTATGCTATTTTATTTTTATTTTTTCCTTTTTTGAATGTAACAATTTTCCTAGTTTATTTTTTCTATTTAGTATTTCTAGGGTTTCTAGTTTTTTTATTTATTTTTAACACTTTATTAAAATGAAGCATAATCCTAAAATACAAAATACAAATCCAAAAGAAATAAGGTTTTAATGACAATATCAAGAAAATTTTCATAACAAAAAATAAATTGACAATGCTATAATAATTAATTTTCCTTGCCAAACATTCATGATTTGATATTACTCATCAGGTTCTTCTTTTTTCATCTGAGCTGATCATAATTAATTTTTCTTGTTTGGGGTATTCATAAGCCCCCAAAACTACCATTTTCTCATCACATGCAACATCTTTAAATATCAATGCATTCACGCCCCCATCAATGATATTTGTATGGTTTGAGAGATGGTTAGTGTTTACATTGAAGGTTTTGTATGTCATTTAAAGGATATCCAACTATACTTGAATAACATAATGACATGTTTTGTAAATGCTTTACATGCCTCAGTATTGTTCCCAACCGCTATTGAATGGTAATCACATTTCTTCTCGGGCTTTTACTAAGTAAGGTTAAAGAGGTTGTAATGAATAGGAAAAACTTGATATAGCTTGATTAAGTGTTGATATAGCCTTTATAAAGGCATTGAAATGGGTGGTAGTTTTCCCTGATTATGGCTTATTTTTTAGATATTTTGATGATAAAGGTAAGGTGAGGTATTTTAGTGGTATAGACGTAGGTTGTTGTTAAAAGGTTGAGTGTTTTGGTAATAAAGTGGTTGGTTGTTTTGAGGTGGGGCTTAGGAAAACATGCTAACAATGGTGGTTGTTGGGTTGTTTAGTGGTGTAAGGTAGGCATGATAAGGTGGAGTGGCATTGGTCATGTCATTTTAAGTGAAGTGAAGTGAGGGTGAAAAGGTATCTTAAATTTGTTTATATGTCATTTTTTAATGATAAGTATAATTAACCATGTGATGCATTTCTATCTTCTTTTTTTTTACTAAAATTTCCTCTCTTTTTTTTGCCCTGACTAAGCAGTTTCATCAATCCTTCTAGCTTTGATGACCTGCTCGACTTATTCAGCAACAAGTATAATCTCAATGAAGTTATTTGATCCATTCCCTAAAAAGTATTCTTAGAACAAACTATTGAATATGTTGATAAAGATGAAAACCAACTCCTTTTCCTATAAAAATGGATGAATATAAGTCGTAACTTCCTACCAGCACTAAGTATAGTCTTTTTTCCTTAGTGTTTCATACTTTCACGGCTCGTAAACCGTGGAGTCAAAAATTAAAATGTCCTCAATTATAATCGAGGCTTCTTTCAAGGATGTGTTGTGTCTTATTATTCCTAGAAAAATATTTTGGATATTAACCACTTGGGTTTCTTTATCCAAACATTAACAGCGAATAATAATAAATTATTCCCAATAATATTTTGGATATTCATCCCTTAGGGATTTCTTTATCCAAATATTAACGGTGAATAATAGATGAATTCCCCCCAAAATAAGGTTTTTATATTTTTTGAGATATTGGCCAATACCCTTTGGAGTTTTACAAACATATTGTAAAATCCAGAAATGCAATAAAATAATTTTGTTGTGTTTAAGAAATCCATGCGAAAACACATTTTCAAAAACTTCCAATATATTATATATATATATAAAGAACATTCAAAACATGTTAGGATATTGGTCGTATGCAACATAAAAAAAAATTATTTTTTATATATATTTCTTTTGTAAAAATAAAACATCACGGTTAATCGCAATTAATTATGGGCTTAATTGGATTCAGCCAGGCTGAACCCGGTTACTGGCTTAAACCAGTAACCGGTTCTGCCACTGTTGCATGCATATGCATGCTATAGTGGCAAGGTAATTCATTTGGCAAAAAACAGGGAAAGAAAGACTTACCTGCGAGGCAACAACTGGAGGCGAAGTGGAGGGGACGACTGGGGGCTGCTCACGAAGGATGACGCTGTTCCCAGTGGGGACAAGTTTGCTGACTGGAAAATGATTGTCTCAATGGTGGCCCTTCGGTGTTGCTACGACCAGTGCAACTCCTGCCGGGAAGAGAAGGATGCTGCTGGAGGAGTAGCCTATGGCCGAAGAAAAAAAATTCCCTCTGCTGCTGCTGGCAGGCGTGCTCAAAGTAGCTGAGGAATTGCAATGACTGGTGATGATCACGCACCCCTGCTGCTTCTTGTTCCCGGTGCAGAGAAGAAAACACAACTACTGTTGGGGCGATGAGGAAGAGATATGGCAAGGCAGATGACCGGGACCAGCTGCTGATGCAGAGATGAGACTGGTCACAGCGCTGTTGCTGAAGGTTACAGTGCAGAGGCTGAAGCTGATGAAGCTTGCAGTGCTGTCATGTTAATTTTGGTGTTGTTGTTGCTGAGGAAATAGCCAGTAAGGAGGAAGATTGTGGGAGAGCCGTTTCTGGGAGTTGTGTTGACAGAGAGGGAAGGCCTGTAAGTGATGTTCACGGTGGTTACAAGCTGGGGGAGTGAGGTCTGGCGAAGGGAGAAGTGAAGCTTGTGTGCAGAGGGAAAGTTTTGGCTGAGAAAGGGAGATTCTGATGAGGGCAAGACACGGGGCTGTGAGTGGGAAACGTGGGAAGGAGAAAGATGAGTCGGCTGTCTGTGGGGAGGGGCAGCTGAGAGAGGGAAAAGTCAGGTGAGGGGGAGCGGCTTCTCTTAGCTGGGAGAGTAAGAGCAGGAAAGTGGGTGTTGTGGCCGCCGGCTGCTGTGGGGAAGATCGAAGGGTAAGAAGATCTGTTGAAATGGGGGGAGTTTCGCTGGCTTCTGTGTATTTATGTGGTTTCTCTGGTTTGCTTTGCCAAGGCCAAAAAAGGGGGGAAGGTGGCGGCTTGTTTTTTTTTAAAAAAAGAGAGGAGGGGCTGCGGCTAAGGAGGAGAAACAGGTTTAGGTTTTTTTATCTGTAGGGTTTTTTTTTTTGTGTTTGGCCCTCTTTTCTGAAAAATTGCCCTCTTACAAATATTTTTCTCCCCCCTCCTGTATATGGCTAGATGTTCATTTATATAGAAAATCTCTACACGTGCTATTTAAAGAAATATTGCAATAATTATTGCAGAGATTGTCTTCTATAACCAGCACCAACAAATCCTATATATATGGTATTTTTTTATTGCAGTGATTATTTTCCCTAACCAGCATGAATCAAATCATATATCTATGGTATTTTATATTGCAGTAATTATCTCCTTGACATATTGCTTCCTTAACCCTGATGCTCTATGTTATCGCCACATGTAAACCCTTATTATTATTATTATTATTTATTATTTATTTTTTTATATTTTTTATTTGAAAATTTATCAAAATATGGGTCAAAAAATGGGTAGCAACAGGTGCCCCCTCTTTACAATGCTTTCGAAGCAAAACTCCTCGATGTTTTGCATAGTAAGCTTGTAAAGAAAGAAAAAAAAAGTATTCTTTGCTAACTGAGTGATCTACTCATCTAAGGACTTCACTTTTTAAAAGAAAATTGTCTCATTATCATAGGTGACTTGCCCCCCCTCTTTTTTTTTCTTTGTTTTTTTTTTTAAAATAAAATTAGTCTATTTTCACGGGCA
>Ga0307512_10007176_pt1 | contig 11088 bp, 7 predicted proteins | sample 14_EM_MG_FD_200267 | JGI IMG/M metagenome (GOLD analysis project Ga0307512, IMG submission 200267) | Populus trichocarpa ectomycorrhiza microbial communities from riparian zone in the Pacific Northwest, United States - 14_EM | ecosystem: Host-associated > Plants > Roots > Unclassified | place... | reverse complement strand
ATGCCGTCACCGAAGGGTCAGAGCACCAAAACCAATACCAGATTCTCTGTGCCGCCGTCGAAAGCCGTTGCACAAGTAAGCTGAATGACGAGCCGATAATCCTGGCAATCATGATGCGCCATAACATTACCGAGATGCTCAAGGAACCCGACGACGAGAAAAAGATGGGGATGTGGTACCAATCGATGGGGAAGGTTCCGGCAGATATCATCTTCCTCGGCAATCAGATCAAAACGCTTGCGCACGCACCGTTTCGCTGGGCACCCAGATCGCTTATGGAGAATGAGATCGCAAGACAGACTACGGACGGCGTTGGCGAATGCGATGTTGATGGATTGCACGTGGAGTTTTCTGGGTTCATGATCCGTAATGGGCAAGAACCATGCACGACGAAGGTTGGGGAGAAGTGGTACCTGAGAGATGTCGGCAATGGGACTGTACATAAAATTAGACATGAGATGGATAGCACCCTTCCGCTGAGGTGCGCAATCTTGTTCCACCTGGAGAAGCATAGGTTTGGAGCGGTTGTGACGATTCTGGGAGAACGGGTCGAAGGGAGACCTGATGGGAGTGGGACTGTGACCTATGTTGTTACGATTGTGGGCTTGGTTTCATTCTTTCGTAAGCTAGGGTTGGAGCCGGGGAAGACCATGAAACCAGAGAGGGAGGTGCTGGAGTGTACGAGGACGGGTCCTGCTCAGCGTTGGTGTATTACCTGAAGCGAAATTTTTTAGGGACACGCATTGCGCAGTCGGGCATGGGGTGGGGAGTGCTCGGGGTGCAATTGTTGGAAGGCGCTCTTGCGCATGCATCTGGTGTCTGGTGATATCGATATGCTTCCTCAAGGAACGCAGGCAATTGTGAGGAAAGTGCAGGGGTAATTATATCCTCAGCCAGATCGTTTGAAGTAATCGCTGGGTGTGCTTGTGCTCCACCGTCTAGCCAGATCGAATCTGATATACCAATCAAGTCTTCTTTCCCCGCTCTTGCGGCAATAGCCGCGCGCTGTAACTAGGTAGGTATGTAGTTACCCCGCATCTGTCTTGATACTCTGCGCTGCACCTGTTATACAGACTCGACGGAAATCATCGCACCAAGGAGCAACCAGATCACTACTTTTCGGCCACGTTAGTTGCCTTCTGCGGATTTTCCCCGTCCTCGACTATCTCGAAACCCTGCCATGGATATCTATCTCGTCCGAATCTGCGAACGCGCAGACAAGTCTCTCTACATCGAGCGAAAGCCGAACGCGACTACGAAGGATGAATACATAGCGATATCGCACGTTTGGGGAGATCCGGCGACGATCAAACCTACTCATGTCGCCGGCGTGGGCACCGTTCAGCTAAGCCCCGGCAAAAGGGATATCCTGTCAATCCTGCGACGAGAAGACATCTGCGATGACGACTGGTTCTGGATGGACCTGTTCTGCATCGACCAGAGTCTTGACGCCGCGATTACCATCTCAGACCAACTCGTGGCCATTCCCGAGATTTACAAATCGAGCCGATGCGTTAAAATCCTGATAGAATCGCCAGTTTGCCTGTCCTGGCAATCTACTGCTCGGAGGGTTGCAGAAGAAGGGGTCCAAGACATAGCCGTGTTTGCAGAAGAAGAGTTGCGCCACTCTCGCAAGTGTCCCAATTTGCTATTCATGGATCCTTGGTTCGACAGGCTATGGACGCGACAGGAGGGTTTATACGCGATGTCGATCCAGGTGGTTGCCCTCAACCCTGTCCAGTGTGCCCGACTTACAACGTCTCTCCATATGAGTGACCGGTGGATTGCCGAAGGCGAAGCTAGTCTGAAGCGAGCGGCAGTAGAAACGTTCCTCACCGATAAGTTGGCGTACCACGGATTATCCACGAACCGCGAAAAATTCGGCTTTCAGTTCTATCTCGATCTTGTTTACAAACACCGAGTATTCGTCGAAAACCTCGGCGGTGTTGTCGGTCCGCACGGCAACTATTCACCATTTGGAGAGGCGTGGCGCAGTGGTCGTCGGACCACGAAGCCACGAGATTATGTGCTTGCTGTCTTTCCCGATATTGAAGGGTACCGGCCACCACGAGACGCCAGGCGTTTATCGTTCCCCCAACTGCTGGCAGACGCGTTCAGGCAGGTTGCAGGCCAAGGGGGGAATTTACATTTTCTCCCCAAGGTCTCAAGTGGTATGATGGCAACACCGGATAGCCTGTCAAGTGTCGACCCGAATGGGGCTTGGACAGTCAGCAATCCTTCAAATGTCACTGAAGCCTTCGACACGTTCTTGGCGGTGAAATCGTCAATATCGGTCGGTGGGCTCGAAGATGGCCTTGTCTACGTCGCCACTGAATCGAGTATTCTGGAAGATGTTGATTTCAGTCGGGAGGCATTGCAGAATCTCGTGAGATTATGGGAGTTGACAGCGGACGTCGTCAGACATATGCTCTACGCCGCGCCTTCCGGTCCATGCACTGGCTCTTCTAGGATTGCTCATTCCAGGGAAGGAATGCTGCATCGCTATCTCGCCCATTTGTTCGCTAGGTCAGCGATTGTCAAGTACAGCACCGAAGACAAATTCAAAGATCTCCGAGCCCACGGTGTGGTAGATATCGACAAGCTTAACATTACCGATGTCCTCTTCGAGTTCGAGCTCAAGCGATTCCTGATATGTCTCGTATGCGGAACCACGTTAACGATTTCGACCATGATTCTCGATGAGGTCGACTTCCGGCTGATATCCACTCCTTATGGAAAGCTCCTTGCTTTAATCAACAAACATTTCGTCTCTTCTCAGATAGTTTCTCTCGTTAGTACCGGGTTCTCCGAATGTCAGGGGCTACTGGTGGCGGCTCAGGATGCGAATGGCAAGAGATGCCATATTATCGGGAGGACATGGATACCTAGTGTTCGAGTGGATTCTGTCGTCGATGTTGCTGGATCTCGGAGGCTCCGGCTTCACGCCTTTGCGACGTAGTATTGGGCACCGTGTTTCATTCAACCGCTAGTTACCTATGTATGTTTCTACTCGTTGCGATCGATAATAGCAGGTTTCCCATTCTCGGTTTTGATTTTGCGCACAAATCTACCTACTGTATGAATGGACATTGAAAGCGGAATAATTTTGGGTGGGGTATGCTACGATGGATGCCCCGGTCTCCAGTACAGTCTAAGAGTGGCAAGGGTGCGGGATCTACTTTCATAACTTCGCCACCGACTAGACGTCACCACCTACCACCGGCGGTCACCGCGCCGCGGCACCCTCTGCCAACTTCACCGATGGGATTATCCACCTGGAACCAAAGACACGCAGCTGCCGATCGGTCGTCTCGCACACTTCCATTGGTCACATTGTATAACTGACAATCTTGTACGCCCCCGTCGGCCAGTTCCATCGTCCGCCTTGTATACTTGCATCAAAACCTTTGTACGCTTCTAGGAATTACCCGGTAAACCCCCGCCGACCGCCTCGCAAAAACCCTCAATAGCCCCACCTTATACACACCACGCTGTAGCATAGCACCAACACCACAAAATGGCAGTTCGAGCCCACGGAAAGCCCGAAAACAGACGTTGGCGGCCAACAGGAATGTTGTTAGCGATCAGACACCTCACACACGCCCCACCGTCTCTTGGCTCCAAAGATCGAGTCACCGAGCTTTGTTACAAAGACGGTTCACTGCAGGTACCTCAAGATTCATCGGACCCAACACCACCTGGCCTCTGCCACCAAACACTATCCCCACGACGCCGGCCGCACAGCGGCAGTACTTCTGGCGCCTACCGGAATTTCTCTGGACAATGGGATCGTCCCACACACATAGTAAGTGCCCCTTCTCATGACTAACGGGCCATGCTGGTACCTTGCGGGTGTCGTAATACCACTGACATGTCGTTGGGAATCGTCGCCATTTGCTTTGAACGAGCCCATTTCCTGAAAACACAGTCAAAAAATTGCAGGTTTTTAATCGCAGCAATGAGCTGCGCTTCTGTCACATTGACTTGCACGAGTGAAAGACAATAGAAATGTTGGTCTACGAGGAAGTCACGGCACGCTACTAGATATGTATACCCCTGTCTGTCTGCTAGTTATCTAATCGGATGGTGAGCTTTCCCATACAAAATTTTGTTTTGGTGGCTCACTGAATACAGCCCATCGCAACAAGCGCCGGTCCAAAATTCACAGCCACTCCACCAAAAAAATAAGAAAGTTTTTTCAAGACGAGAGAATATGCTGGATAATCCATCAGAAAACGCTCAATTCCCTTTTCGTGATGGAATATTTGTTGTGGGGTTGTAGACGCAGGGTTCGGGAATCACACTGTGATGAACTAATCGTGTGTAATATTTTATTTGTCATGGACGGTGAGTTGCGAAAAAGATAGGTAGAAAGTTCTGCTACATACTTAGATACTGCCAACTGTTCGGCAAGGCTATTTGTCTCCGTTTGGTTGGCATGTAAGTAGGATGTATGCAAGTATGGCTAGAGCTTGGAGCGGGGTATCGTGTCAGGCGGGGTTTCTGTGTACAACGTGCTCCCTACGTGCTGCAATATTTATGTAACCCAGGTGGATCCCGGTACTCTGCATAGCATATCTATCTATGCAATCTACGACAACTCTCAGTAATCACGGTCCCCCAATCACCACCCGAGGGGAAAGCCAAGACCTGTCCGCGCTCATGGGTGCGGCCAATGCGGGGTAATCACTGGCGTATAGGTAGATAGGAGCCATCCATGGCGCGGTGAACGTTTGCTAGCTTTGATTGAAACATTCATAGTACAGACCCACTCTGCAAACCATCTCTTCGGGATATCAATTGACATTGGCGTTCGAATGTTCTTGGGTCCGTATGTCTTTTCCACCATTTATGCGGCTTCTGACGTCTGAAGTGGTTTCGGACGGCTTTGACATAATGTCCTATAATTCCGATGCTCTGGGTCCGCTATAGCACCTTCCCGACATCCACCAACCTGGATTCCCGCTTCCCGAAATTCCATGTCTTTGCGAGCCCCACGATAAGCAAGGCTTTTTCGACCACCCTTCACGTCAAGGCTGGCAAATCGACTACAAGACCCAGAGGGGCCAGTACGCATCAGAGATGGCAAGAAATCAACATCGTCCAACGCAGAGAAAGGAGCATTTCTACAGGCGTGACTGTTTTTCGGGATCTACACGAGGCTTTCCAGGTCCTTCAGGTCGAAATCGAGTTGGACGACTTCGTTGTGCGCCACGCCGACGGATCCCCACGATGTATCACGACCCTCCCTGCCCGGCAATACTTTGGGCAATGCTTGGATCCGGGCCGCAACGGAACGATAGCATCTTGCATCAAGGCCCACGAAGATCTTGCAAAGCTGGTTAAGCTCGTGGATTGGAATATCAGGCGGTACGTGGACACACTGTCCCCAACTTCATGGCGAATGTCTGAAGTCCTCCCGCTCGACACAATCATTTGCATCCAGGTCCTGGGCGAATCGCTCATCAACGTGGCGCGGCTACCATCACCGTACCGTGGTACGCGTCGGAGCTAGCAGATGGGAAGGTGGGATTTACCTGGGCTACGAATCCTCTACAGACACGCATGTTGCGAGAAGGATGGTGCCTCAGCACCACTACGATGCTGCATGAGTTGTTGGATACGACACGGTTGTACATGACCAGCCGAATGCGCATGTTCAATAATTCCACTCAACAAGACCACAGCAGTTGCACAAAAGTCGAATGCTATGCAAATCAGGTGGATGAGAAAACATACGAGACGAAACATACCCAACAGTGCCAAGGTTGCGGGCATATTACGGTGGACGCCGAAAAGGTCGCGGCAATCCTCCGGCAAGGCCAAATCCCGCTGGTGGCAATCGTCGAATCCAGCAGTCTCCATCCGGATACCCAGCTTGAGTTTGTCACAGACCGTCCGTACGTCGCGCTTTCGCATGCTTGGGCACAGGGCTTGGGAAATGCCCATACCAATTCCCTTCCAGAATGCCAACTATCGAAGATCAAGGGCATGTTTAGCCAGCTGCCCCCGACCGCCTCCGCACCCAACTCCTCCAAGCTGGCCATATGGGTGGACACGCTGCGCATCCCGGTTGCTGACAGTCTGAAAGACGTCCGCAAACTGGCCATCACTCGTCTCGCCACAACATACCAGGAAGCGGAACACGTCCTTGTCCTCGAGACAGGCCTGATGAGCTCCACCCGTTCCGCAAGCCGTATAGAGAAATGCTCGCGTCTCCTCTCCTCGGCGTGGCTCCGGCGGCTGTGGACGTATCAAGAAGCACTGCTTTCGAAGAACGGCAATCACGGCGACAAGCTGCAAATCCAGTTTTCGGACGGAGCAATCCACTTCGAGAACCTTCTAAGATCCCACCACAGTCTCTGCCACTCAGAAAAGGCAGCCCAAACTCTCTTTATGGCACTCCCTCTTACCGGAAATACTTCCAGCAGGCTCTCCACTCTCACACGCACCCTCCAGTATCGTACCACCAGTAAGCACGAAGACGAAACAATATGCCTGACCTCTGTGCTGGGTCACGACGTCCACAAGATCACCGCAGCTAAGACCGACGAACGTATGGCTATTTTCTACTCTTTTATCGACTGTGTTCCTAGGAACATGATATTCCGCACCTTCCCCGCCTCGAAACTGCTGGGTACCGTTGGGCGCCGAAATCACCTTCAGCAAAGTAGAAGCATCGCAACCGCACATAGTCTCGAGGCACTGCGCGACGAAAATGGCGTGTACGTTGACCTTGTCACGCTTGAGTTCTGCTCTATCACTCCCCCGACGTGGCCGGTTTGGCACTTTGTGATGACCGATGGAAAGCAGCATTGGTCGTTGAGCCCGGCGGAAAGCAAGGCCGGAAGAAACGAGGAGGAGTGGAAAAAGATTACTATGGAGTGGGCAGCGTTTGACAAGTCGGTCGTAGAAGCCGTGAGGGGTGCGGTGATTCTTAATGAGGACCGTGTAACGGGGCTGCGTACACTGGTTTCAATATTGAGGGAAGAGGGAGAGACTCGGTTCTGTCGGTTTTTGGCGTTGGCGCGCGTATTTGTCTTGACAACTACGCTGGGAAGGGTGTGATAACTGTGGAGACTGTGGCTCGAAGGCGCGGTGGTGCATGGGATAGCCGGACATCAGCTTTTGGCTGCTCCATAAGGGGGATACCAGGGTCAATTCTTTTCCTTCTCTTTCACCTGCATTCGCAAAAATGAAAGTCCATCCGATACGCAAATTATGTAACAGATCGTCTACTTCCTGCATCACCACCTAGCCTGCTCCCTCGCCATGTCCCTCTGCTCGGGTAGACAGGCTATCCTCCCACCTAGCCGCCACCACCAGCCGGTTCGGTGACATTGAACTTCTTTCCTGTACCCGCAATTTGTGCTAGCTAGCTAAAGTGTTCTCGTTATCTAGAATGCTGACTTTCCCGGTAGCGAGGTGATCACAGTCGCCCGACCAAAGTTTTAAAGCCTGATATGCAGATTTCTTTTCCGAGCCCAGATGAGTGAGACAGGTTTTTAAATCCTAGGCTGCCGCGTCCCAACCGAAACTTGGCCTCCTCGGCAGATCGGAAGATTCCGTCAGCCCCACAGGGCGAAAGTCCTATTCTAATCGCCGTCCGGAACGGCCCGAAGTTGGGATGACGTTCTAAAGCGGCCACTTTTTTGGTTAAGTACTCGTATTCGACTTAACTATACAGTCGAAGCTCTCTATATAAGAGACCGCTCGGGACCGGGGAAAATTCTCTTATAAAGTGATTTCTCTTACATGGAATGGCTTGGCATCGAGTGATATTTGGTGGCCTCATACAAACCCTCGGATGAAGAACTTCACGTATATCCAGCCATATCTCCACCATTTCTGTTCCGTTTCCTTCGTGTAAAAGCACAAAGCAGCCGTGGTATATAGATAATCGCAGCCGATAAGCGGCCGGCGATCTGTGGTGCTAATATGCAATCCTGGGGAGGTGTCCTCCACACATTTCTAATCACCTACTATCAAGCCATATCTCCTCCAGTTCTATCCTGTTTCCTTCGAGTGAGAATAAAGAAAGACCGTGGTATATAGGCAATCGCGGTGGTGACAAGCCGCTGGCATCCTATGGTGTCAATTAAGATGTCAGGCCATGGAGTTTTTCATTTACCGCTGCGTAGTCACACATCTCCTTCCTTTGGCTATTATCCCATTGCTGCCGGGACCTCTTCTGCCCGCCGCTAGATCAAAATTTCCTCTCTTATTCTCCATACATAAAACGTCGGGACCTGGACTTTATCTCTTATAGAGTGAATTCTCTTATAAGAGTTCACCTGTATAGAGCGTCGACTGTATTTAAGTAGCGACTGCTTGGAGCCCTTTATCGCACTAGTGCACTTTCATCATGCCGTCCTACTACTCGTTCAATCAAATTAAGGTCGGTTTGAAAGAACTGAGGATCCTGACTTTATCTACTCCAAGCTATCAGCAACTTCCGGGGGCCAGTTTCTCTTGGGATTAATCAACCTCGTCGAAGGCTGGCAAGGCCACACAATGAAAAGCGAGAGATTGCTACAAACAATTGACGGTACGTAAGCGTTCGCAGAATCTTACATCGTTTCTCTTCGGGCGGTGTGTCTTAGGATGTTCTTTTATCATTGATGAAGCACAAGTGTCCTACATTAGGTATATTCTATGGCGATCGTTATGACATAGTCTACAGGGAATTTGGCTAACCCCACAAAACGAAACCGGTACTGCACAATTAGATCCAGCCTCATCTCTTCCCTCCACACCCATCCTCACAACTTCGCCCCCACCTCCCAATCCTCGCTTAGTTCCTTTATCATACTCCCCTCTCCTCCATCATCAGTGTCGTCTCTTCCGGTCTTCCGCGACCCGTCTCCGCTATACGGCCGAAGCTGCCGTTCTCTTTCCTTATGAAGGAAATAAACGAATAATCATAACATATCATGCACTGGCGCTTTGGGCCGCCTTTTTCGCCCTCTTGTCCGCCTCTTTCGCCTTCACTTTCGCATCCTTCCAATAATCCTCCTCATGGGGCCGAAGACCGCCGGGAAAGTACGTCTCAACGAGCGATGCTCCCACATGCGGATACCTCTCCTCCAAAGTCTGAAGTACCTTCATGACTTTTTGGTCCACAACCGTCTCCACATAATCGAGGTGAATCCCGAACGCACCGGGATTTCGTGGAGCGCCGCAGACAACGACATTCTGAATCATCCCGATGACTCCCACCACCAGTAGGAACCAGGGATTCTCCTTCAGTCCCGAAACCGCGATCAGCAGCGCAATCCAGACGACAGCCATGATGCTCGTCAAGATCCGCGTGAGCGTACTGTCAACGCGCCTTGCCCCCGCCAGGTCTTCGAGGTCCAATCCGACTCCAGCGCTGATAATGACGATGCAATTCTCCGAGCCATTGCCGCGAGTGAGCGCCACCGTTTTCTTGGAGTTATTCCGACAAGCCCATTTCTCCGCCTTCCACTGGGGAAGCGCTCCAGAAGCAAACGCGAAGGTTATACCGCAAGCCGTGGTCATCAGGATCGACCAGTCGCCCCACAGCCCCAGCGGTACAGCAGCGACTCCCAGTTGCACAACGGCACACAGGAAGCCACTGTAGTACAACCAGTCGCGGTCCGGTACCCCAGCTGGTTTGGTCGGGTTGACCTTGTAGATGGCGACGGTGAGCGCGATTTTATCCGCTTTCGACAAAAAGTCTTTCTCCTCTTTTCGAATCTCCGGGTGGCGCCAGTATTCGTAGTCGCGGATGATACGCCCTAGGATCCACGAGTCGTTCTGGCGAGAGTAGTTGCTGCGCGAGTTGATAACGAGGCCATTGGAGTCCGGGGGGGGCATCAGCTTATTGTCGCCGACGGCTGCGAGCAGCGCATTGATCGCGTAGGTGACCCATCCGAAGGAAAAGGCGACCGGGGTAATCGTCTCGCCAGAGAGCTGGGCGAGCGCTCGCTGGATCACATCGCCGCCGAGGATGAGGAGAACGGACATCACGTCGCCCGGGCGCACGAATTGCTCGCGCAAGGTATCTGCGGGCGACGGATCTGTGGCGGTCGACGAAGGGGCGATTGAGGTCATTGCTAGTGGTGATGATGTAGGAAGATACATGCTTCGGGGGGAAAGGTTCTGGTTTTTATGCTGCGACAAAAGCTTGTCTATCGACGTACCGCTAGAAGTTGAACAGGTGACAGCTGAACTGCCGTAGTACTCAGGCCTCCGCGAAGACCTATCAGGGGATCGGGGGATGCGTTGCACCCACTAGCCGAACACGGACAACAGCTGCGCCACAGGAGTAAGAATTAAAACTATCTTGGCGCTCAGTGTACGTACATCCATTAGTAAACACTCGAGCGCACTGCCACCAATAACCGCGTCACCACCAAGAAGAATTACCAGCCTATTTATCATTTTCATCACGATGACGACAGCATTGATTCCCATTCCCGAGAACGCTATCTTTTGGTCGAATCTTTTGTTTAACCTTGACAAGCCAGTGATAATGACGACGGAGGAGTTCGACGCGTACTGGCCCTTGGTCAGTACTGTTTACACCAAGATCGGAGGCGCGTTAACCCAACAAAACGGCGATGTGGTGGTACAAAAGTATGAATGTCGTTTACGAAAGAGCAAGAAGGGAGGAAAAGCACGACCAGCGAGGGAGGGAGTCAAGAAGAAGTACAGTGCGACGGTTCGACAACCTGGGCTCTGTCAAGTTCGGATGAAGATCACGCGTACGGTCGCAGCCCCAGTAACAGTCACGATCCAACGTCTTGACGGCGAAGAACGCCAACATGACTTGGAAAGAACTTGCCTGAACAGATTCTGAAAAGAATGGTTGGCCGTGGGAATTGTAATTTCATAGATACTACTTATGTGCATAGAATATAGAATAGAGTGCCTGTGTCGGTCCGCACTCCCACATGCCCACCATCCATGGAGTCGTTCCTGCCACGTACGAGTAGCTGTTCTCGTCACACTCACATAGTCCTTCCCACTGTGTATGCGTAGCTGTTCTTGTCGCGCTCACAGCAGTTCTCATTGTGCTTTTCTGTTTGGCTATAATATTTGTTTCGTTTGACATAAAGCTAC
>Ga0307512_10007174_pt1 | contig 11090 bp, 13 predicted proteins | sample 14_EM_MG_FD_200267 | JGI IMG/M metagenome (GOLD analysis project Ga0307512, IMG submission 200267) | Populus trichocarpa ectomycorrhiza microbial communities from riparian zone in the Pacific Northwest, United States - 14_EM | ecosystem: Host-associated > Plants > Roots > Unclassified | place... | reverse complement strand
CGATGCTGAACAGTTGTACCCCGCTCGGTGGGGTTATGCACACAACCTCCTTCCCCACGATCGTTGGACGCATCAGCTGTCCGGTATACATCGGTGACTCCTTTTGTTGTCGCACCAGTTGTCCGAGACGCATTGGTGACTGCCTTTCGTAGATTACGCTCGGATGGTGGCGTAAGATGATTTCAAGAGAGCACAGCTCCTGGCTTTTTCTAGTTTCTTGCGAAGTTCCCACCAGGAACTTATCATCCTGCAAACAAACAACCCCCCATACGTGACCAGGAATGGAAATGGGGTTCGAGATGATAGAAGTGGCGATCTCGTAGATGCAAACAGAGTGCTGAGTGGCAACTGCAAATTCTGCAGTTTTTAACCAATAGATGACAACAACTGGTTCATGGCTATTCCTGAAATCCCTGCCCTGCTGTTTGGTGCAGGTATTCCAAACCCCAACAAAGCCATTGGATGAGCCACATGCAATGTAATACCCTGAAGCAGAAAGTGCAACATCATTGACCTCAGGTTGTGTGGTGAAGGTATGGATGAGTCCACCTGTCTGTACATCCCACATAGTCACAGAGGAAGAGTGAGCAAAAAACAGGGTGGATCCATCTGGAGAGGCTTGTATCTTTGTAACTGTTTCTGGGGTGGACAGGGATTGTTGAAGTACACCTGTAACTGCATCATAGATGTTCACAATGTCCCCACAGGCAGCAATAATCTGCTGCCCAGAAGTTGTGATGTAGGTGAGCTGCCTTGGTCTGGTGTCAATTGTCCTGAGGAGTAAGCCCCAAGTGCTGGGAGCTCCTATGAAGGCAGTCACATGGGATAGCTGGTCATCTACAACACTCTGAAGGCAGGATTTTTGCAGGTGTGATGAGGTTGGCGAGAGAGGCAAGGCAGTGTGATAGATTTGTTGTGCACATTGTTGGATGGGGTGGAAGAAGTGCATTGACAACCGGAGGCAGTCTGTTGCAAGACTATGTAGGGTAGAAACCTTCTGATTCAAGGTTGTGTCTGAGGGGGAAAGTCCAGGGAGAGCAGGGAGGATGATCTTTTTGTAGTGTCATCAGTAAACAAGCTCTTTATGTTGAGTAATAAATAAGAGCCACTCACATTGTCCAGCCAATCTAGTAGGCTATTCATGGAATGAATCACTTCTCCTAGCTGATTCCCAAGGCTCATCACCTCAATCCATGGAGGGGCATTTTGAAGCATGTTGGTTATCAAATCAACAATCTGGTCAGCAAAGCCTTCAGATGTTGGAGAGAGCCCAAGGTGCCCAGCCCAGTAGGTACATGCATATTGAACAGCATTGCCTATTTTGCTCTCTAGCAGCTGTGGAAGATCCTGTATGTCTTGGTTCATTGTAAAGGGTGGCAAAGAGCAAGGATTCCTCTTCAACTCCTTCACTAGCTCCAAGCAGCTGAGGGCCATGTCACTATGATAAATCTCTGGGTTGATGTGGAGCCTGGTGTCAATACATCTTTTATCATCTTGCAGGAAATCCGGAAATGACTTGTGGAAAACACAGATTTTCTCAGATTCATCACTGGGTACAAGGATTACAGAGTGGAGGTGGCGTAGGGTGGTTGATATGAAGGATGTGGAGGTACCAAGAATTGTTGAAAGCTCTCTCTGAGACAATGGGTTAAATGCTAGTACAATTGCTCCCAAGACATGTTGTATGTCTGCAAATTCCTCTGGCTCATGAACATTTGAGAATGCATAGAGCAAGATCTGGGAGTATAGGGAGTCAATGCCAGTACGACCCTCATGCATTGTGCTGTTTACTTCAGAGAGGAGGAGTTGGAGGCGTTGATTTGGGTCATGGTGCCCAGACTCAATAAACCTGACCATGGTTGCAGCAAAGATGAATAACCCAGATGATTTTTTGGTAAGGACCCCAATTTCACTATCATGAGGCCATGGATTGGGAAGGTCAATGTCACTTCTTTGTACAGCAATTGTGGTCAACCTCTGTGTCAAATACAACTGAATGTCATTGTCAACACTGGTCAAATCCACCTCATGGAGTAGGAAGATCTGGGTGATGGGTTGGAGAAGGGGAAGGCGAAATCCAGTGCGAATCCGTGGCTCAGGTCTACCAGTGATGAAAAACTTCACCAGTGGCAATTGTTTGACAAATTGGCCCAAGACAGAGAGGATTGCTGAGGATGGCTCATCATCAATACACTCATCTAATGCATCAATCACAATGACACATGTGATTTTTGCCCTAGAGAGTGGATTGACAAGGAGGTTCTCAAGCTGAGTGATGAGGGAGGTGTGGGCTATGGTGGGGTTGTTCTTGATGATGGGGATAATGTGACTTTGGAAGTGGGGATAATGACATCCAAGCTGGTATGCAAGGGTGGGAAAGATGTTTTTGAGTTCCTTTCTGTTAAGGTAATCCCTGGAACAGAAGAAGCTGGCACCAAGGAGTCCCTCTTTGGCAACTGCCTCTGAGAATGATTGAGCAATTGTTGATTTCCCAGTGCCTGCCAATCCATTCAGCCAAAACACATTCTGGTCCTGAGGGTTCTTGGCCCAGAACATAAGGTCCCTGAGGACAGATTCTCGAGTCCCAGGAAGGCATTTGTCATGATGAGCAGCCTGATATCCAGCATTACAAACAGGCTCCAACTTTGCCAAAACTGCATCTTCCTATCAAAAGCATAAATTATTAGCACAGACCATATAATGGCAGTGAACTGCCTTACCAGTATGTCCTTAGTTTCATCATGGATGTTCCTTGTCCTCTCATATGCTCCTTGCTGCAGTGAAACCTAACTGGGTGTTCATTAAAGAGTACAGCAGGACTGGAAGCTCATACCTGATAATATGTGATAGCATCAACCAGCTCTTGAACAAATCCACTCAAGACTTTGGTATTATCAACATTCCGTAAGAATTTGACAAGCGCATGTTGTTCTGAGAGCGGTTCAAGCTTCGCAACAACCCCATCGACCTTCCTGAGAGTGGGATAAGTAAATTGACGCATATTCATACGAGTACTAACCTCCGAAGCTCCACTCTTCTCACATTTTCCGCATAATCATCTTCTCTTACAGGAGAGGCCAGGACGCCGTACAACGACTGCACCCTCCGCTCTATATCCTTCATGTTCTCTGCATTATCCGATGTTTGCTAGAGCAGGAAATAGGCAAAAGGTGAGGGGGTGCTTAATTTGCGGTCAGGATACTCACATCATAGTTCTTCATCAAGGCAGACATGGCACCTACGACCGCCTTCAGCGGAAGGCACAGATCGGAGGATTCCTTGGTGATTTCTACAGCCATCCTGACTGCAGCGTATGCCGTTTGTCGGATCTCGTCCTTTCCCTGAATAGTGGGACCATCACCAGACATGCCACGGGTGTCGCTGAAGGCGGAGTTGATGGAGAGAGCGATAGCGGACGACGTGGCAGCAAGAGCCTTGGGATCCTTTCGCGATGCAAGTTTTTGTATCAGCTCAGCTGGAGGTGTAGGATTCGGGGCCGGAGTATCCGCCGATGGCTTCGATTTATGGAGGAAGTGCATAACGATGGTAGATGTCCAAATCAACGATTGGTTTGATCTCGAGGCTGATTGGCAACGTGATCAGACCCCATGCATTGCGTTGGCGGTTTGACCTCGCTTTCTCGCTCTGGGCCAAGGGTCAGGTGCCTCAAGCTAGGAAAACACTTCGTATTCGAGGTCAGCATGAAAGGCTGACTGCTACCGTCCATCTACAAGGCCGGGGTATGTGCGCCGCACAGCACCCTACAAAGGACCCGGGCGCGCCTGATACTGAGGATAATCTCCAGGTTGGTCGGGGCTTGGTGAAAGATTTCTTGGTGCGTTGTGCACCACTCGTTCTGCACCTCATCATACACCCCCTACTCAGCGAACACTCGTCGGTCTCTGCCTCAGACTACGGATTCGAAGACGACGAGCTGTACAACAACATCAATGGAGAGCTCGACATTAAAGGCGCCGACGACAACGATGACGCAAAGCAGAATACTTCGTACACCTGTGAGTGCGCTTTATTATCTCCCGAAGGCCTCAGATCTAGCAATGATCGAGGGATTTAGGGTGACCTCGACGCTGCCTCCAAGGAGATTTAAACGTTGGGCGAAACTTTGCCATCAGCAAGACTCCCTTGTTGATACCCCAACCCTGCTTACGCATCGAGGGGGCAGTTTTCCCGTGAACGAGCGCGTGAGGCTAAGTTTATCGAAGCTGCTACCATTCGTGCATTCGTGCCCCTTTTGGAAGAGGGGACGACCCACTGGACGGCTCACCGCTACTGCAGGTGGGTGATACGACTACCGCCGAGTCAAATGGAATGTGAGGTTCGACCGAGAGCGTACAAGTCCAATGTAACCATTTTTTGGAGCGAGGTTGATAGAATGTCTTGCTTGATGCGCGAAATATTTACCCCATGCCAGACTCGATCGCTAAGATAGGAAATTCTGTTATCTCTTGTCTTGGGCTGAATGAAGTCATAGCACTCCGCTGTGATAGCCCCGCCCCAGGCTAGGAGCGGGCTAGGTATCTTATCATCTCACATGATGATAATCATGGGATTCATCCCAAGATACATAAACACGGAGAGGCGCTTGTCCGTCTTCACACACAACTCGCGGTCTAAACTGTTCGAGGATGAACGTCGTATTCTCGAGCCAGGATCCTCTGAACACGTCCGTCATCGACCTCGAGACGGACGAAACGTTATTTACAGTCTACACAGAGTCCAAGTTTATGGGCGGACAGACAACAGTACGGAAGCCAGGAAAGATTCAGATAGCATCATCTTCCAGCTCGGACACGAGCGAGGACGGTTCCCGAGGAGTTATCGCACAAATTGACTGGCATAAGACGCGACCCTCGGTGGTGAAGATTGGGAAGAGGGTGATGCCGTTGAGTATGTTCTTGCATTCCGGGCATATTGGTGGGGGGTTTGGACTGTGAGTGATCTTATCCGTTGCGGCCAACTGGTTGATAGAGCACTCGGCTCTAGGTGCCGCATGTTTGTAGGGCCGAATGAGGAGCAGTACGTGTGGAAATCCAAGAACAACCTACTCGAGGTCAGGACTTATTTCCGTTTTCCATCTCCCGTTTGAAATAAAGCATAAGCTTATCTCCCGTAGTTGTACGACAAAAGCGGGTGCAGACTCATTGCAGAGTCGGGTTCGCAAGAACTTTCATTGGTCATTCATGAGCCTACCCTCGCGTTTCTGGAACACATCGTGCTCACCTTCCTGGTCATCCGAAAACAGAGAAAGTCGTGGTTCAAAATGAGCCAAAGTTTCACACCCCATTCTTCCAAGTCGTCGTAAACCGCAGTTCCTCCTGTAACCCTTGTATTGTAGCGAGAGTGGAAGTATTTCCGGAATACATTTTTTCCCGCCTGATCGTGGTTGAGGCGAAAGCCAAGGGAAAACGATTCCGCGGAATATAGCGGCAAGCTTGACACTGCAATATCCAATACCTTGTTTCTCTTCCATCCTCCTCTTCCTCCTCCAGCTCCGCTCTTCCCCCTTCACTTCAACCTCGTGGTCATCGGGGAACGTATCTTACATCAACCCCACCGCCCTGGATCAACCGGCAAGTGCACGAAACAATCGCTCGCTTTCAGTAGCAGACTCGTGTCAACCACGTTCCTTCCAACCTCGGCTGGCTCTTGTTAATTCAAGCGTCACCTACCTAACCCCCAGTCCCCACAACCGACCATTTATTCCCACTACAACGTGGTCTCCGTGCGGACGTATTCATGCACCGCTTTCGGTACGTCTCCCATGCGCCATTATTGAGATTCCACTCCTACATGTGTTCATTGAAACGTCCCCACTCCGGTCCTTTTCCAGGAAAAAATCTGAAACCAGACGTTTTACCAACCCTGAGGCCTCGCGCCTCATCGACCCAGATCATTCAGAACCCTTGCCCGTGCTGCCTTCCACAAGTGATTTTCGGACTTCACTCATACTCCCAGAGTGCGTACACACCTTCTCCTTTGTCACTCTTCAAGCTTCTACCTTGATCTCCACCTTGCTTCCACCTCCTGTACGCCACCATCGACTGACATGCTATGGTACAGCTTGACGCGTCGATTCACCCTTTTGCGTTCCGAAGACGGAGTGCCTGTAGGACTGGAGCATCTTAGGGCGAGGTTTGCGGAACAAAGAGCTCGTGGTGCCCCCAATCAGGTTTCAGAGGAAGAAGAAAGTATGATCCTTGAGGCCTTGGGCCGGGTGCGTGTTAGGACTGCTGCTGCTGCTGAACAACAGGACGACGTCTTGTCCGATCCGGGCGTATCTCCACGACAATCTTCTACCAATTCGCTCGACACCTCTACCTCCTCCCTCATGGGTAATGTAATTGGCAATGTCTCTCCAACCCCCGCCCCCAAGAATACGAAACGTGGGCAGAAACGGTACAGCAACAATTTGTTCGGGTCTGGCAAGTTCAGAGATGATGTCTACGTCCGGTCCGTCCGAGGCAGTGGGCGCAGCGCCTTATCGAATGCCGGATCGGATGCTAGCACAATTTCACGCACACTACGGACGAAGAGCAATTTCCTTCGCCCAGGATCGCCCGAGGAGGCTGATTCGTCCGGAATTTCTGCTCCCTCTAGCCCAATTGCTCTCACAGACCGCGAATCCCTATCTACCTCCCAGTCCGCTTTCCTCGATTCTTCCCCCAATACCTCGACCGAAATCCGGCTATCTCACACGTTTCATCCTGATGCGTTCAAACGTGCCTCACTGGCCTTGGAAGAGGTGATTCGGGAGATCGAAGAGGAAGCTGAGGAACCCGGAGTTGACGATGATATCGTTCTTTTGCGCTCTCCGGCTGCTGATCAGCGGCAAAGGACCGTCAACGATGGGGATCATGTGGTACGTACTAGCGTTCTATGACCAACGATTTAATACTCAGTTATTTTTCCTCAATCACGCCCACACTCACAGGAACGGGAAGGCGATGAGGAAGTTTTCACTGTTACAGCGCTGTCAGACGACCATGTGATGGATCAACCTTCAACGCAATCGTCGGCGCTGATGCACGAGGCTTCGAAGCGAATGTCCCCCACTCCCCGGATCCCTGGATATATCCCTGGAATGCAACGCCCCATGACACCCCATGACATTCTCGAGCCCGAGGAGCAATTGTCGGCCACCCCGCGCGCAACATCTCCGAGACTTCCTCTAAACGGGAGTTATAACAGCGCGATGAATGCCACCAACTCTTCCTTGTCCCGCAGAGATTCCAACGCTTCGACTGCGAAACAACCATCACGGACTGGAACACCTCTCTCTCTTAGCCCTGGTGGATTCCTGTCAAGGAGCTTAAATGGAAGGTATACCCCCACAGAGGAACGACAGGGCCCCGATCCATTCGATTCTGACCGAAATTCGTCGAAGAGGAGACCTGCTTCTCCTCTGTCGAACACCTCTTTCCAGTCGATGATGGTATCCCCCTCCACTTCTTCTAGACCTAATACCCCTTCTTCCAATTCCATGTTGCAATCACAACACCCACAATACCAGCCGACAGCTTCTACATCATCTTTCCGTCCCACGCATGTTAGACATGGGAGTGGACACAGCCGAAATGGCAGCATCTCCAGTCTCAACGAAGTTCTCCACAACCCTAATTTCAACCCCAACCCCACCTCCACCTCCACCAAACCAGACCTCAACAAGACAATCACCCGAAATGTCCGCTCTCCTGCCCTCCCTGACTCCCCATATATTGAAAGCGGACGCTCCAGTGTTCAAGGATACTCTCCAGGAGACAAGGAAAGAACAGGTGACCACGAGAGGGCGCCAAGTGTGATTTCAGGGATGGATCTTGGATCACCGTTTTCTTTTTCGAGGATGTTGAGGTCACCTACGCCTAATGGGAACATCCCGCCGACGACAACTACCGCTGGGACGGCGAGTCACCAAGAGAGTGTGGGAAAGAGAGCAAAATCACCCAGCTTTTCGATCGACCAACCCAATATCACGAGTACGTCAACGACCACGACGAAGATGGGCAAGCACCAAAAGCACGAGTCCGAGTCATCTTTCGTGCTTTCCCTTGGGCCCTCCACACAACCCCTCGTCCTCACTCCATTCTTGAACTCGAGCCGTTCCTCATTCGGATCTGAGGGATCGAGTTATCATTCGATAGACGAGGAGAATGTGAAGAAGGATCGCGTCAAGGTTCTCTTTGCAAAAATCGAAGGCGAACCTCCAGAGTGGCACGATTTCACGGATGTCACCCTCGATACTACACGCGTACCAGGCGGTCCAGAGGAGGTGTCTTTCAGGAGCTTGGCGAAGGAGGAGGAGCTCATAAAACAACTGAGCGGGTTGAGCAGGGATGATTTTGTCGCGGTCCAAGAGAGACTACTCGATGCGGTTCAGTTGAGGGTAGATAGAGGGGACAGGGATAAGGCTGGTAGCGTGATGAAGAAGAGGCGACCATCAACTTCACAGTCGTTCTACACGACCGGGGCAACGACGAACGGCAGGGTGAGCACCTTGCACACGTTTCTTTCATTAGCATCGAGGCTGACTAAAAATACGCTCTGAAGGTTGGAAGTCCTTCACCGATGCACACGAGGTCCGCGTCTCCTTCTGCGGTGAACGTGTTGTCGTCTATTTCAGCCGCTGGTTCCACGATTACAACCACGACCACGGTGGAGACAAAAGTCCAACCTGTCCAGATTCAGATTCAGACCGCGAAGGCGAACGCCCTCCTTAATTCAGTGATCGATGCTATAGAGTCACCTCGGATGAGCCCTGGCTTACTTACCCCGCAATCTTCAATGCAATCTCAGGGTCAAGAGATACCTGAATCCCCCGGGGTCTCGGAATCTCTGGATAGTCCTACGAGACGGAACAGAGACCTGGCCGATGCACTGTTTGGCCCACAAGACCCTGTTGATGGTCCCGCTCCCGCCGTTTTACACATTTCTACAACGTCGCCACTCAATATCTCACGTTCGATTTCGAATGAGGGAACACTGACGAGCAATGCTTCCACTCCCAATTTACCCCGAACGCCCGAGGTGGCCAGTGCAAGACTGTTCATGGGCCAACTCAGCTCACCAAACTTGACCATACCTGACGATGACGAACTCGCGAAACAGGTCCTGGCCAAGGTCGAGGCTGCTACGATGGCCCTTCGAAAGAGTCCTTCAAACCCCAAGTTCCCTGATGGACTAGGCCCTCCTATACCCCCTGCTGCGAAGAGGAAGGTAGATAGGGACCAAATCTCGAGCCCGACGCTGCTTTCCGCGTCCGTGAGCGTTGATACAATTGCGTTGCGGCCAACCACCCCGATTACCCCTCCTAACTCTGGATCTGGGTCGAACTCGTCAGGGACGCTGAAGCTTGGGCAGAGGTTCAAGAAGCTGAGAGGTACACTTAGAGCCAAACCCCTGCCGACTGGAGAAGAAGTCTCGCCCTTCCCTGTAGATCTCCAACCATCCAAGTCGATTTCTCCCGCTACTTCCCCGAATCTGCCGCAACATCCTCTCGTCCATCCCGGAGACGTTTCGATCTCGAGTACGGAACACAGTGGATCGTTATCTGCTGTGTCTGCTACGACGGTCATGATGGAATTACAAGCTTCTCCGGCACCTACTCCTCCGAGTTCTGGACCAGGTTTCAAAGGGTTCATGGCAAGGTTCAGGAAGAACAAGGATAAGAGTGGAGACGGCAACCTTCTCACTACCAAAAACGCGAACGGCTCGATGTTGTCCCCTGGATCTCCTGTCACAAATACCAGTTCTTTCGATCTACCCCCCATTCATTCCCCGCCCCAACAATCTGTTCCGCCTACGAGGTTGTCATTCAGTGGCAGGAGGTCAAATTCGACTAAGGTGAAGAAACGGTCCGACGACCTGAACCAGACGCTGGCGGCCATGTCTGCAAACAGGGTTACAACGTCGGAACAAAAGATGGAGGAGGAAGACGAGGACCAGATCGCATTGAGGCAACTGTGGGACGCAGCAAGTCAACTGAAACTGGATTCTGCGGCATTGAATAATCTGGTCGCCCGCTCCCCATCGAACGTTTCGAAATCATCAACCTGGTCCAAGTCGATGACAAGGACGTCGTTGGTTCCCAGTCGAAGGAGCAAGCCGATCGACACGTTACAGGAGGAAGGACCGTCCTCATCTCGACCATCGTTCTCTGAGGGAAGGTCGAGCTTGGAGGGCCTGCAGAGGGTTTCGTCGAAGGTTGCCGGGCCGGTGATCAGGAAGCTGTCTATCAAGAAACACTCGAATTCCATTCGAAGAAAAGACGAGACACTCACCCAGCAGACTGGACCCACGGGCCTTCGTTCCCAACAACCAAAACAAGACGCTCCACAGCCGCAGACACACGCCTATCAGCCGCCTCCGCAGCTAGAAGAGAAGCCTAACCCTCGGAATACAATTGTACGACGGACGATCATTGTCCCCTCAGAGACAAAGGGCCTCCCGTCCGAGATCCAGAACCTGTTGCGAAAGGGTTCAACTAAGCGGCGTCGATCTGCCAGCGCTGCGTCGACCCATTCTATTCAGGACCGTGCTCCGACCCCACCACCACCGAAGAACGGACCAGGCGTGAGCGGGAAGAGGTTCTCGACGAATGTTTCAGTTAACCCTATGCCCGGCACTAGTTCTTCTCACAACAATTTGGAAGTCCCCAGCGCTCACGACAAGGTTAATTCGGCTTACGATTCCCTGTAAGTACCCCTTTTACGACTCGCGTGACATGATCGGGGATGCGGCTGACGCGAATTCTATTAAGATATGAGATGTATGCCGAGGACAGCAGTGCTCCTAGTGTTGCTCATCAGAGGGACGACGTCGATGGGGCGCCCCCCCTCGAATCCGGACCGGCGATTGAGGTGATCGAGCTTGCGAATGGAGAAACCGTTTGGTACGTGCTCCGTTATGTGTCGGTGTCCCAAGGTACTTTTGATATTCACGCATACAATGTGTCTAGGTCGATCGTCAACGGTCTCCGGGGCGACGACAACGAGTCGTTTTATGGAGATCGGGCAAGCTTCGCTTCCGAGTATTCACTCCGGGACGGACCAAACGACGGCGTTCAACTGCATTTT
>Ga0307512_10007170_pt1 | contig 11093 bp, 5 predicted proteins | sample 14_EM_MG_FD_200267 | JGI IMG/M metagenome (GOLD analysis project Ga0307512, IMG submission 200267) | Populus trichocarpa ectomycorrhiza microbial communities from riparian zone in the Pacific Northwest, United States - 14_EM | ecosystem: Host-associated > Plants > Roots > Unclassified | place... | reverse complement strand
TAATTTTTATACCAATTTGCATTCATAATTTTCAATCCTTTGTATCTATTTTTATTAAAGGTTCAGGTGATATTTTTCATGATCAATTTACATTAAGTAAAGCATATAGGCTATGAAAAAAAAAAACAAAATATTTTACATTTATCGAACAAGTTTAGTTTAATCAAGGTAATCTTAAAAAAGAAAAGAATGTGAAGAATCAAGTTATAAATTTATTTAAGAACATAAGGATTAAATATATAGTTTTTGAAACTAAGATGACTGATTAGTTAGTTTTACTAAACTGGATTGACTAAAATATAATTAACCCTTTATAAGTTATGGTATGGCCTTCACCTTCATACTCGAATAAGTCGATTATTTTTACTCATTTCCACATTTATCTTCATAAAAGCAAAGGTCCCTCTATATCTATTTTCATTCAGATAAACGAAGGCGAACCTGCATAAAAACGAATACAGTTATCATCCTAAATCAAACCCTTGTATTGGTGTGGATGCTGCATGTATACTGACTGATCTATTCTACAACAGTTGATCTCCTCTGTCCACGAAAAAGCACATAGCCATTAAGGCAATGCACGGAGATTTTGAAAAGATTTATATGATCACTGCTACAGTAATGCAAAAGGCAAGGTACAAATCAAGTGAGTTTTCTCACAGGCATTGAGTGTATGTGTTGCATGCTCTGATGGCCATTAACGCTCTCTAGTGATATGTGTTGCATGTTTTTCACGACTTGGCATGCTGGATGCAAGAAACTATGCCCTCTTCATTTTCATGTAAAATTTTCGAATGCTGTTCTTACTAAATGAGATGTAGATCTGTAGTTACACCAAATTACCTCAAACATGTTGTGAAAGAACCCCTTGCCATACTTGTTTTCCTTATACCACCTGAGAATCTTCGAGGGGCGATCTCCGGAAAAAGGATTTACATATGCTCTCTGGACGCTTTGCTTCACTGCTCATCCCACTGATGCTTGCTTTAAGTGCTGCAGCACTAACCCTTGCTTCATTTAGCTTCCTTTGCCAGCTTATGTAGTCTTCCCACTTGAAGGTCTGTAATTCCAGCAAAAAGCAACGACCACAAGTTTCAGGATTACAGTATTAACCTAGTAAATGAGATTCCAATACTGAGAACACCAGTTAATCCAAAAAAATTGTACACGCATGGAGAGATAGAAGGTGGCTATGGCCTATGGTTGTCTATAAATACCACAAGGGAATTTAAACAACATAATCAACTGGTTGGAGTCATCATATTTAGAGTTGAACAGAAGCACATTAAAATCTAGAGATTTTAGGGGAGATTACTTAAAAAATTAGTGCAGTTCTCTGAAGTGGTGGAAATCGCAGACAGATTCAAACCCAACCTCCCCCCAAAATCTATTAAAGTAATAGCCAAGGTTCTTGTAATTTTCAACACCCTTACTTAATTTTAGCACTTCTAAACCCCCCAGCCCTTAATTTCTCCCAATGCTCCCTATCCCTCTTTTAAATATCGAAGCACAATAACAAACCATAACACCAGCCAAAAAAATCAATAAATCTTCTGATTTCAGAAGTTTCTATGTTAATTGCTACCCTTATGAAAAACTCATGGTTGGACAAAACATTAGGAAGCTTGAAGAGGAGAAAGTGCAACTTCCATAGAAATTTTCTGAATTACGTGGTATTCCATATACCAAGCCGGGAAATTGATATCTGTATTTGTTTTCATGGCTTGACACGGTCAACTTTTCCCTATTTTGCCCATCAGGTAAAGCTGCTGCAATGGAGTCAAAAAGTTACAAAAAAGGCTTCTCCTATGATGTTAATTACTGGCCAAATTCTGCCTCATCCTATATCCGAGAGAAATGGAAAAAACCACATTTAAAAGAGCATCGACATCCAGCCTAATCAAATATGAAATGAAAACAACAAAACTATAGAAGAGTACATGTAAATGAACTAGACCTCATTTGTTGTAGTGTTTGTGAGACAAAGGTTGGCATGGTACCCAAAAAATCCAGCCAACAATAGAGAAACTATGACAAGAAACACCATCAGAAGTAATTGAGTGTTGTATGAGCTCAACAGCCACTGTGAACATCAGAAAACCATTAATGAAAGCGACAAGAGTATAGCAGCAAATGAAATAAGGAATTCATGACACAACCTGTGCAACATGCGGAGCTAAACTACGGAATGAATTTCCAACGCCATAATAAACTGTTAAAAACAAAAAGAAATGCCACAATTACTCTCGTAAGAAATGAACCATAAATTAGACCTAACTGCATCTTGATATTTTTTTCTGATTGTCAGTAACTGCAAGTGACTGTACCTGTTAGAATATATACAACTCTTAATTCTTTCAATCGTCCAGCAATAATCAATGCAAGTGCAATTGCTCCATATATACATAGAAGGCAATGCCTGCAAAACCACAGCAATGTATTCAACAGAAGCAAGACCAATAATAACAAGGAATAAATATAAAACCAAGAAGCAGATCAGATAGCCCCATGTAATGAATGCCAGATAACATTGCAACTAAATTACAAGAGAGAACAGTGCTCAAGCAGTGATCAAATTAGGTTTTCACCACAAAAAATCTAAGCAAGAGTTTGAAGTTTCAACATCATTTCATGAAATTCATTAATAAAAAATCACAAAAATTAAAGCAACATACATTTCTACAGGTATGCTGGCAAAAGAACCTGGAAGTGCACCTGTGTCTGTTACAGATTCTAGCGAAGAAACAAAGAAACCAGTGACCACTAACCAGTTGCAGGAAACCTCTAAAATTAAGTTTGACGATTTGAGTTGTCAAAAAAAATTAAGAACAAGTTCAATCGTCGCAAACAGATACCACAAGTTAACAAAACAGATATTATAGATTCTCCACCTATCGGCTACAGCTTCAGGTCACCAATGAAAGGTTTTATTTTTCTTAATTTTTTTCAGTTTCAGGAACACAACTAAGATGGTATATTGATAGTTTCTCATTTCTGTTACTGTATTACAAACTTTTGGTGGTGTTACCAAAAAACCCCTAAATTTCAGTTTCATAAAATTCAGTGTTGCATAGAATATTTGTATTTTCCAAATAATAGACCTTGTAGAGTATCCCCCTTCTTCACTGATGGAGACTGCAAGGTGAAAGTCTAAGCCAAATTCAAAGATCAAAACTTTTTTCTTATGGACATCTATTAGATAACAGCTGTAAAAATCAGTTTGTGGTCTTTATCTTCCAAGAAAGCATCACCACCCACATTTGGATTATGAATATTGCATGCCAGTAATCCTATGGAACTCACCACAAAAGAAAAGCCAAGAAGTATCGGGTATTTCTCTCCCCTATACAATTATTCTGCAATAACGAACAACTTTAGTCATATGGTCTATACAGAGAATGAGCAGTTAAAAAGAGTCAAAAAACAATAACAGAGCCAAATAATAAACTAATAAAGTACAAACCATCCAACCACAATGATGGTCAAACCGGGCAACACACCGATTACATATGCTGCAGTGCTTGGACCTAGCTGGTCTGCATCAAGAGCATAATTCCTGTTCTTACGATTCTTAATAAATAAAAAGAAAAAACTTGCAGGAATTCCAAAAAAAAATCAAAGAACTCACTTTGGGATTTTACAAGTAGAACATTCTTTCTCTGTATATATGATATTGTCATAGGGATATGCCAAGAGATATTCTGAAACATTCCCAGCCTTGACAGTTCCAGGATCAGAAAAGCTAGTCAATAAAAAGAGTACAATTCCGATACCAACTGCCAGCAAGCTTGTGTATCTGCAAGAACATAGATTATTCAATCAAGTTTAGAATGCAGTCACGCTAAAGGGATTGTTCTGCAGCATAAGAGTAACAACCATGACTCGGTACATACTTGTGAACTTCACCTAAGTAATATCCAGGAATATAGCGAAAGGATGACTTCACAATATAATAATAAGTTGCTCCAATTATTGCCAAGTATATAACCTGAAATAAAAAAAATAAAAAAATAAAAAACATAAAAATCTAAGTGTAATCTAAAATCTTTCAGAACAAGTAATCTTAATATACATCAATTAGCACGATAAGGTACATTTTTCTTCAATAGCATAAAAAACGAAAAATAAACAGAAAATCACTAATCTTTCAAAAACATTAACAATGTATAAACTGTAAACCATTCATGAAAAGATTCATTTTATGTCGTACCGCATTACTTCTCTTTCTCCAAACCATTAGTTTAGGACACTTAAAAACTATTGCGTGAATAAAAATCTTCCTAGTTTTTCTAATAGAAACATCAAATTTGGCGTTGTTTTTTCTTCTCTCATTTCCATGCTCCCCAGTTTTTCACCTGCTTTTGTTTCATCTCAATTCTCATCCACAAACATTTATCATTCATATCTAGCACTCTTGAATCCACACACAACCTGATCATTCTTTAATGCTTAGTTTCCGTTTTTGTTATTAAATCAACACACTCAAAACACCTATTAAACTACTGTGCTAAAACAAGGAATTTATTCACTTCAAAGCATGGAAAACATTGATGAAGAAATTTCTTCTAGACACAAATAAAAACCACTAAATTAACTCAAAAAAAAACACAAAATAGAGAAGAAATAAAAAAAAATGTGGGTTTTGACAGAATTGCCTGCATAACAGGATTAGGCCGATCACAGCAACAGCGTTCAATAGAGAGCACCAAACTCCTCGCCTTATCACCAAACACAAACCCAACAAACCTCCTGCAGCAAAATCAAAACCCAAAAATCAACAACACAACGAATCAAGATCAAACAGAGAGAGAGTGTTTGCGTGAAGTGGGGTGTACAGGAAGTAATCGTAAGCGCCGAAAGTGATGAAGTGATGAAGGCGTTCAATTGGGGTGCCTTGGAAGATTGGCCATTGACCACAGAGGAAGGAGATTATGACTGTTAAAGTGACTAATCCGTGACATATTAGCAGCCAATTCAACGCCATTGTTGAGAGAGAGGAGAGATTTTCTTGGAGGATTTTTCAAGTTTCTTGAATGTTGACTTTTTCTAAATTTCAGAGAGCAGAGCAGATGGTGAAAACGCAGAGTTTTGGGCAAAAGAAAAGGAAAAAGTTAACCCTGAATAGTTAAAGAAGTAATCAATGATAGGATTACACTGAAATCTTTAAGTTGCAGATGTGGCAGTTTTTAACTGGCTTGAATTTATCGGGATCCCGTAATATCACATGATTATAAAATATAGAATTATTAGTTCAGGGTTTGATTTGATCCAGAGCTTGGATCAAAGATTTGTTGGGTTATTACCTTTTATAAATAAAAAAAATTATTTTAATAAAAAAATAAAAAATTAAATTAAATCAATTGAGTCACAATTAAATATAGTTGAATAAATTAGATTTAGTGGGATAGAACGGATTTAATCAGATTAACCTTCAAACTAACTTGAAATAAAATTTAATTTTTTCATATTAATTTGAAATAAAACATAATTAAAGTTAGGCTTTGAATATATAGAATAATGCGTTAATCCGATAAGTTAGATCATATTTTAATAAGTACTAATTAGAAAAATTAAAGTTATATATAACTAATAAAATTCAACTAATTTTTTAGGATAATAATTTCATCCATACCCGATGAATATAAACCACAACATGGAGTCAAAGTCTTATCTATGAAATCCAGCACCATGCAAGTTACAGTAGATGACAAAGTTTGTGTAAAGAATTGTTGAAGGGATTGAATTTCCAGGAACCAACAGTGGCTGTATCCCAGCTGCAACATTTATACTATCGTCTATCATGCCGATGCAAGATCCTACGGATGTTCCCATTGTCATGGCCTCTGCGAGTTTTGCTCTGGCTCCTTCATGGCGACGCAGAACTAGGATGGTGCTCAGTACAGAACATCCGATTTGAGAATCTGCTTTTTTGAGTGAAGCCTAACCCCTTGAGCAACAAATCCAACTGTTCAATGAGCAAAAGCGAAGGCTCGACAGGTAAAGTGAATACTTGCGTATTACTGAAATGGTTGGGCTGTGAAGCAAACTTTGAAGAGGGATGGGCTACACTAACACTTTGTCTCTTTTCTTGCATCGTCATCTTGAAGCTAGATCAAGACTTGTAAAGGCTACGGCACAGAAGCAATCAGCTGGCTTCTGTATTGATGCAACTGAGAAAGCCATAGATGAAAAGGAAATTTAGGTAAGATGCCTCGACTCTATTAACCATGCATTTGCATTTTACCAAAATGTTTCTTCCACCTTCTAGGATGCTATTCTCTTACCAAGAGAAGGGCATTGCATAATTAGCTTTGATCTTGCTTGATTATAATGACAGACAATGTAATGTATCTGGTATCATTGTAAAGTATAATCTTCTAGTTCTCACTGACTAGTGGGGTGGACGAATTGAACCCTGGCCTGGCATCAAAAGGAACGGCCTAGCCTGGTATCGTTGTAATTTGGGGTGATCATTCTGTTAAGGAATTCAGCAGGATACTGAAATGTGGTATAATACTTGAAAATCATGGACGATTTTCGACTTAGCAAGGTCTTCGAATCCCCGATTCTGTGCAAACAAGGCTCGCACTGAACAGCTCTCTCAGGCATGGTTCATTGAGGTGCAGACTTTGGATTGCTAAGAATTGATTATTGTATGGCAGCAATATGCAATCCATTGATTTGCTTATTCAAAGAAAATCTGAGACAGTAAGAAACAAACTTTGCTTCAGAACAAGTCTCAGTCCATCTCCATTCCCCTAAATATGATTGTTTGATGGGATGTTGGGCCTGACGAAAGAGTAAAACTCCCTGGCTATTGTACGACATTTTCATTGAACTTACAGTAACCAATTCCAACATCCCTGATTCAGAGCATCTCCATATCCCAGTGCTGATGGGAGGTGCTTGAGTTCATCTGTTGATCAAAAACACAATCAACCACTTCACAAGGGCAAAGAGTCACCTTAGCAAACCTGGGTCAAAAAGAAACATTTTTTCTCATTGACAAGCACCTGCCACCATCAATTCCGAAACAAAAGATACAACTTACCAACCATTAAAGCAACACATCATCGAACAAAATCCCAGCAGAATCATTACTTCCCACTTATTATAGCAACAGCTAACCCTTCCATTTCTTCAACAAGCAAAAGAGCACCCATCTGTATCCTATTACCAGAACAAACACCGTCACGGGCAACTTCATACCAGCAACCTTTAACGAATCAATCAACGGAGAACCAAAGCGTTTAAGAAGAAAAACAGAACAAAACAAGGGAACAGTGATTGATAAAAACTCCCATTTGATAAAGATTCCAAAAAGCCTCAGCTTTTATCAAAAACATACAGTGAAACTCCATGTAGCCAGTTCCGAAAAACCAAGAAATCAAAAAGACTATATTACACACTGTAGAAGCCCTAGAATTTTCAAAAAGACAAAGCTCTAAGCCTAGAACTAGAACTCTTGAGAAGCAGATCCAATGTCGCCTTTCCCTTTGCCAACCTTCTTAGGAAGAAGAGTCTGGTGAATGTTAGGCAAGACACCTCCATTTGCAATTGTAACTGACCCCAGTAGCTTGCTTAGCTCCTCATCGTTTCTCACAGCAAGCTGGATGTGCCTTGGCACTATACGATTCTTCTTGTTATCTCTTGCTGCGTTCCCTGCTAGCTCAAGCACCTGAACAAAATCAATCACTCATGTCAGTAAATATAGTTTAATCAAAAAAATCAAAATCATCTAATAAACAATGAACAGCAGCTGACACTATTTTCAGTGAACAACATCGAAAATTTGTTAACATTAAGGAAAAAACCAAAAAAAATTAGCAAATCAAGTAATTAATTACCAATTAATAACACAAAACAATTGCACGTCATAAACACCAAATAAAACCCACAAAAAAACATTATTTTCAAGCAAAAATAGATCAACCAAACTTTTGCAAGAGGGTTTTGCTTTAAAGATCAAAAAATATTTGCTTTTGTAATATACAACCTGATAGCCGGAAAGAAAAAACCAAACACAAGAAAGTGACTAAAGCCCAGAAAACAGGACTCCAGAGAAGGCCAAAGGGTAAAAAAGAAAACGAACCTCGGCAGCGAGATACTCAAGGACAGCAGAAAGGTAGACGGGAGCTCCGGCACCGACACGTTCAGCATATTTACCAGCCTTCAGGAACCTTGCAATTCTCCCGACTGGGAATTGCAACCCTGCTTTATGCGATCTTGACACCGACTTCGATGCCTTTGGTTTCCCTCTCCCTCCCTTGGTAGAAGCGCCTCCTTCTTTTGAACTCATTTTACACAAAGAGCTATAAAACCCTAACCCTGATTTTGGCTTTAGAGGGAGTTAAAGAAGGAAAATGAGAGAGGTGTTTGATTTTAGGGTGGATAGTGGGGGATTGATTATATAGGGAGAAGAGGTGTATTCTGATTGGTGGGTTTGGGTTTGCTGGGATCGATGACGTGGCTTAGGTTTCTTATTTTCGCGGCGCGAAATGGAAATTTTTGTTTTGTTTTTTCGCGGTTTTGAATTGATTTTTCGAGATGCTTGAAAGGGAAGCCCATGGGCCTTTTGGACTCTAGAGATGTGAATGGAAGAGGTCCTCAGCTTGTTTGGTGGGAGGGATAGTAAATTAACTGTATTATCTTGAAAAGTTTTAAAAATTAAATTAATGTTAAATAAATTGAATAGTTTTTTGAATTTGTTGAATGATTTTAGTTAGAAAATTAAAATTAAAATAAAAATCAATTCTTTCAAATTTTAGAAACTAACAAAATCAAAGTTGTACGGAGTAAATCAAAACAAATCAAGAAAATTTATTATAAATAAAAAATTCATTAAATCGAGGTTAATAAAAAATAACCTAGTTAAAAGCTCAATAATTAAAATTAATTTGTTCATTTTTAACAAGCATAAAACCAAATTGAACAAATCAATCTAGTTTTTTATTGGTTTATTTCAAATATATTTTATGATCTAAACTGAGTTATTTAGATCAAAATTCACATTTATCTAGCAAAACAAATAACAAATATAATATATTTAAATCCTCATGTTCTTCGTGATTTATTCTCAAATTGAAAGGATAAAACAAAAATCATAATCCTTCACTCCTTAGTTGAATTGATTTTGTTGTTACCTTTATTTCATTACAAAATTCTCATGATATTTCTTTAACTTTCTAAATATGAAGAGTATTTCAACTGAAATTAATATCTTATTTTAATTTAAAAAATCTTGGTTTTTAAATTAATTTTTAAAAAAAAACCTCAAATATGATTGGAACAAGTTTAATTAATATCTTATTTAGGTTCATTCTAAATAAAAGTTTTCCCACCTCCATGATAATTTTGTAGGAGCTAATGCAATTTTCCAATCCTGATCCTTGCTAAAAAGAAAAGTCCATCAAGGAAGGAATATCAACTCCCAGATAGTGTTTCGAAGTTTCATTTCATCCCTTTCCGTCAATTTTCCTGCCCTTTAACTTTTAACCTTACTCAATCCTCTCTCTCTCTCTCTCTATTTTCATCCTTGGAAAAATAAGTAATTTAGCTAATGTGATGATTAAGGCCTTCCATCAATCAAAATCAAGAAAGATAAATGATTTAAGAAGTCCAAATAACGAATTGGAAATTTGGAAGCATAAAAGGCACAATAATGAGCACCAAGATTTTCAATTTTCATTGGATTAGAAAGATTCAGCAACTTTTTCTACCCAATCTAGAAAAAATCTAAACATATATGAACATTAAATTCAACTCAACCTCACAAGTTAACCCGATAATCTAATAGCCAAGAACTTTTTTGAAGAAATTCTTTAAACCAGGTCTAACAAGCATGGTTTACATGGCACATCCCAAATCAAAACCCTAGAAGTCCTGGGAAACAGATCCAATATCACCCTTCCCCTTGCCAACCTTCTTAGGAAGCAGAGTCTGGTGAATGTTAGGCAAAACTCCTCCGTTTGCAATTGTAACCGACCCCAACAGCTTCCCTAACTCCTCGTCGTTCCTCACTGCAAGCTGGATGTGCCTTGGCACGATCCGGTTCTTCTTGTTATCTCTTGCTGCGTTCCCAGCTAGCTCAAGAACCTGAAAAAAAAAGGCCAATGATCAAAACCCATAAATAACAACAAAATTTGACACCCGCTTAAAGAAATTGAAGAAATCGAACCTCGGCAGCGAGGTATTCGAGGACAGCAGAGAGGTAGACAGGAGACCCAGCACCAAGACGTTCAGCGTACTTTCCAGTTTTCAAGAACCTTGCCACCCTTCCCACTGGAAACTGTAACCCTGCCTTCTGGGACCTTGACACCGCCTTGGAGGCCTTGGCTCTTCCTCTACCTCCCTTTGTAGATGCTCTTCCTTCGTTTGAACTCATTTTCACGCAGGAAACAAAGAGAATTTCACGAATTGCTGGTTTTTTATGAAACAGGGAGATGGATTTGGGTGGCTTCGGGGTTTTGGTTATATAGGAAGCGGAAGTGTGATTTGATTGGTGGGTTTCGGTTTACGAGGATCGATGACGTGGCTGTGGTATTTTGATTTTCCGGCGGGAAATGGAATTTTTTTGGTTTTGCGCTTGAGAAGTTTGAATTTTTTTTATGAGCTCATGTTTTGTAGACTCGACTTAAAACAATCTGTATCCATGAGTTTTTGTTTTAAAAATATTTTTAAAATAAATATAAATTTTTTTTAATATTTTTATATTATTTTAATTTTAACGTGATGATATTAAAAATAATTTTAAAAAATAAAAAAAATATTATTTTAATATTTTTAAAAATAAATAATATTTTAAAAAATAATCGCTATCATATTTTTAAATACACTAACTATTTCACTCCTTAGTATTGATTTAAATGGGTTTAAATGCGCCTCGTAGTGATAAAATCTACGTATTAATAAAAACTCAATTTAATTAATTGAGTTTTATCTAATTTTATTCCATTAGAAACTTCACATCGAACTAAACTACTTCAGGTTTCAAGTTTTTCAAACTAATATGCTGAAGTGACTATATAAACCTAGTAACAGCGAACATGAATTCGTGGGAGCGTGAGACTAATTCTGGCAAGTGGCGACGACTT
>Ga0307512_10007167_pt1 | contig 11094 bp, 14 predicted proteins | sample 14_EM_MG_FD_200267 | JGI IMG/M metagenome (GOLD analysis project Ga0307512, IMG submission 200267) | Populus trichocarpa ectomycorrhiza microbial communities from riparian zone in the Pacific Northwest, United States - 14_EM | ecosystem: Host-associated > Plants > Roots > Unclassified | place... | reverse complement strand
CAAACAGTTAAAACGAAACCAAAGACAAAAGATGGAAGATGGTAGATCACTCGATTATAGCAGGAATCAGACAGCCGCCGGAAAGCAGAGCGTACGGAAGGTCGACATGGAAGCCAACAATGGGTATCATTAAGGTACAGGGACAGAATATGGCATTGCAGTGGCGGTCACCGAAGGGAGGCAAAAGAAGAAAGGAGCAAGAAGCAGGTGGAAAGAAGCTGCGAAATAAACTGCAACCCATCCCAAGAAAAGAATGCTATTTACCGTTTCCTGCTCTAGAAGTTCGCCGCAGCGTTGACTTGTCCAGGCGGCTTGTGGTACTGATCGAGAGTAGCCTGGAAAGGTGACGCCTCCGGGCTAGTGCTATGCATCTCCCGTCCAGACGACGCCGCCAAAGGCGACCCGTTTCTCCGCATCAAGTCGTCTTCATCGACGGGGTTGGTGTTTCGCTTCCTCAATCGCCAGAAGACGAATGCCAAACCCCCCAACAGAATCGAACCTCCAATACCGACAACCACTCCGATGACAACACTCTTCTGGGTAGTACTGAGGCCACTGGACCCACCGCTATCGCTGCCCCCGGCCGTCCCTGGCGCAGTGGCCCCGGAGCCGGACTTTGACACACCCGAGCCGGTGGGAGTGACCATCTCAACAGTCGTCGTAATCACAGTGGAAGTGACATCTGCATTTCCGATGCGGGTGACGATGACGGTGGTGCGGACCCTAGTGGAAGGGCTTGGTGTGGCGACTTCGCTGGTGGGGGAGCTGCTAGTGGTGGGGCTTGGGGTAGACGTATCGACGGGTGTATCGTCGCCACCACCGTTCGTAGGAGTGGGGTCCTCGGTCGTATCCGCGGACGTCTCCGGGGACGGGGGAGTAGAACTGGATTCCGGCGTCGTCGTCTGAGGCGTTGTACTCGGAGGGTCGACGACGACCGTGGAGGTTGATGTCGGCGGCGTCGCGATGGATGTGCCGTTGTTGTCCTGCCGCCTCTCTATGACCTTTTCATGGATTTCCATGTCATCATCCAAAGCCGCCGCGTAGGTCACGCAGATGCAGAGCAACAGCGACGCAACGAGAAACGAGCGCGATATCCTCATGCCGAAGGTTGTCGCTTGTCGAAGGTTTGATGGAACGAGCGACGAGCTGTGATGCCCCCCCTTAAATTCCTTGGGTTCCTTCTTTCTTTTTTCCGCGCGCGGATGACGGAGTTGTCGAGCCGGAACGTTCTCTACCGACGGTAACGAGCGTGGGTGTCCAAAGGGGCGAGAACGAGCGCAGTTTTTTTCTCCGCGCCAAACAATCCAGAGGCCTCAAACGAACGAAGTCGAATATCTATGCAGTTGGGATGGATCGAATGGGACGAGATGCTGACGCGCGACTCGCAGTCGAAGTGGCGCCGTCGGGCGACTCGGATTGGTCGGAGAGGGGCTGGCGACAAAAGCCGCTCCTGATGGCGGACCGTGGTTGGCTGTGAGCGGCGACAAGCGAGGGTGAGAGGGAATGGATGTGGTGAGGATGGGAGTTGGTTGGTGGTGGGAGTGAGGGTTGCAGTACGCGGACTGAACAGATAGAAAGCAGCTTTTCCTCCCTTCTACACGCATGCAACAACAGGTATAGAAAGCAGTATCTGCAATCCCTTGCAGCAAACAGAGCAGAATGAACTCGAGCGTTGCAGGGCCCAAACAAGCGTGTGTTGTTCCCTCCCTCTCTCCTCCTCCCTCCTCCCTGAGCCTGTCGAAACCCGGAACCCCAGCTTTCCAAACGGCTTGGCATTCTGTGTTTGGATATGCTGTTCTGATTCGACACACTCTGGAGTGACGGGATCACAGACTCCGTTCAAGTGGACGGTTTTACCTCCCGAAACAACCGGCGGCGGAGGTGGCGATGGGACCATTGGTTCTCCAAGAGAAGGTCCCTGGAGCGGTGATCCAGGAATTCTGAGGACGAGCAGCCGCGGAGTTGGCCGAGACGCCACGCAGTGCCGGCGCCGATTTCATGACGACGATGACTTCAGCCTTGAGCGCTTTTATGATTGCCTCTTCTTCCTCTTCTTGAATCGAAGTAATTCGTGCCGTACGAAGCTGCTTACATACTTGTCCACGACAAAAAAAAGCCAAATTTGAGCATGCCTCTTCGTGTCTCGACCTGGTAGCCGCATTGTCTTCGGCCAAGTTGCTGGTGCGCCATAATGTTGTCACAAGACCACATTTTCTTCAAAAGATCTGGAGGGTCAGATTATCTAAAAGCAGGACCCAGTTCACTCTGTTGCCTGCATGCCGTGATGCTCTCTTTCTGCGAGTGGAACCAGGGCACGCTGCGTTTCGATGCACAGTGGCGAGATCCGTGGCGGCCGCCACTCAGGCCCAGCAGGAAAAAGGGCCGAAAAAAGAAAATAATGGCATATTTGGCCCACACCACAGATAGATAGAGATTTCTGCTTCCAGCAGCCCGACTTTCAACTCTCCCTTCCGTCCAGACCGCTGTGTCCCGTTCCCGGCCATGGCGACCTTTTCCCTTGCCTCTTCCTTCACGATCAGCCACAACAGCAGTGCCGCTGTGGACGTGAGTCTCCGCGAGGCTCTGTCCGGAATTGCTGGATCCATCTCCCTCGTGTCCTGGATTGTCTTGCTCGTACGTACACATTGAAACCGAGATTATCATCATCCACTCTACTTCCTACCATCCCGTCCGTCCATCCATCCATCCATCCATCCATCCATCCATCCGTCCCGTTCCATCGTATGCGGAAGAAATCTCCCCTGGCGATCCAACGAAAAAAATATCGGAAGACTGACATCGTCGTTCGCGTTGCTCGTAGTTGCCGCAACTCATTGAGAATTACAAGAATGGTCGCGCAGATGCCCTCTCGATGGTCTTCCTATCCGCTTGGTTCGCGGGTGATCTGACGAATCTGATCGGTATGTTGCTGCGTCCGTCCGTCGTGTGCGGATATGTTGGCGTGGTGTGTGTGTGTGTGTGTGTGTGAGTGTGTGTGTGCGCGAGTGGTTCGTGTGCGTGGTTCGGTGGGTGGGCTGCGGAAAACGCACGGACGGATCCACACCAGCATGCATGCAACATGTCATCGTCATCTCCGATACTTGATCTTGTGGTGTATAGATATGGCTTCTTTCGCTCACGATTGTTTCTTCAACCGTGTGTAGGCGCCCTATGGGGCGGTCTCCTACCCACCGTTATTGCGATCGCCGTCTACTTCTGCCTCGCCGATGCAGTACTCATGGCCCAGACGGTCTACTACAACCGCATTGCCGCGGAGGAGAAAAGCGGGGCGCGGCGACGAAGCAGCGTCTTCAGCAATGACCCGTCGCAGCCATTGATTGCCGCTCGTGACCGTCGGAGGAGCTCTGCTGCGTCGAGACGCAGCAGCAGGCGGGACTCGCTGTCGGCTGCCATTCTCGACGACGATGAGAACTCCTACTCCCCAGTCGTCCGCAACGCCCTCTCCCTTCTGGGCGTCGTGGCCGCTGGTGCGTTGGGTTGGGCGTTCGCCTGGTGGACGGGAGCGTGGAAGGCCCAGCAAGGTGGAACTTCCGCTGGCATGCCCTTGGGTGCGGCGGTCTTGGGGTACATCAGTGCCGTGCTCTACTTGACTGCTCGCATTCCGCAGATCATCCGCAACCACCAGAAGAAGTCCTGCGAAGGTCTGTCGTCACCCGGCCGTTCGGTTTCATGAGTCTAGTGTTGACGGAAGGATGCAGGTCTCTCTCTCCTCTTCTTCCTCCTGTCGCTCCTGGGGAATCTCGCATACGGCGCCGGAATCCTGCTGCACTCGTCCGAAAGGACGTATGTCATGGACAACCTTCCCTGGCTGATGGGAAGTCTAGGAACCATGGCCGAAGACGTTATCGTAGGACTTCTCCATTCCCTTACCTCGACCCGACCGACCTGAGACTCATGGTGCCGCCACCCTAGATCTTTGTGCAGTTCCACATGTACGCGAAGCCCTCTTTCGTTGCGGTCTTCGAGGATGGGGAAGATCGCATAGTGGGGCGAGCAGAGTGAGGCTACATACTCGGCTCGGTCGCGGGTGGCTGCGTGTACCGTATCTACATGTTACCGTAACTTTCGTACCTTACTCGAAGCAGAGTGGGGTTCCTGTGCTTTCTTAGATCGATGCTTCAATATACCATGCTCCGATACCTAACCTACATCCCTTCCTTCATCTATGATGCACCTCGCCATCGACCGAGTGTTTCCCCCACGTCCGGTGCGGTAGGATAGCAATATGTCTGCCGCTCCTATGCTCTCTATCTACCGTATACCCGCTTATCACTCGAATCCTGAACCATATGCGCATTTCCAAATCGAATGAGCATCGTACATAACTACCTCATAAAGAACAGTTGTTGCTCAACCTCCCACGCTCTGTTGCACGCCCAGACATATCTATATTTACCTATGAGTGGAGCAGAGTCCCACCCAAGGACCCTGCTAGCGCTTCCACCTCCCACCTCCCACCTCCCGCCATTCACCAGCACATACCACCAAGAACTTTAGCTTCCACAACCACAACTGGTGTTTACACGACAATACTTTTCCGCTGCCTTATACTCCCTCCTCCACACCAGGGCGCCCGGAAACTGCAATTGCAATGGAGACGAGTAAATTCGCAATCTTTCCCGTTCACAGGGTAGGTGGATGTTACAGAGTTATGCTAATCTGTCCTCCCACCACTCAGCCGCGTCTGCGCCGACAACTCCAGCGAAAGCTCCAAAGAGCAAGAACAAGAACAAGAACAAGAACAGACATAGCGCTGGGGGTGGAGAGACGGTATGTCGCGCGCTACGCCGGGGGGGGGGATGAGAGCTGATGAGGCGGGTAGAATGGCGACCGAAGTAAGGATGGCGCTGCAGACACCAATGGCAATGTGCACCAACATAGCGAGAGGGAGGACGCCGATGGGGACAAGGAAGAGGACAGCGGAGGAACGGATATGAAGAAGGAGTTAGCGCGAAAGACTGCCGAGCTGGAGTCGCTACGGGATGAGCTCGCCGAGCAGAAGAAGGTGGAGGCAGAGCTGCGGTTGTCGCACGACAAGCTCGAGGAGGACCTGAAAGCAAAATCGGCAGAGGATGGAGAGGCGGCAGAAAAGGCTCGAATACTGGAGGAAGAGCTGCAGTCGTTACGGAAGGAGGCTGCAGGTATGGCAAAGGTCCGAGAGGACGCTGCGAGGGCTGGAAAGCTTGCGGCGGAGTCGGAGTTGCTACGAAAGGAGCTCAAACAGGCTGCCTCGGTGTCGGCGGATGCGGTGAAGATTACGGCTGCGAAGTTGGCGGAAGAGGTAGCCAGGGCCGACGGGTTACACGCGGAGGTCAGGGCCCTTCGGAAGGAGCTGGTGGAGGTGGGGAAATCGAAAAAGGGCGGGGAGGCAGACCATGCCGAACTACAGAAATTGCGAAACGAACTTGAGGATGAACGGGAACTGAGGGCCAGGGATGCAGCCGACGCCGAGGAACGGATTGCCGAGCTTCAGGAGCAGAAGGAGAACCTTGATGCACAGTACAAAAACCTGCTGGGCAGGGTGTCGACGATCCGAACCACCCTTGGCGAGAGGATGAAGGCAGATGCTGTAAGTTCCTCTCGCTCATCATGCATCTTGCGCGGCATGATGGGTTTCTCACATCGTCTAGGAAGAGTTAGCCCAGACCAAACAGACTGTCGAGGAGCTGGAGGAACAAAACCGATGCCTGAGCGAAAACATAGAAGAGCTCCGCAACGAGGTCGACAAACTGCACGAAGAGAGAGATGCCACCTCGAAGGGACTTTCCACCCTGCGGAACCGCCTGAACCTTGCCCAACAGAACTGGAACAAGGAAAGAGAAGACCTGATCAACGCCGAGCGTTACGCCAGGGAAGAGTATGAAGTCGCACGGCGAGCCATGCAAGATTGGGAGGTTATCGCCACAGAGGAGCGAGCTGTCCGGGAGTCTTTGAGTGATCGCGTCATCGAGCTGGAGGACCAATTGGCCTCTCAGAAAGATCAGTACAACCACATGGCTGCCGAGCACGAAAAGCAAAGTAGTTCGATGGACGGGCTCCAACGAGCACTACAAGAGATACAAGATGGTATGTGCTCTTGGTAACTCCGGTTGCGGACTGGCAAGCAACTGACAGTCGTGCAGCCCGTAAGAAGGAGCTGCGCGAAATTGTTGAAAACACTCAATCACAGATTGATGTTCTCACCGAGAAGTGCAAGACTCTTGACAAAACGGCAAAGGAAGCGGAACATAATCTAGCAGCAGCCAAACAAGATCTTGAGCGAGTGCTTCCCTTCGAGAAGGAAGTCAAAGAGAAGAATCTTCTCATCGGCAAGCTTAAACACGAAGCGGTCACTCTGAACGATCACCTGCGAAAAGCTCTGCGCATGCTGAAGCGTGACAATGCGGACGATAAAATTGACAAGCAGCTCGTCACCAATGTCTTCCTCCAGTTCCTGAGCAAACAGCGAGGAGATGCAACCAAGTACGAAGTTCTCCAGTTGATTGCTTCGGTCTTGACCTGGAACGATGGCTGGTTCCCATGCTCCACTTGCGTCAAGGGGAAGTGCTGATGGGTATCACTAGAACAACGAGAAAAGGCTGGTCTCCTGCGACCAGGCACGGCAGCAAACTCCGCCCCACAGTCTAGCGGTGGCGGTTTCTTCAGCAATCTTAAGACACCTCCTTTGACCCCGTTTCTCCGGTCGCCAAGCACAGTTTCGCTTGGTGATGATGAGAAGGATGTAAGATATCGAATCGCTACTTTTACTCCCCATTCATGCTAACTTTTGCAAAAGCTGTGGACGTCCGTTCTTGATTCTGAGAAGTAGGCGGCGAGGAGACCCACTGGTTTCAATCCCACCTTTTTGGGCGATGCTTTCTGTATTTTGTGCCATTTCTGGAGTTATCGGGGTTCATTCTGGGGGTCTTTTAGGACGTCGATAGTATCTACCTTACGTACATACCTTTTTTGCCAAAAAAAAAATGTTGGGGCAAATAAGATGCAGCTCCCGGTAGATCTCACTCGACGGGTTATCATGCGTAATATCCGGGCCCGTGCAGGATTTCGTCCACCCTACATACGTGTAGATACACACATCATCACCCTTGCCAAGTGAATACTAAACTTGGGAGAAGATATCTTTTCGTACACGACTCGTTACTGTTCTCTCAACGCAAAAAGTTACACTGTACAGTACAACATCTACCTACTATTTTACCGGCAATGGCTACCTTCTCCGCCGCAACGTTCCCCTCGGCCCGCTATGCTTCCTTCCGTCCTACGTACCCCACCAGTCTGTTCACCGACTTCCTCCTGCCGTACCACACCGGCGCGCGCACAACCCTCCTCGACCTCGGCTGCGGTCCCGGCACCGTAACCCGCCCCCTATCCGCCTACTTCGCGCGCACGATCGGCACGGACGCCTCCGATGTCATGCTTGCCACGGCGCGCGAACTCACACCCTCGTCGGAATACGTAGGCGTCGAATACCGCACCGCGGCGGCCGAGGACCTACCGTTCCTTGCCGACGGCGAGGTGGACATGGCCGTTGCCGCGCAGGCCGCCCACTGGTTCGATCAGCCCCGTTGGTGGGCGGAGATGCGGAGGGTGGTGCGGAAAGGCGGCACGGTCGCCGCTTGGGGGTACAGAGACTTCCTGTTCCCAAAGCACCCGCGCGCGAGCCAGATCCTCCGGGCATATGCGTACGACAGCCACAGACTGGGGCCGTACTGGAGCCAGCCCGGGAGGAACATCCTCGAGTGCCGCCTGAACGCTATCAGGCCCCCGCCGAAGGACTGGGAGGACGTGTTGAGATGGGAGCACGAGCCGAAGTTTGAAGTTGAGGCCGACAAAGAGGCCGAGGAGGCTGTAAGGAAGCCCGTGACGGGCGACGATGGGGAAGAGGGCTTCGGAAAACTGGTGAAGGAGCAGGACGGATTGATGAGGAGGACGATGAAGATGGGGGATCTCGAGAACTATCTCAGGACCTGGAGCAGCTACCATGCGTGGAGGGAGAAGCACCCTGAGGCTAAGAGTATCGCGGATGGAGGCGGTGGGGACATCTTGGACGAGATGATGGCGAAGATGTGCGAGGCGGAGGGCTGGGGCGACGATTGGAAGGAAGTTCAGGTTGATGTTGCCTGGGGACACGGAGTCATTCTAGCGAGGCGGAAGTAGATATATAAAAGTTGCGATCCATGCTTGTTGTCCTAGACAGAAATCCATTGTTCGCCATTTTTTATTTATTTATTTATTTATTCATCAATCGCATGCAACCTGATTGTAGATCATGGCGATAAACAACCATCCCATTGCTCGCCGTTTTAGCTTTGATGTGTTCGTTAATCGCGTGCGACTTACCTATCTAGATCATGGCGATAACAGACAGTCCAACCGTTGTTCGCCTCTTACACGCGAGTCCGTTTTTATGCCGCATTTCGAGGGATATACATATCTATATACATACATACACTATCTATGTCCCGCATGTATTACTGCATCCAATAGCGCACGATGATGGCGACGCTAGTCGGTTACACCCACCAAACGCATAAAAAATCGCAGCAAATTTTTTTTTGAGAAAAGAGGCTGAAGGCTCTCTTGGTTCTTCCTCCCCGCACCTTAGCCTCATTCCCCCTGCCCCCATCATCGCCCCAAAAAGCCAAAATAAATCCGCCGAAACTTGCCCTTTTCTCTTCCTTTTACTCTCGTCTTTCGAGACGTAGCAATCACAGGCTCCCCTGAAACAAACACCGACCAGAAACGATAAACTAACCAACAAAATCGGAGAGGGAGAAAAGAGAGAGAGAGAGAGACGACGCAGCCATGGCTACCGTCGTGCTTGGAAGTCAATGGGGCGACGAGGGCAAGGGAAAGCTTGTCGACATCCTTTGCGAAGACGTCGAGGTCTGCGCTCGCTGTGCTGGAGGAAACAACGCTGGACACACCATCGTCGTCAATGGTATCAGCTACGATTTCCACATGCTGCCGTCAGGTCAATAACCCACCCGTCCGTCCGTCGACCGGTTCCCCCTGCTGTTGCTGCCGCTGGCCTGGGTGCCCTCACAGCTCACTGCCGCCCTGTGACCCCGATCTGGTGGTTGGGCCTTTCCAACCCGAAGATGCTCGAATCCGGCTGGCGGGTTTACTGACCGATCCCGTGTAGGCCTGATCAACCCCAAGTGTCTGAACCTGATCGGCACCGGAACGGTCGTCCACATCCCGTCGTTCTTCGCCGAGCTGGAGGCGATTCAGAAGAAGGGCATCGACTCGACCGATCGCATCTTCATCTCCGACCGTGCGCACCTCGTCTTCGAACTGCACCAGCTCGTCGACGGCCTCGAGGAGGTCGAGCTCGGAGCGCAGAACATCGGCACCACCAGGAAGGGAATCGGCCCAACTTACTCCACCAAGGCCGCTCGCAGCGGTGCTCGCGTCTACGAGATCTTCAACTGGCCCGAGTTCGAGAAGAAGCTGAGGTTGCTGGAACACGGCTACAAGAAGAGATTTGGCGACTTGTTGAAGTACGACGTCGAGAAGGAATTGGCGCAGTTCAAGGTAGGGCTCCCCGTAGCTGACCGGTGGGCTGGACAATGCTCATGGCTGGCGCAAAGATCTACTACGAGACTCTGCGGCCGTACGTTATCGACGCCGTCCCCTTCATTGCGGCAGCTTTCAAGGCCAACAAGAAGGTCCTCGTCGAGGGCGCCAACGCTCTTATGCTTGACATCGACTACGGCACGTACCCCTACGTCACCAGCTCCAACACCGGTGTCGGGGGTGTCATCACTGGCCTTGCCATCTCCCCCTTCAACATCAAGAACATCATCGGTGCCGTGAAGGCGTACACCACCCGTGTCGGTTCCGGGCCGTTCCCCACGGAACAGCTGAACGTGAGGCACCCGACACGCCGCCGACTAGATTCCGATCCGCTGACATTCTCCAGGACGTTGGCGAGCACTTCCAAGTCGTTGGTCGTGAATGGGGCGTGACCACTGGCCGCAGGCGCAGGTGTGGCTGGCTCGACCTGGTGATCGTCAAGTATTCGACAGCCGTGAACCACTACACTTCCTTGAACCTGACGAAACTCGACATCCTCGATGGCCTCAAGGAGCTCAAGATTGCGGTTGCTTACAAGGTCGACGGCGTCGAGCTCGAGTCGTTCCCTGCCGATCTTAACATCCTGGCCCGGGCCGAGCCGGTATACAAGACCATGCCCGGGTGGGCCGAGCCGACCACCAAGTTGACGGAGTACGACCAGCTCCCCAAGGAGGCCAAGGAGTACATCGCGTTCATCGAGGAGTCCGTCGGTGTCCGTGTGGACTGGGTCGGCGTGGGTCCCGGCAGAGAACACATGCTTCACCGCCGTCGATAGACGATAAGAGGAGAGTTAGACAATACATACTACAATGTGTGATATCCCCGCCCGTCTAGATAGATACATAAACGATTCGGTTTAGCGATTTATTCCTTGCTCCTTTTTCTTTTTCTGTTTCTGTTTCCTTGCCTTGGCATTTGGGACTTGGTCTTTGTCATAGACGGAGGGGAGGGAGGAGTGGGCATCGGATAGTCATGCGTATTTTTTTTTTAGACCTACCAAAAATTTTGACATTTACTTCGCTGAGGGGGGGTTTTTTTTGAATTCTTACTCCGGGGATACAATTAGGTCCGGATCGGAGTGGCGAGCGGGCCACGAACACTGTCCTGCGCATGGCCGTTCATAGGTCTGCGGACACTTGTAACGGGCACGGGAGGCAGTGACGCACAACGCCTCCGCTGCCGAGTGACCAACCGGAGGACCAGGGGCCGCCACAGCCGTCGGCTACGTAGTTAGACTACTGCACCCCGTCCAGGGAACAAAGGCCGGGAGCCATCGGCGGTCACAGCGCGTCACTCGCAGCACCAAGCGACCGGCAACCGCCACAACAACTTCACCCACGGCGCACCGACCGAGGCGCCATGCTACCGTCGTCCAATAGCCCCTCCGCGCCTAGCCTGCCCGTGCCCAGACCCCGGCCGGCCGTGGGGAGCGGCGGCGGTAGCAAGAGCCCCGTCCGGACGGAACACGATGGGGAGAGGGCGTGTGGAGTTGAG
>Ga0307512_10007166_pt1 | contig 11094 bp, 11 predicted proteins | sample 14_EM_MG_FD_200267 | JGI IMG/M metagenome (GOLD analysis project Ga0307512, IMG submission 200267) | Populus trichocarpa ectomycorrhiza microbial communities from riparian zone in the Pacific Northwest, United States - 14_EM | ecosystem: Host-associated > Plants > Roots > Unclassified | place... | reverse complement strand
CGGTGCGCGAGCACGCCAAGGACCCAGTCGAGCGTCGAGGCGAGTTCGTGCCCGCGTCCATGGGAGTAGAAGAGACTTAGGACATTGAGCGAGACGACGGGATCGGTGCGTGCGCGCTCAGGGTCAAAGTAGATCTATCGGGGGTGTTGGTCAGCGGACTGCATAGGCTGTCACGGCCGTGTGGAATATAGGTGATGAATTTTACCATATTGATACCATCTTTTGTCATGTACTGGAGCATCTCGTCAAGAACGGAGTGCACAACGTCATCGTCGGGTTGGGTGATCATGAGACCCACAGAAGTCGTATCCAGATCTTGGGGGTATTCGTCCGTGGTGAATAACGGTTTCTCTATGATATAGATTGTTAGATTGTGGCAACCGCCGCGGCGACACACTGGCGCTTAGATATATACGGTACCTTTGAAAAAGTTCCAAGTACGGGAATGGTGAACGTAATTGACGAGCTTCCTAGAGGGAGGGCCGTCAACTCGACGAACGTCCACCTTGACGAGAAGCAAAGGGAACGAAGAGGAACGAGAACCTACCTGTCACTGGTGGCTTCCAAAATGAGCAACTGTGAGAAGTTCTCAGGGACCGTTTGACCGAGGCTGGTCTCCGACTCGAGCCGACCTGCCCTATCTTTGAGAAATCCGAGTCCACGGCCCTCCGGTTCGCCGACTAAGCATCGGAGTGCCTGTCGCACGCGCTTAACGTCGTCGAAGACGATGCCATTGATCCCTAGTGAACGAGCCGCGAAGACGTTCTCGAATTTGTCGTCGACGAATGCAACCGACGTCGGGTCTGCCTTGATCTCGTCTAGAACAAATTTGTAGAAGCAGAGGTCGGGCTTTCGCATGCCTGCATCTGCGGAGGTGAATACGCGCTCGAAAATGCTCCAATCTGCAGGTTTCCTCCGGGTGACCTCATAATCTGGGGCGGAGATATTGGACATCGCGAAGATGCGCAGTGTTCCCTGTGCCTCGGCTTGGAGCTCGCGTATGAAGTCAATGAATGCGTTGTCGGGTACGAGACTGGCTCGTGCATCGACGACTGCTTGACGGACCTCCGCCGGATCGAGAGAGAATTTTTCTCCCACCAGGCGGTAACAGTCGTCCTCCGAGTGCCTTTGGCATTCGTATTCTCCCCACACGGTAGAAGAGAGTATACGCTTGAACAGTTTCGGGGAGATAGTGGTGGACGTGACAGGGGACCAGGAAAAGAGGACGTCCCCTAAGTCGAAGATGAGAACGCGACAGCGTGGTGGTAGTGGCATGGCCTGTGAAATGCAGGGGCGATGCTTTCCAAGGGGAAATGCGACCAACATCACGAGGGATTATATGAACAATCTGCTGGCTTATACATTCGTAGACGCCTCGTAAACATCGGGAATCATCACCGGTAGAAAGAGAAACACTGTTCGGGTGGGGGTGTGGGGAGTGTGCCTAATGGGGGAAAGGGAAGGGAGACCGTTAGCACAGGACGAAGAAGAGACCAAGGGGATTGGAGCGGTGATTGCGTAACCCCGTTGCTCATGGAAGAAAGTTCAACTTGAAGGGTATATAGAATGCGACAGGCAGGTCATTTCTAAAGATGATAGGTATGCAGTATTAAAATCCGATTAGTCGTTGTGAAACTTGTGAATACAGTACGGAGCCGCCACCAACCTTCATCCAGGGTTGATATAACGTTGATACAGTCTACGTGGATAAGTCGCAAGAACATTTTCCCTTCGTATCGGCGCGCCCGGCATGGTCATCAATAAAAATGCCGACCCGCCCGCATCGTGGGGTCCATGTGCCAAGTGAGAGAGAAGCTTTACGGGTCAGCAAACCTGGTACGAGCCATACGACGAATAGCTCGTCATAGACGCAGTTCCAGTATGAACTGTCCACAGTTGGGGATAGGAACGCAACACCTCGAGATTGGTGAGAATTTTTCGGGTGCTGTTAATGCCGGCGCGTGAGATCAAACAGAAAGAAGATTAAACCAAGATTCCAGGTAAGCTTGTCAGGTGGAGCTAGATGTGTAGGTTTCAATTTGTGGATGTGGAGTATTCTACTCCTAGTCACTTAATCAGCCGGAAAGGAGCCATCATTGCTTACAAGTGACATTTTACTAACCATCAGCTGTACAAACACAAACCCATCTTCTAGGTGGCGCAAGCGCAAAGGTAAGACGTTAGAGGTCAACTTCATTAAGACCATGTGACGCGCCGCGATGTTTGGTTTGAATGAATAAACGCGCCCAAAATAAGCCGACCCACAAACGGTCGCCGCGGAACCTGGAAGCCCGGAAAAAACGCTCGCAATTATACACCCAACTCGCTCGTAAAGAATCTGTGACTTGTCGACGTGTGTGTCTACACACGAACACCCCCTTGGCTCTTACGGCGCTTTACTACCCACGCCTGAACCGGTTTGATTTTGAATCGCTATTGTCTTCGCGTTCTCATATTGCCCGTGGTTTTGATTAAAACTTCACGCCATGTACCTACACCAGCCAGGAGGAGTTACATTACATATGGTCTAAGGGTAAGGTGCTTATGCGAGATGGCTGAACCAGGTGAATATGGGTGGTTTGGTAATCGATGGGGCAATAATCACGTGCACTTTCTCCCTTTGAGACTGCAATGTCGTCTTAAACTGGTGGTTTTTGGTACCCTCTGCCTGCGATTTTGACCAACCTTTGGAACATAGGACAAGGGTTCCTGTGTATCACCATCAGCACTCTCCCCAATGAACTGCTTGTGGAAATATCTGATTGGTGTCGGTTGGATGACGAGTATGATTGGAATCACCGACATCGATGGTGCAAGCTATGTTGCAGAAGAGGCAGTTGGCCCCGACATCTTCAATGATAGGTCCTTATATTACCATATGACAATGTAATCTTGTTGACCCTTGTTTGGCTACGACATAAGAGTTCTTTGATTTTCAAGATAAAAATATTATAATTTGTCTGCCATGTCGTGACGAAAACCAAAAAAGCCTCAAAAACTAAGACAAAGCCACCTGTTGCCGAGATCGACCCGGAGCCAGCACCTTCGTCGAAAGGACACAAACACAAGCTGGCCAAACCCGAGGAACACGTCCAGAAAACACAATCCAACCTCGTCAAAGGGGGAGGAACGAAACCCGATGCGCACTGGCAGCCTCTACTGACAACAGCACAATGAGCACGTCACAATACGGTGCCAGCTACGCGCAAGCACGACAACGCGGCAACACGTCTGGCCCGGAATCCTCGAGGGCCGTGGAAAGCACCTTCGCCGTTGCCGTCGCCATCACCACCATCTGATGTTGAATCCTCGCACTCGGAGGAAGACGAGCCTGAGGCGCCCCAGGAGGAGGAACCGGAGGAGGGGGCTGGTTCTGCTGACGAGAACGTCCACTTATATGGATTCTCCACCGACGAGGACTCCTCGGACGACGACCCGGATATCGATGAATGAGCTGACGTCGATGTGGGCTCTCTACCCACCGTTGCTCGGGATGATGCGACCATAAAGAGAAAATTAGAGAAGGCGAAGCGAAAGCCGGTGCGTGTACACCTCCTCGCTGTTCCCTTGCCGCACCCAATGGCTCATTGCGGTCGCCGCTCCGCACGCGCCAGAAACAGGCGTAATTTATCTCGGCCGAATTCCACATGGCTTCTTCGAGGATCAGTTGCGCGCATATTTCTCCCAATTCGGAGAGATATCGCGTCTCCGCCTCTCGCGGAATAAGAGGGTGCGTCTGTTTAGGTACCTGTCTGGTTCATTGAAAAGACTTGCGTGCAGACAGGCCGGTCGAAACATCACGGGTTCATCGAGTTTGCATCGGCGCCCGTCACACAGATCGTCGCGGAGACGATGGACAATTACTTGCTCATGGGCCACATTCTGACTTGCAAGATCATTCCAAAAGACAAAGTGCATCCGGAGCTCTGGGTAGGTGCGAATCGTAAGTGGCGTGTCGTGCCCACGTATCGCCTCGCGCAGGAGCAACACAACAAGGTCAGCTCGTTTGCCTATTACTCCGGCCCAGTAGTGGTCGGATTGCGCTGGCTTCATGCCTCATAACCATGCTATGCCGAAGCTCGTGATCAGCACATTAGACTGCGTACGGGATATCGACAAACCCACAGATGCTCGTTATCATTCGCAGCATTCTCGCGTCACTCGAAGCCCCTCGCTCAAGAATCATATACGAGGCAAGTAAAGTCCTCCAAGGTATCGCAACTCCATAGGCGTTTACCAAAACTCAAAGAGTATATGAGTCAGGAGGACAATTCATCTCCGCATCTACTAACCCTAGTACAGAAATTGTGACCAGTGACTTGGAGCTATGGGCAGAGGTATTCCCTGCGAGGGAAGGGATTCACAAGATGCAGCAAAGCAGTAGAGAACGATCTACTTACGTACCTGGGTGACGATGGCAAGTAGCGAAGAGAGGTAAGAAGAGGGGTCGGATAGAGTCACATTTTTCATGATCGACATTTCTAGTCTGATGTACAGTAGTAGACTGCATCTATCCATGCACTAGTTCTCTTCTAGCCCTAGGTATGATTCTAGACCACAAGATCTATATTTTATTTTGTGCTTCTAGCACAAGATAAGTCTCTAGGTCTAGCTTGAAACATAGAGGCACTAGGAGAACCATCAATAGTATGGCTAGTAATACATCTTGCTGATGTGATGGTGTACACTACAAAGACGAATAAAGAAAGACCGATCGATGATGGACGGCATAACAAAGCGGAAACGCAATCAGCGCACGGATCGTCGGTTCATGCAATATGTGGTTGTGGGGGTAGCGGTGGCGAGCTGATGCTAGGAAAGAGGTACGCATAGACGCCTCTGGCGATGGCAGTCGCGGAGAAACCTCGGTCTCTCCTCTTCTCCTGCTGTACTTCAGATATTAGGGACGAGGGAGGCAACTGAATTCCCATGGGGGCCCAATAGCGCTGCTGCCCCCGCACCTGGCCCGTGGTTTGTATCTGGGGACGCTGTGCCTCCATCGTGACTGTCGTCGCCGTCGCCAATGCGCAGTAGTCACGCTCCTCCTGCCACTCCTTATCCTGCATTTTCTGCGGGCCAGGGTACAAAGCAGCAATGGCGTTGAGCGCAAACGCGGTCGTGAGGCCACGGTTCCCGAGCTTGAGCCTCGCGTCCGACGAGCCGTACCTGTACACCCAACTTGGCTCCCACCCTCCATCCTCCCACTGCAGCGGGAGAAGCGCCTCGAGATCGCGCTCCATGCGCAGGCCGATGGCGGCGCCCGCCAGGACACGCATGGCAAGCGCAAGGGCGTTCCCTGGGCGCCCCGCGCGCTCGAGGACGCGCTCGCGGAGGAGTGGGGCGAGGCGCGTTTGCAGAGCGGCGTCGTCGCGCGTCGTGCGCAGAAGACGCGCGGCGAAGAAGAGGAAGCACTCTGCTGTCTCGTAGTACCGCGTGCCGTCGAGGTATGCGCGGTGCACGAGCACGCCAAGGACCCAGTCGAGCGTCGAGGCGAGTTCGTGCCCGCGTCCACGGGAGTAGAAGAGACTTAGGACATTGAGTGAAACGACGGGGTCGGTGCGTGCGCGCTCAGGGTCAAAGTAGATCTGTCGGGGGAATTGGTCAGCGGACTGCATAGGCCGTTTGGAATATAGGTGGTGGCAGATGAATTTTACCATATTGATACCATCTTTTGTCATGTACTGGAGCATCTCGTCAAGAACGGAGTGCACCACGTCATCGTCGGGTTGGGTAATCATGAGACCCGCAGAAGTCGTATCCAGATCTGGGGGGTATTCGTCCGTGGTGAATAGCGGTTTCTCTATGATATAGATTGTTAGATAGTGGCAACCGCCGCGGCGCCACGCTGGCACTTAGATAACAGTACCCTTGAAAAAGTTCCAAGTACGGGAATGGTGAACGTAATTGACGAGCTTCCTAGAGGGAGGGCCGTCAACTCGACGAAGGTCCACCTTGACGTGAAGCAAAGGGAACGAAGAGGGGCGAGAACCTACCTGTCATTGGTGGCTTCCAAAATGAGCAACTGTGAGAAGTTCTCAGGGACCGTTTGACCGAGGCTGGTCTCCGACTCGAGCCGACCTGCCCTATCCTTGAGAAATGCGAATCCACGGCCCTCCGGTTCGCTGACTAAGTATCGAAGTGCCTGTCGAACGTGCTGAACGTCGTCGAAGACGACGCCATTGATTCCTAGTGAACGAGCCGCGAAGACGTTCTCGAATTTGTCGTCGACGAATGCAACCGACGTCGGGTCTGCCTTGATCTCGTCTAGAACAAATTTGTAGAAGCAGAGGTCGGGCTTTCGCATGCCTGCATCTGCAGAGGTGAATACGCGCTCGAAAATGCTCCAATCTGCAGGTTTCCCACGGGTGACGTCATAATCTGGGGCGGACATATTGGACATCGCGAAGATGCGCAGTGTTCCCTGTGCCTCGGCTTGGAGCTCGCGTATGAAGTCAATGAACGCGTTGTCGGGTACGATGCTGGCTCGTGCATCAACGACTGCTTGACGAACCTCCGCCGGATCGAGAGAGAATGTTTCTCCCACCAGGCGGTAACAGTCGTCCTCCGAGTGCCTTTGGCATTCGTATTCTCCCCACACGGTAGAAGAGAGGATCCGCTTGAGCAGTTTCGGGGAGATAGAGGTGGACGTGACAGGGGACCAGGAAAAGAGGACGTCCCCTAAGTCGAATATGAGAACGCGACAGCGTGGTGGTAGCGGCGTGGTCTGCGAAATGTAAGGGCAATGCATTCTAACTTGGGGATATGCAACCAACATCACAAGGGATTATATGAACAATCCGCTGGCTTATCCATTCGTAGACGCCTCGCAAACATCGGGAATCATCATCGGTAGAGAGAAACACCGTTGGGTGATCCGGAGGGTGTAGTGGATGTGCCTAATGGGGGAAAGGGAAGCGGGGACCGTTAGCACAGGACGAAGGGGAAGAGACCAAGGGGATTGGAGCGGTGACGGCGTAACTCCGTTGCTCATGGAAGAAAGTCCAACCTGAAGGTTAAATAGAATGCAACAGGCAGGCCATTTCTAAAGATGATAGGTATGCAGTACTAAAATCCGATTAGTCGTTGTGACCGGAGCCGCCACCAACCTTCATCCAGGTTTGTTATACGTGGATGTCGCAAGAAGATTTTCCCTTGGTATCGGCGCGTCCGGCATGGTCATCAATAAAAATGCCCACCCGCTGGCATCGTGGGGTCGATGTGCTGAGTGAGAGAGAAGCTTTACGGGTCAGCATACCTTTTACGATGAATAGCTCGTCATAGACGTAGTTCCGGAACAACATGGGGAGAGGAACGCAACACCTCGAGATTGTTGAGAATTTTTGGGATGCTGTTAAGAAAATTCCGGCGCGTGAGATCAAAACAGAAAGAAGATTGAACCAAAGATTCTAGGTAAGCTTGTCAGGTGGAGCCAGATGTGTAGGTTTCAATTTGTGGAGTATTCTACTCCTACGTTAATCAGCCGGAAAGGAGCCAGCATTGCTTACAAGTGACGTTATACTAACCATCAGCTGTACAAACACAAACCCATCACCTAGGTGGTGCAAGCGCAGGGGTAAGACGTTAGAGGTCAACTTGAAAGGCCATATGGCGCGCCGCGATGTTTGGTTTGAATGAATAAACGCGCCCAAAATAAGCCGACCCACAAACGGTCGCCGCGGAAGCTGGAAGCCCGGAAAAAACGCTCGCAATTATACACCCAACTCGCTCGTAAAGAATCTGTGACTTGTCGACTTGTGTGTGTCTACACACGAACACCCCTTGGCTCTTACGGCGCTTTACTACCCACGCCTGAACCGGTTTGATTTTGAATTGCCATCGTCTTCGCGTTCTCATATTGCCCGTGGTTTTGATCAAGGCTTCACGCCATGTACATCCACCAGCCAGGAGGAGTTTTACATATGATCAGTCACTGATCAGTAAGGGAAGGCAAGTGGGAAGGTGTAAGGTGTTGATGCGAGATGGCTGGATCAGGTGACTATGGCCCGGTTTGGTAATCGATGGGGCAATAATCACGTGCACTTTCTCCCTTTGAGACTGCAATGTCTTAAACTTAAACTGATGGAGGTACGTCTTTGGTTCCCTCTGCTCCCTGCGATTTTGATCAACCTTTGGAACATAGGACAAGGGTTCCTATGTATCACCATCAGCACTCTCCCGAATGAACTGCTTGTGGAAATATTTAATTGGTGTCAATTGGATGAAGAGTATGATTGGAATCACCGACATCGATGTTGCAGAAGTGGCAGTTGGCCCCGACATCTTCAATATGATGCATGGTCCTGTAACGATGGCATACGCGCTGGGCCCGGATTCGGCCCACATTCGACATTCCCTTTTGCTTGACATCTCAGCCGCCTCGCCCGACTCGACCAACGCCACAGGACAGCGCGCACGCGTCGCGTCGCCTCCCCATTCACTACATTTCCCCTCGCCCTCATTATTGCGCGCTCGTTTTCAGGACGCACCCTCTTTATTAGTGCTAGGGACAATTAGTATAGATTGTAAATAGCTAGTAGTGAACTATAAAAGCCCGCGCGCAGCACCATGAGCAGGAGGCGAGTAGTGCCTCCGCTGTGCCACAGCTTGTGTCGCGTTTTCCCCTCCTTTCAGCTTTCTGCATTTGCGTCTCCCGGTCCCTTTCCAGCGGTCGTGCGATTAACAACCGCCATCCCGCTTCAACGTTTTGCTCCATTGTGTGTTCTCGGATAACGCACTCTGGTTCTATTTTGCCTATCAATACCTTCCTTACTCGAATTCACGCGTGGACCTTTCGTCCTCGTTAAGTTAAAGTCCTTATATTACCATATGGACACATGTAATCTTGTTGACCCTTGTTTGGCTACGACATAAGAGTTCCTCGGACGACGACCCGGATGTCGATGTGGGCTCTCTCCCCACCGTTGCTCGGGATGACGCGACCGTAAAGAGAAAATTAGAAAATGCGAAGCCGAAAGCCGGTGCGTGTACACCTACTCGCCATTCCCTTGCCGCAACCAATGGCTCATTGCGGTCGCCGCTCCGCAGGCGTCAGAAGTGGGCGTAATTTATCTCGGCCGAATTCCACATTGCTTCTTCGAGGATCAGTTGCGCGCATATTTCTCCCAATTCGGAGAGATATCGCGCCTCCGCCTCTCGCGGAATAAGAGGGTGCGTCTGCCAAGGTAACTAGATCCCCTGTCTGGTTCATTGAAAAGACTTGCGTGCAGACAGGCCGGTCGAAACACTACGGGTTCATCGAGTTTGCATCGGCGCCCGTCGCACAGATCGTCGCGGAGACGATGGACAATTACTTGCTCATGGGCCACATTCTGACTTGCAAGGTGATTCCAAAAGACAAAGTGCATCCGGAGCTCTGGGTAGGTGCGAATCGTAGGTGGCGTGTCGTGCCCACGTATCGCCTCGCGCAGGCGCAACACAACAAAGTCAGTTCGTTCGCCTATTACTCCGGCCCAGTAGTGGTTCTCTGAGGTTTGGGATTTGCAGCCTCGAACCGAGATGTAACAACTTGCCGCGGAAAAACAATTGCTAAGCAGACAAAGGGCGCGGAAACGAAAACTTGCGGAGTTAGGGATTGTGTACAAATTCGACGAAGTCGAATATGTGAGTACCTCTGTGCCTCGTGTCCCATCAGTGTTCAAAAGACATTATCTTCTCGTAGAAAAAGCCTAAAAGCACGTCATGACGACGTTTATATGGGCCATATTCTTGGCTTTTACGATGGCTACGGTTGACCAGATCACTCATGGTCGTCCTAATGGTCAGCATCCAGGGCATATATGTCATCTTGTATGGGGACGTAACGCGTAAGAGAGACCCGTTTTGTCACTAACTTGTACCGCGTAATGTGGATGCTGTCTTTACTTCCAACCCTAAAAAAGACCGTATACTCATCTCTAATTCTTGGGATGTCACGCTGTACTCCGTTGAGAACTTTCCTGGTTCTCAGCCCGTCTCCTTCATGCAAAACTACTACGACCTCCCGCTGGTCGAAACATCTCTCTCATATACTCGAGAGCTTGTTGTGGCGCGAGGGATGACTTTCCATATGTGCTCTCCAAACTCCTGCAAAAGTTATTGATACCAGTCGATGATCTAAGAACAACAAGATATTACAAATGATTTATCATACAGTCGGATTGGGCAGGCGTCATGTCTCATAACCACGCTATGCCGAAGCTCGTGATCAGCACACTAGACTGCGTACGGGATATTGACAAACCCACAGATGCTCCCTTGTTATTATTCGCAGCATTGTCGCATCACTCGAAGCCCCTCGCTCAAGAATCGTATACGCAAGTAAAGTCCTCAAAGGTATCGCAACTCCATAGGCGTTTCCCAAACTCAAAGAGTATATGAGTCAGGACGACGATTCATCTCCGCATCTACAAACCCTAGTACAGAAATTGTGACCAGTGACTTGGAGCTATGGGCAGAGGTATTATCTGCGGAGGCAGGGATTCACAAGATGCGGCCAAGCAGTAGAGAATGGGCTACTTACGCACCTAGGTGAAGTAGCGAAGAGAGGCAAGAAGAGGGGTCAGATAGAGTAACATTCTTATGATCGACACTCACTGCGGAAATGAGTTTATTTTGACATGTCTTTAATGTAAGATTATGACATGTAATGACACAATTTTCTGAGTCTGCATGATATGACGTTTTCTTATCAATCCAATGCTCAAGAGAACACATAACGATACAATAAAGACACTCTGATTAGCCTCTGCCCAAGGCTGTCACTATGATATGATTATTCACACATGGCCTAAGCAGACATCAGCTCAAGCTCAGATTAAGATGCGCTCAAAATTCACTGACAATCAGTTTATGCACAGATTATGGTCAGAAAAAAAAGTACAATTGAAGCACAACAATCCTCGTCTGCATGTGACCATATATCATGCCCCCGCCCTTCCCTCCTTTGCGCTCTCTACTATCCAGCCAGCATGTATAACCAACCTGCACCTCAAAGAGACTTCTCAAGCACCGCTACATCGAACAGCGGTCAGGAAGATCGAACCTTTGAATGCCTCAGAGGCTTCTCACCAGTGCAAGCACGGTCCGCATCCTTCG
>Ga0307512_10007164_pt1 | contig 11095 bp, 14 predicted proteins | sample 14_EM_MG_FD_200267 | JGI IMG/M metagenome (GOLD analysis project Ga0307512, IMG submission 200267) | Populus trichocarpa ectomycorrhiza microbial communities from riparian zone in the Pacific Northwest, United States - 14_EM | ecosystem: Host-associated > Plants > Roots > Unclassified | place... | reverse complement strand
CATCTCGAGGATGTCCAGCACCTGCGTGAACTGGCTGAAGACCAGAACCCGGTCTCCGTTCTTCTTCATATTGATCAGGAGGGCTTCTAGCTCATCGATCTTGCCGGAGTTCATCCACTCCTGCTTCTTGAGTGCGTACTTCCCCATGGTCTTCGGAAAGCTGTCGCAGAGCTTCATCAACTCGAGGTCGTTCATGATCTCCATGTCCTCATAGATGTAATCCACGTTATTATTGCGGTAAACCTCCTCCTTCGTTATATCCTTCGCCATCTTGCGCAACTTATCATCCGGATAGTTGGATCTGAATAGAAGTGGGTGGATAGCCGCTTTTCGTAGCTGCATCATGACATTGCTACTGGACTTATTCGCCTTCTTGCCGGCAGCACGTGCTACGAGGGATTCTCGCGCATTGGCGATTTGCTCTTGATAGAGTTTGTCTTGTGCGTCGTTAAGAGTGCAGAATTGCACTCTGGAAGTCTTTGTCGGAAGATGCTTCAAAACCTGAGCCTTCTTTCTGCGCAACACGAAAGGCGTCATCATCGCCCTTGCCCGCTTGATTCTCTGCTGTGACAACAGTGCGGCATTCGCTTCTTCATCGACCGTTGTCTTCGCCTTGTACTTGAATATACTGGCGAGATCGGCCCTCTTCTCGTCGAAGACCTTGGGCAAGATAAACGCAAGCAGGGAAGCCAATTCCTGGAGGTTGTTCTGCAGCGGAGTACCAGTGAGCAAGAGCCTGAAATCGGCCGGCAGCTTGACCAAAGCTTCGTAACGGCTTGAGTTTCCATTTTTGAGCAAATGGCCCTCGTCGTAAACGCAACAGTTGAACTTCATGCTTTTCAGAAAGCCTCGGTCGTTCTTGTCACCAGTAGCGAGCTGGTATGTAGTAACTAGGACGTTCCACGAGCGATTCTTGCGTAACATTTCTCTCATCATCGGTCTGTCTTTCTGACTGCCGTAGTACGGCTCAACCTTCAGCTCAGGACAGAAATTGGCGAACTCTCGCAGCCAGTTCTCCAGGGTAGAGGAGGGTACGACGACAAGATGAGGCCCAGTAATACCCTTAGTGAGCAAATGCGCAAAGAAGGAGATGACCTGACAGGTCTTTCCCAAACCTAGAAAAACTAGTTAATATCCATGGCGAGAAAAAGCGAAGGACAAACATACCCATTTCGTCGGCGAGAATGCAACTCAGCTTCTTCTCGTACAGCAGAGCGAGCCAGTTGAGTCCGGCCACTTGGTAATCCTTGAGCTGGATACCGTCTTTCATATTTTTGGGCTGATCGTAAAAGGTCGCGGTCTTGGTGCGCTTTTTTCCGGCGATGTCGTTATCCCCGTCATCAGTAGGAGTTCCGATGCCAGAATCCTTCGCGGAACCAGTATCCGAACCAGCGTGGAGATCGGTCATATCCAGTTCTCCAGCCGAGGTCCCGGTCTGCACATCCACACCCCAGGCCTTGATACTCTCCGCAATTGGCTTCCCCAATGCTTCGACCTTGTTGATCAAGGAATCAACTGCTTCATAACCCTTCATAGTCTCCAGGCAGACATCGATTACCTTGTCTCCAATGGGCTTGCTCCTGCTGCCTTTCTTCTTGCCATTGGCGGGAAACGGCGCCGCAACCTCTCGGATGGCGTCGATAGACTTGTATGGTCGCAGCGCAATGATGATCTCCGCAATCTCATCCGTCGTGGCAGCGATGTCGGCAAGCTCCTTGGCACTGCAGACATTGATGTAGCTGAGAACCTTGACCTCAAATTCGCGTTCATCTTCTGAAGCCGAACCTCCGGCGGCATCGGAATCCGAGTCATCTAGAATGACTACGCCAGCGGGCGATTCGCTTCGTTCGTGGGAGGGCCTGTTGGATCCTCTCACCAGCTTCCTCTTTTTCGAGGTAGCAGCAGCTGGCGGCGAAGACGCGAGGTCGAGATTGTTCACTTGAGTCTTCGACCATTTATCCTTGATTGCCACTTTACCGGCTCCAGTTCCACGATTCGCCGTCTTGACGGCTGCGGCAGCACTGACGCCCTCCTCTTCGCCAGTCGGGTCGACAGGATCCACCAGCTGCTCCATAGCGTTGTCATAATGTCCTTTGGCCTGGATCAACGTGTGCAAAAGTACATTGACGGGCTTGTGCGGCAGCACCGCCTTCATCCTCACGACCGTCGCCCTATATTCCTCATTGCTGATGTTCTTGATCAGGATGTCTGGCGCACTCGTAGCAGGTTCGGGGCGTCGCTGCATGGGCGCACCAACACCAGCCGGAAGAGGCCGTCTCGCCAGCGAATCCAACCTTCCGGTCTTCTTTGTCGGGTCGTAGGGTAATATGCCGGTCTTTGTCGGGTCGTAGGGTAACTTGCCGGTCTTCGTCGGGTCATACGGTAGTCTGGTCAACGACTTTCCCATCGGCGATTCGGGAACGGAGGCTGGAGGCGGATTAACTTTCTGCTTCTGTCCACGGAGAGCGCCCGCGGAAGGAATTGGGCGTCTGGCAGGACTGCTCTTAAACGCGGGCTTGAGCGTGTGCTCGTCCTCGTCATCGGAAGAGGAGCCAATGTAAATCGGGCCTTCACCACCGAGTTTGATAGGCTTCATGGACGCACCGCCGGCTTCGGTGTTGGCGGGCTTGGTAGGATCGCTCGCATAAAATTCAAACGGTCTAACACTACCATCAGCTAGTAGAGCTGGTATCGACTGCTTCTCCATGGGTGACTTGAAAGGCGAGTTGTTGTAGATCGGCGATGAAGCTTCCACCTGCACAGCAGGCGTTGAGGCAGCAGGAGGGAGGGTTTGCTGTTTCGGCGTCATCGGCGTGGGTAAGGCTTGTGTTGGCTGAGTGACATAGGAGGACGGTGGTGGAGAAGATGTGAGCAGTTGTGTTGCAGCACTCGAATATACACCGTTAGGCTTCGAGGGGCTGAACAAACTATTGAGCGGCTGCGTAGGGGTAGCCGCGTTCAAGGGCAGCGTCGCCTCCTCCGTGTATCCTTCGAAGAGCTCGTCACCGCTATCGTTCTCGGAATCGTAGGTGATCTTCCTACGCTTCGCCGACGTGTCGTCGTCCTCGAAAGGCGACGGCCTTACTATACTAGTAGAAGCCATGTTGACAATGTTGGAGAGACACGCGTCGTTAGCGTAGCGATTTGTGGTGGGTGGGGAGTGTAAGTGAACGTGGTTGAAGAAAGGTTGGTGGAAGATGTCTCGAGGAGAACGCGGAAAGTAGTAACTGGCCGCAACAAGGTTAGTAGGCTAGGAAAAAGACGTGAGGCGGCAAAAGCGAACGGGCTGCCAAGACCAGGTACGGAAGGAGAACAGGACGAGGAGCAACGAGTGAGGAGAAGCGATAGAAAGATATCTAGGAAGGGCGAAGCTGTGGGCTCGAATGAAGAATTAGCCTTGGAAGTTTTGAAAAGAAACTTGGTGTGTGGAGATTTGCATGGAGTTCACAACACCTCGACTGCTGCGAGAGCAAGTGGCGCAGAGCAGGGCGGCTGAAAATCACAGCGACGCACAAGCCCAATTCCTAGCAGACGACGAAGTGCCCCTTCAAGATCCACACCTCACCACCATCACTCTCACCCTCAACATAATCCACCTTCGATCACCATGGCTACCCGTAGAAATGTCAAGAACGACCAGCCCGTCCCTTCTACCACCGAGAAAAGTCCCGAGGCTCTCATTGCGGGAAAGCAACCAGCATCCCTCAATGTACCTGGGTAAGCTATATCTCCCCGGCCTCGATACCTCTCACTGACAACCCACACCACAGCTCCGTGATCGCCAAGCTCCTCTTGTTCACATTCGCCATGATTGCGGCGCCGCTCGGAACCTACTATGTCTCAGTGACCTCCCTCTTCGTCGGTACGACTCTGCCTCTTAGGCACTTACCATCGCCAAACCTCCAGGCTAACACGCGCGCAGGACAATCCACGGTGGGGGGCGCTCTGGCAGCTGTGGTGGCCAATGTCGTACTAATTACTTATGTGATTGTCGCCATGACGGAGGATTTGGCAGAGGGTGAGGATAAGAAGTCACAGTAAGGATCGGATGTAATGCGTGAAGATGAGAGATGGGAAAGGTTGGCGTTATGTCAAGGCTGAGGGTGCAAACAAGCTGGCCTGAATCGGACACAATATTGATGTGAGTGGTACTGCAGGCGTGCAGAAGCATGGCCAAGTTACCAGCCATTACTACAGCGCCAATACAATGGCACCAATCGATGCATTCATGTGGGAACTTCTCTCGTCCCCCACCCTCTGCGGGTTGCAAATGATATTACTTCCTCTGAATTCCAGAAACATGAATGAGAAAAAGCAGAAACAGAAAATGACGCAAAGCTCCCCCAGGGTATCGGTCTCCACCAACCTCGCCAATCCTCCCCCAGGAAGAACGAAACAAATCAGCCTCGTCGATGCCATTAATTCCTCCACATTAACGAACATCAGTTCGTAGAGAACCACTGATAAAGTGCAACCTACTGCTCCGCAAATGCGATCGAGCCAAATAAAACCGCCAGTCAAGTCACGCCACGAGTCCAGTAGTTGGGTGCCTATTTGAACCTGGCCATGACGGCGGACAATCTCTCTGTGCGCACGATGGGATGTCAGTCATTTCTCTGTCAACCACCAAGCGCCCTAAACTCACTCTTGACCTTGTCGACCAATCCATTATGGGTATTCTTCTTCTTCTCCTCGGCCCTCTCGCCACTAACGACAACATTTCCCTCTCCACCGCGACCGGCATGGTAAGTTTCGTCGGGGTGGACCTTCGCAACCTCGGGAATGACATCGTCGTCGTGCTTCGTCGTCTTGGGGACAAGTTTGGGGGACCCGATATTCGCAGCTCCTCCGCGCTAACACATCCGTCAGCACCGCGGGGGTACCGCAGTAGAGAGAAATGGCCGTAAACATACACCAGTGGAGTAGGCACCGCCGGTCACGGTGGGATCTTCTTCGCGGTGGATCTCGCCGTCAACGTATTCTGTATTGTCAGGGCCGATGTTGCCCTGGCCTGCGGATAAATTACGGCGTCAGCTTTGTTCGTGCTCAAGCGGTAATGCTCAACAGTCGATGGAACCAGGGGTGAGCTTGACATGACGTACCTCCACGGCCGTGAGAGTAGACGGGTTCGGTAGACATAGTTCGGTAATTTTTCGTAGAAGTGCTGCTTGTATTATTCGAGAATACTAAGTGAAGAGAGATATAGGTAGACTGTATGATCCGTTCTGTAGTGTTCTTTAAAGGCAGTAGAGGTGGGGTGTTGTGGTTGAAGAAGAAGCAGGATACTGTCACAGGGAAGACGGGAAAGCTAATGTATCACGAGGATCACGCCAGGTCTGCCCAGCCAATGTACTCTATGATACATACACCTCCCCCGGCCTCCTCTGTCGAGAGAATTCAAAATGCCATCATCCCCCCGCCATGCCCGGTCAGCACTAGTATCACAGGCCCCTACACCTTTTCGCAACCCCTACCAGGCCTGCATCGTTAGACGGCGAGGTGGAGGTAGATATCTACATAGATATCATATTCCTCTCCAAGCTAGCTGCCATGGCCCTTATCTCCTCCGATAAACGAGTTGTAACCAGATATCTACATATGTACCTATCTAGCTTGCAGCAGGCGCTTCACTTGCTTCTAGGCAAGTCTCTCGCCAAAGGGAGCAAGTTACGAGGATTTATCGTGACTAATATTAACATGTCACTTCTAACCCCGTCGCCGGGATCCTCGGAGCTTGGTTAAGGTTCACGTGGAATCGTCAGATGACTCAGTAGATATTATTTTGCACGCGTCAATGAGAACGGTCCCTTGCAGCAAGTCCCGTGAATGCGCAACATAAGATCTAGTTACGACACGAAGATATCGGTAGATAAAGGGGCGGAATGGTAACAACTAGATTACTTGTGGGCACTTATGTACAGACACTAGGGCAGACCGAGGCAACGACATGAACCATCCACCTCTCGGATTGTCGATCATTCGGGGACGCGCGATGGCCTATGAGTGCGTGGGCATCACAGTGGTAGCTCTTGTTGCCACGGCGTCTTCGCTTCTCCACAAACTGTTCGAGCGAGCGCATCAGCAAACATTCGGTATATTACACTTGCGATGGTTATAGCGGCGTCGATGCGACAAGGTGTTCGGGATTCTTACGCAGTAACGGTCTTGAGCTGTGTGAAGAAGTTCAATCCAGCCTTGCCGTAGAAGTAGTGACCACTCTGGCCAGCGATTGATCCTTTGTTTCCAGTAAAGGAGAACATGGGGAGAGGCACTACCGTTCCGCATCAGCTACTGAAGGGAAGGATTTACCATGGCGTATAAAATCTTACCCGGGATGGGAGTGTTGATTCCAACCTGTCCAGCCTCGATGTCACGCTGGAACCGGGCAGCAGTGGCACCGCTGTTGGTGAAGACGGCAACTCCGTTACCGTACTTATTGGAGTTGATCAGGTCGATGGCATCCTCAAGAGTATCGACATTGAGACAGACGAGGACGGGGCCGAAGATTTCCTCCGCGTAGCACTTCATGTTGGTGGTGACGTTGGCGAGGACGGTGGGGCCAACCTGAATACGATTAATAACGAGTAGTAGAGACAGCTGTACGCCTCAGGCACTTACAAAGTTGCCATTGGGATACTTCTCTGGTTTGTAGCCACGTCCGTCAAGCAGAAGTGTCGCACCCTCATCGACACCACTCTGGATTAAAGACTCGATCCGCTCCTTGGAATGCGGCGAGATGACGGGACCAAGGTCGGCGCCCTTCTCAAATCCGGCGTTGACAACCAACTGTTTCGCCTGCTCGACAATGTCGGGCAACCATGACTTGGCCTCTCCGACCAGGACCAGGGTCGACAACGCCATACATCTCTGGCCAGCTGCTCCGAAGGCTGCTCCGATAATTGCGTTGATAGTGGCATTCTTATTCGCATCGGGAAGGACACTTGAACTCGTTACCACAGATTCCACGAAAATACGGACAAATTGTACTCACGCTGCATGATTCTTGGCCCCGAGATTTGCCTGCACACGCTTGCCATTGGCAGCCGCACGACTGTAGATGTAGTTTCCAGCCTTATCGCTGCCGACGAAGCTGATGGCCTTGATTCTGGGTTCGTCCAGGATAAAGTTGACGGTGTCGTGAGCCCCATGGACGATGTTGAAGACTCCGTCCGGGAACCCTGCCTCCCTGGCCAATTCCGCAATGATCATGGCCGCACCAGGGCTGTCTCCGGTCAGCAAAGGTTCTTGCCTTGTAAGGGATTACTGACTCTCTTTCCGAAGGCTTCATGACCATGCAGTTACCGGTCACCGCAGCAATTGGCAGACACCATAAAGGAATCATGGCAGGGAAGTCTATGTTTCATAAGCAAGGACCCAATGAGGGGTTATCTGCAGAACATACTGAACGGACAAATAGCCGCCACTACCCCCAATGGCTCCCTGTAACTTCTTGTCTCCATGTCCTTCGCCACCTCTAAAACCTCACCAGTCATCTGCGTAGTGATACCGCAGGCGGTCTAGAAACTATCAACGATTGCCCCCGGCAATCATGGACTAGTATTACGAACCTCTGCCACCTGCAATCCTCTCAAAACATCACCTTTAGCATCCGCAAAGGTCTTCCCCTGCTCCAATGTGATGCTCGCGGCTAGTCTATCCCAGTTCTCTCTGATCGAAGCCACGAACTTGAACATGATCTGCTGTCTGGTGAGCAGACTGGTCCTCTTCCACGCGGGGAAGGCCTTCGCGGCCGAGTCCACAGCCGCCTTGAGTTCCGCCGGAGTGGAGTGTGGAACACGAGTGACCAAGTTGTTGGTGGCGGGATCGTGCAAGTCGATCCATTTGTTCGCCCGGGACTCGACGAACTCGTTGTCGATGAAGTTGCGAGTGTCGATCGGCTTGGCGATCTTCTCGTGGGTCACGGGATAGGAAACCGCCGACGCTGCGGGGATAGTTGTATCGAGACGGTGAGAAGTGGAATGGAACGGGCGGGTGGCAGAGTATTTTGGATACGTTGGGGTAGCCATCCTGAAGTACTGATGAGGTTTCGCGGGGGTAGCGGAACGGATGATAGCTGGGAGACGGAGGGAGCGAGAGATGACTTTATGGGAGGTGAACATAGCTCAGGTGGCAGTCAACGACCATCTGTGACAAGCAGTACAACAAACCAAGCCAATCCGGCAGCTCACGGCCGACGAGGAATGCGAGGGAGAACTGTGAGGGACGCGTGACGAGAATTGACAGGTGTTCACAAGCCAAGTGGGCGAACAAGAGATTGATCCGAGATAGGGGGATAGAATTAAATAGCTCCACCGGTTATGCCGAAAGCCCAACGGCAGCTCGACATGGTCCTCTACATACCCCAGATACCGCCAATGCCCGCCGCAAATCCGGCACCAACCGCTACACAGACTAGCACTCGGACACGGTTAGCGCCCCCGCCAGCTCCAAGACAAATCAGGCTCGGCGGGGACTTTTCGGCTAGGCTTGAAACTGGAATTGGCAATCGACGGCCCTGGTTGCTTACATAGCCGAGTGGACTCCCCCACCGCGAGCGGGAGAATTCTCCATGAGTAAGATCGGAAATAAATCAAAGTAACTAGGTAGCTGAAGGCAAACGGCACATCTAGTGGTGCCATGAGGGGGGGAAACTCGTCACGTTGATGGCCGCATGCATACAGTCTGGGCTTGCGCAGGCTACGAGTAGGGATATACGGGTACTTATCACGAGCAGCGACACAGGTACAAAGAACTTCCCATCTAACCCCCCGCATACACGCATCAGCGAATACGCCTCGCCGGCCCTTCGGCTAAGCTGAGGTGGATTACAAAATTCCAGCCCCTCTGCACCGATACGGTATCCACCTGTTATGGTATGTATCTCGGCCTCGCGGTACATGGGTCAGGTGCTCAGGAGATACTATGTATTGGAAGCAATTGGAACGGCATGGAGTCAATTCCATGTTAAATACCTTGACTAAATTTCACTGCACTTGGTCCATATTGCTGCGTTCTTAGAACTCCCGTGGCTGTGTTATCGACCGACGGGCTGCGCGGCTAAGAGCGCCAAGTCTTCAAAATCTCTTCCTGGCGAGATGCACGAAGCCGAGCAGTGAAAGCATTCTTCTTCAGTATAAAAGCACGTATGGTGTGCTCGGTGCCCCGCCTCTGCCGTCGTACCTCGGCCTGCCTCTACAAATCTCCGAATCTGTCGGCTCTTACTTCTTCACCCTCAGCCCGCAGTGCTCTAGTAAGTTTTCATCATTCTTGCTCCTCTACCCCACTGCCCACCCCGCTCTCTGTCCCCGCAACATCACCAACTCTTCATTCTCGTCATCAGTCACCATCCGCACCCGACCCTGCGGCTGGACGAAACAAACGAGTGCAAAACTTTACAAAACAGTGCAAGTGTCGACCTTCGCTACTCTAGATTGCTAGGCATTTCTCTGCTTCATCCGACATGTCTGGCTACACCGCTCGTAAGGTTGGCGCGCCCAACACTCTTGGTATGGATATCCAATCTCTCACGATAATGGGGTCGAGTTCTGACGCTGCTAATTGACAGAACACCGCATCTACATCGAGAAGGATGGTGTCCCGATCTCCCCCTTCCACGATATCCCGCTCTACGCGAAGTACGTTATCAATTCTGTTGAGATTCGATGGAGACCTAACGGGTATGGAATGGATAGCGAGCAGAAGACTCTTCTCAACATGGTCGTCGAGATCCCACGTTGGACTAATGGAAAGCTCGAGGTTCGTGACATCTTCATTTGGGTTGTGTCTCGGAGAGCGAATTTAACGAGATGGCGTGATGAAAATAGATTTCCAAGGAGGAGCTCCTAAACCCCATTAAGCAAGATATCAAGAAGGGCAAGCTCCGTTTCGTCCGCAACTCATTCCCGCACAAGGGCTACCTGTGGAACTACGGTGCCTTCCCTCAGGTATGATACCATGATCTTGTACGTTACTGTCTATCTGGCACTGATAGGCGGGAAAGACTTGGGAGGACCCCAACACCATCCACCCTGAGACCAAGGCCAAGGGTGACAACGACCCTCTCGACGTCTGCGAGATCGGTGAACTCGTTGGCTACCCTGGCCAGATCAAGCGCGTCAAGGTTCTTGGTATCATGGCTCTTCTAGACGAGGAGGAAACCGATTGGAAGATTATCGTTATTGACGAGAAGGATCCCCTTGCACCCAAGCTAAATGGTAGGCGGACCCAACTAGTTACTCACTGCTATGGTGATCGTCGGTTGACGCGGTGACTGCTAGACATCGAGGACGTCGAGCGTCACCTCCCTGGTCTTCTCCGTGCCACCAACGAATGGTTCCGTATCTACAAGATCCCCGACGGAAAGCCCGAGAACCAGTTCGCCTTCTCCGGTGAATGCAAGAACAAAAAGTACGCCTCCCATTACTCCTAGTGCCTGGATAGAGACTAATGATTCCGTAGGTACGCCATGGATGTCATCCGCGAGTGTGCTGAGGCTTGGGAGAAGCTGATCACTGGCAAGACGGACCCCAACTCGATCTCGCTGTAAGTTTTGTCGCTGCGGCATCCGGGCCGAGTTCAGACTGACACGTCTGCAGTTCGAATCTGACCGTCTCGCACTCCTCCCACCGCGTGGACCCGTCCCAGATCCCCCCGATCCCCGCTAACGAGAACACGCCCGCGGCCCCAATCGATCCCTCCGTCGATAAGTGGTTTTTCATTTCCGGTGCTGCCATGTAAAGTAGTACCTATGGGTGGGAAAGCAGCATGCGGAATACTCTGGCTAGAGGGTGCATGTATACATCGGTCGTAGTTCAATAGAAATCACTGCTTCTTGAGGAAACTTGTTAGCACGTGCCAAGCCCGTGAAATCGAATTCTAGGAGCGACGCTTCTGGTCAATCCAGAGTGACTAACTGGAATCGATTCATGCGTTGGGCACGCTAGTCCAGTTTTGGAATTCACCGCCACATGTGCTATGTATCGGATTAAATAATAAAATAAAATAAAAAATTGTGGGAGCAACCACCATTCAGGGGCTTCGCTACCTTTACCACCCAAACAATCAATAGAGAGCACGTATGGTAGTCGAACCTGTA
>Ga0307512_10007163_pt1 | contig 11096 bp, 16 predicted proteins | sample 14_EM_MG_FD_200267 | JGI IMG/M metagenome (GOLD analysis project Ga0307512, IMG submission 200267) | Populus trichocarpa ectomycorrhiza microbial communities from riparian zone in the Pacific Northwest, United States - 14_EM | ecosystem: Host-associated > Plants > Roots > Unclassified | place... | reverse complement strand
CTTCGCAGGAGCGCCTGCATCTACTGGTTTTGATACGATCGTGCTGAGGGTCCGAGAACGCTGAGCGAAGAAGATGGCTAATGTCTCTGCTAATGGACAAGAGTCAAGCAAATAAAGCGTAAGAAGGGTCGCGCATATTTGCTAAAGTGATGATCTTCAACATCTCATTACCGAACGGTGGAGACACCAGCATACCTCAGGAGATAGTGAAGGCTCCCGTAGCGACAAGGTCCCCTTATGAGAAATCTGCGACCTGAACTGGGCAACGGTTTCCCACTGCCGTTGCACAAGAGGAAACTGGTCCTATGGAACCGATAAACCGAGGTCTACACTCCACAGAGGGGTGTCAAAGTACCGTGATTGATATACCCTTCGTCTCCCAGCTTGACCCCTCTGTGGCATCGTCGTGCGTGAGTGCTCGATGGACACCTCGGGATAATAGGAACAACCATGCAGCACGGTAGTATTCTCTCCGTTCGATCAACCTCCACAGGTGTTCCGGCGCGTCGAGTAGGAGTTTCATGTGAGCTCCCAGTGATTGGAATGTCTGCAGGTCCGAGTCTGACGACAGGTAAGCGATAACTTAAACCCTCATTCGAGAGATCTAACCTTTCTTGTTCACCGGAGAGTTTTGTAATGGGCTACATGGAATTTCCTGAGATGCAACAATATCTTTCATCTCATCGATGGCGTCCAGGACGTTCTCCGAGGATTTGCGGATTGAGATGATGGACGTGGAGGCTTGTAGTAGGTCACGGTAGCGTTCCCTGCACTTTCATAGTACATCTGTAATTTGCCGGAGGGAACTATGGGCGAAGCACGTACCCAACCATTAGCCTCAGCTCTTCTTGCTTCGCATCCGCGTCATTCCTAGAAGTCGCGTATGAGAGTGCCCGAGACGTTGGTTCGTCGGTTGACCATACCTCAAGCGTCTTTGAATCTCCTTCACCTGGGCGACAGAATTCCTCGTGAACAACTCGTCGGATTCACTGTCCATCTTCGCCGCTTCCTCCGCTGATCCTAGATTTGCAGGCGCATTTAGAGAAACAATCCGAGAAGGCAATCGCATGCTGTTGAAGGAGAGGAAGCTCGGAGAGCCCAGGACAGACAGCGGTTGTAAGGAGCTTGTTCGCTCTATGGTGATGGGCGACAACGGGACTGTAGCCATCGACGCTACGGACAGTCGACGAGCCATCTATATCCCAAACCAAATCCGAGCGACAGGAGCAGACGCGCCACGAAATTAGATTACGTAAGCAACAGAGGGTGTTTTTGTCGACAGTCGTGGAGGGGGAATATAGCTATGTAACACTATTTATTGACCGATGGGAAAGAGACAAGCAAAAATTTGTAAGGTACTATGTACAGACTACGTATAGAGATATTACGAGCACAGCAATAACTCACGCGTAGCGAGCATCCGCGACATAAGTTTAGCGGACTGGGTCTTTGCCACCCTCGCTGGACTTGGGGTCCATAACAGAGTTTGATCTGCCGTGAGGGGTTGCCTGGTGTTGTCGACCGGCGCTGCTGGACGTAGTTGGCCCGTTCGTCGACGGCGACGGTCCTTCGGCCATACGTTGGTCAAGGGCCTTGAGTGCCATTGCACTAAAGAATGAGAGGAATGAGTAAAATCCCAAGTCGTAGTTGGTTTTCTCTCTCACCGTCTTCTCTCCGCTTCTGCACGAGCGCCACCTGGCACCTGGGTATACCCCGCTTCAAGATCGTAGCCGGCAGTAGGGATCAGGTGGAACCTCGTTGCCAACGAGTGGAGTGTGTCCGCCAACACAGACACAGGGCCACTGAAACCGAGAACCAAGTTAGAGTGAGCGACTTTGTGGGGATGCAGGGACATACTGGGCGAATGGCGGGAACCACATGACAAAGGCGAATGTTTCGCTTCGGTCGCCATACACGGTCGAACCGCCGAGTGAGTCCCCGCTGTTCTTCTTGTAGAACCTCAGCCAGACGTAAGAGACCAACCACCCGAATTGGATGAGTAAATATGGCGATTGATAGCCAATTATGGACATCACAACGGAAAAAGTGTTGTATGCCATCGGAAGGGACTATTAGGAGTCAGCGATGACCACTAAACTCCTGACTGACGATTCTACTTCACCTTGACGCGAGCCTTGAAGACACCAAAGACCTGGATCTGGTGTTCCGGAATCGCCTGAGTGAAGGCGACCAAGATACCGGCTTGTAAGGCCATTTGACCATGGTATTGAATCCCGAAACTAGGAAACGATCAGCCTCTTTTCGCGCATATAACGAGACCGCACGCACGCGAACGCTGGATTTTGGAACACGAAGTATTCGATCCAGCTTAGCCCAAAAGCAATAATGTTGGAAGCCACGATAGTAACCACGATAAATTTTATTGTCTCAATCGTTCCCCATAATCGCTCAAAGTAGCGAAGTGAAGGAGGGATGACTAGGATTGTCACGACTAGCTGCGGCGAACGTTAAATGCATGACTGAGTGTAAAATCGAACACATCACATACTTCTATCGGGTTAGTTTCCACAAGACCTGCTGTAAGGAGCGACCAGGGATAAAATATGCTTGTTCCAGGTACCAGGATTAGGTACGGTGCCGCATATGGATCATTGCTCGACCACGAAACCCAATAATAGAGAAGGGATAGGACGACGGTTGCTGCGGAAAAAGCACGCGTCACGGGTGGTGTTGAGGCAACATACTGAACCGGTGAAGACAGGATGGACATTATGGTTCCGGTTATCGTCGACCAGACGGAGTCGGAGGGAACCAGGCGGTTATGTACTAATGGCGGAAAGGATTCAAGCGATCGCTCGGCCCCGGTCGATGGTGCAAAGTTCCCGATGGGTTCTCTCTTTTCGCCGACCAGCTTCGCACATCAAACGCAAGTTATCGTTTCGCTCTATCTTGTGCTAAGGCCACACATGATAGTGGTTCGGTCATTCGCTGGATATTAGCTGAGATCTGGGACATCCTCGCCATCCCGTGTGACACACTTCGTGACAGTCCCCTTGAAGAGGACGTTCACCATCGTTCCCCCGACCCCACGGCGAAGTGCCTTCAGGAAATCATCCCATCGTCCTGGGGCATTTCCCAAACTCGTTGTAGGCCGAACTGGCCCACCCGTGCCTCTCACCAGCCCACCATGTCGGACTATAGTCATCATCCTGGCGGCTCCCTCAAGCTCAAAGGTGGTGTCAAAGACGGCGGTATCAAGAAGAAGTACGGCTCCTGTTCATTTTATAACGTCTATTCACGCGAATACCTTAGGAAGAAGAAATCGTTCAAATCTCAAGATAAGGAGAAGAACGTCGAGCATGAAGGAAAGGACCCTGTCAAGGAGCCTGAACGAATCAGGTCCGACTCTCCTGCAGGGAGTAGCGGCAGGAATTCTCCTGCAGCGAGCAGCAGTCGTCCGGATCGAAAGACTCAGGCGGAGAAGCGATTCGAGGAGGTACAGAGGAAGAGGGTAAGTCCTTTTTGAAATTGTGTACAGGGATATCTTTGTTGTTGACACTTTTGCGACAGCTGCTCGAAAAGGTCGCAAAGCAAGCCCATATGACACACAAAGACCGCGTTCACGAGTTCAACACAAAGCTGGAGGCTTTGAGCGAGCATCACGACATACCAAAGGTGTGTGGCCTGAATCCACTGGTCCGTGCGCAAGCTAACGGCGTATTCCCTCACAGGTTGGTCCCGGATAACGACCTTCGTCGTCCCTTTTCGGTCTCCTGGAATCTTTCACAAGCACGCGTGCGCGCAATCACTGGGAGTTACATACGCGTTTCTACTGTTAATTACAACTATGAGCAATACACTGACCGTGCGCACAAGCCATTGAGCGACCCCGTATTCATATTTGGTAGTCCGCGAGTGTGATGGAATTCGCATGACCGCAATCTTCCCCCCTTGTCCTGAAACTCCACCATCCCCCCTCCCCCCGATCATGAGTCCAGCGACCGTGGACTTCGCCACAGAGAAAAAGGGTCACATATGTCCCCCTAGCAAGGCCACCCATCCCTGCAATCGATGGGAATGCCTCTTCGTCTATGCTTTCATATGTAAATTCACGAATCTACGAGGAAAGACTGATGGCCTCAATTCCCCCGTGGAGTGCGTTTGCTTTGCTTTCGTGTCATTTACCACGCTAACCCCTTCACCGGCTTTCTTTTTCAGTTTCGAAGAGGCATTGTTGTCGACGGACCCTAATCCGATCTTGACCCAAATCCTCGCCCGCTTCGTGTTGAACCTCCGGCCATTGACGCGTAACCTGAGGTGTGTCTATACAGCAGTGGATCCCAGCAACATCCTGAACATTACCACGTCGTCGCCCTGTCCTTAGCTCAGATCAGATATCACACACTGTCGCGAGTGTTTTGGCCGAGTTCCTCAAAACTCCCGAACGAACCGTGTTTTGGAACGACGATATCAGAGCAAATGTGGACCCTTTTGTTTCCTATGAGGAGGCAAAGGATGGACTGTGGTCTGCCTCTTGGGACTTCAAAGTTCATATTTCTCCGACGTTACTTCATATCATGCAAGTCTAATCGACGTTATCGTTAGCTAAAAGTCCTAAGGACCCTGGTAGAGCTGCAGCTGTCCCATAGCAGCGAAATCAAGAAGATGATTGATGCTGCCTGGCGCGTGGCACGAGCACCGCCAAAAAAGAAAGATACCGCCACTGGATCGGAGAATGGGCTACAGCTACAAGACCTACAGTTACTTCCCATCGGTCAGGACTTGAAGCGCAGACGGTATTGGGTCATTGACGGTGAGTATCCTTCTTGCTGTCACTTTTGACGTTTTTTCCGCAGTCTTTCCCTTATTCGTTATTGTTGATTTGTGTATAGATTCACCTCGGGTTTATACGTCGACAAACCCGTGGAAAACGAGTTCCGTCTTGGAAGCCATCTGTTCTTCAAAGGTGGAATACGAGTCCATCGTCGCTTTCCTTCGAGCCGAGTCTCCTCCCGATCCCGGTCCCGGAAAAAAGCGTCCCAAGAGCGAACTAGCACATCTTGCGCTTATCGATGCCCTGGAAGCTAGGGCAGCTAAAGTTGATGCGGAATTGGCCGTAAGTTTACAGCCAATTCAATGTATTCTCGTTGTGCTGAAGACCATTCAAATTTAGCGGATTGCACGTGCGAAGAAGAAATTACAACAGAAGAATTTGCTCATCGCGCAAGCTGAACTACGTGAGACACGGACGCGTCAAAGAACACGACCCAACTATGCGTATATTAATGATCCGGGAAGCGGGGAGGTGTGTACCTTGGTAGACGCTGTAGCGACCGTTCTTAACCTCGTGTTCCAGGAGGATGGTGATGAGTACAAACAGGAGGAAGATGATGATGACCTTGACGCTGGGTACGGAAGGTCTCGAGGATCCCGTCGTGGAGCAGCCACCGAAGGCACACGACGGTCTACTCGTACCACTTCGACTTCAAAGGCGAATGGCAAACGTGCTGCTCCAGATGACTGGACCCAATGGCGTGGTGAGCGCCGTTCTACCAGACTTGGTGCCCCAGACACGACACAGGATGTTACCGCTGCTCCAGAACCAAAGAGGGCGAAGACAGATGAAAGTAGCATCAGTGCATACTCAGATGGTCATTCTTCAAAAGGTAATGGTCCTTCCAAAGACTCTGCTTCTGCCCTCAAACCCACCGAATTTGCTACCGAACAAGTTAATGGAAGGAAGAAAAGCAAGTTTTGGTATTACGCTGTAGAACCCGTCACTGCTGATGGGAATAGCACAAATGGTCAACAGCCTCTTCAAGAGCAGAATGGATACATTAACCGCGATACAGCAGTAGAATAGATATTGGTCTCCTGCACTGCACGTTGTTTTCCTTCTCCCCACTGTCATATTTCATTTTGCTTCCACCCGCACATCCATACATATAGTTCACATCCTGCACATTTCCTATACACTCTCGTAGACATTCCATGACCATCGTAGCGTAATTTTAAACATTGGTAATCGTTACCTGCCCGTGCCCCGACAAACGGCATATCCTGCCCATTTCTTCGATGGCCTATGGCTGGGCCCGGCCTCGATCGCGCCCCCGGAACGGGACGATCACGTGCATATACGGGTTCGCGTTCCGGCGGCTTTGGATTGCATCGACCGGGATTGGTCCTTACCTTCTCCTCTTCTGCTGGCATCCGACAAGGCTCACTCTCTCGCTGGAGACGCACGGGTGATTTATGCTTCCAAGGGTCGCCAAAAATGCTTTAACTAAGGCCTTACGGCCCCATTTTCGATTTCGAGGATGCTTACATACGAAAACGGCCACGGCCATCCGAACCAACCTCAGGACCTCAGTTCGAGCGGCTTCCACGGTTACCCTACCACCGACATCCGATGACCGGGATCTCGTAGCATTTTTTGACACGCCTTCGAGCAATTCAATCTCATCAGGACCTTCCACCGGGATATTTGGTCACCCCTCCCTTACCAGCCCGCAAGCCTTGGAATCAATCGCCGATGCCATTCTACAACGAGCCCAACTCTTGACGGAACGGGTCTTACGCGCACCGCAATCGCGGAGCGAGATGTTCAAGGTGGTGAAGAACTTGGACAGGTTGAGTGACCTACTGTGTTCGGTTGTGGACCTGGCCGAGTTCGTCCGGAATGCGCACCCCGACCCGAAGTGGGTAGCGAGCGCGAATAACCTGTACGAGAGTTTGTCGGAGTTTATGAACGTGTTAAATACTCATGTCGGACTTTACAATGTACGTCGTTGTAAAATGCGATTTCTGCTGCTGTGAATGCTCATGCGGTTACTCTGAATAGGTGTTGAAAGATGTGTTAGCTGATAGGGAGCTTTTTAACGCGCTGAGTAAGGAGGGTCAAGAGACTGCCTTGGTATTTTGGCGGGATTTCGAGAAGTGCGCCATTGATCTACCGGACGCCCAACGGAACCGGTTCGTTTCACTGTCCACGGAAATCCTCGTGCTGGGTCGCCAATTTATGAACGATGAATTACGGGTACGGCCACCGGCGGTTATCCAAGCGGACGAGTTGGACGGACTGAAGGACCGGGGTATGGGTATCAGGCTAAAGAATCAGGCGTTTTGGACGAGACGGGATCTCCAGGTGTACCCCGGTTCGTTGCAGGCGCAGATGATCATGCGGTCGGCGCCGAACGAGGAACCACGGCGGAAGGTGTATATGGCGTCGAATTCGAGTACCCAAGAAGAGCTCTACCTCCTGGAACAGCTGCTGAAGACTCGTGCGGAGCTGGCGCGGCTAGTTGGGTCACAAAGTTTTGCGCATATGGAATTGGTTGGCAAGATGGCCAAGTCCCCAGGTATGGTTGGACTGGAAGATTCGAACTGGACAATAGATGGCTGACATGAGAACACAGAAAACGTGAGACACTTCTTAGACGGTTTGATGGCACGGAATCGTCCCAATGCCCAAAGAGCACTCCAGAACCTTAGCAAGCGGAAACAGGGACACCTTCATACAACTTCAAACCCAATCATCCAACCTTGGGATCGAGATTATTATTGCCCGCCGGAACCACCCGCTCCACCCGTCCCTCTGCCTCCACTCACTCTCGGCACCGTGTTCATGGGCTTATCACGGCTTTTTAAGCACCTTTACGGCGTAACCCTACGCCCTGCCAGCGTTGCTCCCGGCCAAGTATGGCATCCAGACGTCCGAAAACTCGAAGTCGTGGATGAAGACAACGAGATTCTTGGTTTCATTTACGCCGACTTGTTTGACCGTCGAGGAAAGCCTGGAGGAGCGGCTCATTACACTGTGTCGTGCTCGCGTCGAGTGGATGATGACGATGAGCCCGGGGATTATCCATCAGCAGAAGCGTGGAACGAGACACGGCTGGCATTTTCTCGAGAATTCGGCTTGATTCACCGGATGCGGAGACGTGGGCGCGATGGAATCTATCAGATTCCTGTGGTCGCTTTGTTGTGCGACTTCGCACCTCGTACCGGTACCACCGGTCCAACAACCCTGGAATGGTTCCAAGTGTTGACTCTTGCGCATGAGATGGGTCATGCGATGCATTGTAGGTCATCCCGGCGCTGGCGTCTTCCCTTCCACGTCCACTGAACAATCTGTCCTATTGTCTTTAGCGATGTTTGGGCAAACAGACTACCACAGTGTTTCTGGGACCCGATGTGCCACCGACTTCGTAGAATTGCCATCTATCCTCATGGAAACGTTCCTAACCTCATCAAGAGTCCTCTCCCTATTTGACATCGATGGAAAACTCGGAATCGGGCACAAGAGTAATCACGACGAGGACCCATGCCACTACATCGACACTCATTCCCAAATATTGCTTGCCGAATTGGACCAGATATATCATTCAGACGCAGTCATTTCCCCTTCCTTCGACTCCACCGCAGCACTCGCCAAACTGTTTGATTCAAGATCCCTTATCCCGTATGTTCCTGGCACTTCCTGGCAAACCAGATTTGGACATCTTTACCCATACGGAGCGACGTACTACTCATACCTGTTCGACAGGACGATAGCCTCGCGAGTGTGGTCGAAGCTGTTCGCTGGGAACCCGTTGGGTAGGGAGACTGGAGAGAAGTTCAAAGGCGAGGTCCTTCGTTACGGGGGTGGAAAGGATCCATGGCTCATGCTGAGCTCGTTATTGAATGCTCCGGAACTCGAGTCTGGTGACGCCCGGGTGATGGAGGAGATTGGAAACTGGAAACTAGAGAATGAGGGTGCAATCCCCAACCGATACTGAATCATATCTCCTTCCGGGATGCTATACTTGTCACTTGCCTCAGTGCCTTTGCATTGACCATCGTTCCATAAGTACACCCACACATACCCATTCAAAGTTTGCGCGTTCAACCACAGGTAGCCTAGCCTAGATTGGAAAATTTTAGATGACAGACCATCAAATTCCATTGGCCGACATTTTTCCTCGGGATGACACGTGACGCGGGCACTTGAAGCTCCCGAGGTTTTGCGGGCGCTTTGCTTGGACCACAACATCATCCCTGCGCGACTATCTCTTATCTTTCCACTCTGACCCATGTGGTGGACGTCCTCCATATGGTATGAAATCGAATTCTTACCAACTCGCATGCAAACGCCGAGATCGACCGTTGGGAACGATACGGGTCGCGACGCTGCTGTCGGATATCCACTCTGGTTACGGGGCACCACCTGATCGTTCCCCCTTCGACGGGGCGGAGTGGGATTTCTTGATCCTCCCGCGTTCTCCGCCAACGTCATGCCAACCGTTCCGAGCATTTCATATTCACACTTATCCGGCCAGCTGCAACGGGAGTGTGATCGTATCCCAGTCCTTAATTGTCGCATCATTATGGGAATATAAGTGCGTTATAAACATCACCGCGGTCTCTTCGGTACAGGCGTTACCCTCTCCCTTTCTTCCTCCCCTTCCTCCCTCCTCATCATTCACGTCGATCCAAAATGGACGACAGCACAAGCGCAGATCTCATTGACCCGTCCCCGATCGGTAGCCCTGATCGTGTTCGGATTACCGTAGAACAATTATGGAAGACAAGTCAACCTCATAACGACGCAGGGAGCGAAGACAGCGGCAACGTAGCGGTCGATTTCAATGACCGCCAAGGGTCTCCTCAACGGTTACCGCGTCAGTCGAGAGGTTCCCAGAGGTTAAAACCCTTACCTCTGGACACGAACTTGTCTCCTCCCTTCCTCCTCTCGCCTGGTTATCCCTCGGCCGTCGGGGGTACACCATCGCCAACTTCATACACCTCTGATTACTTCGAGATTCGTGGCGATAGTCTGTTGCAACCTGCAAAAGTCTACGACGATATGGGGTTTCATCACTACTCTCCCATATCGATATATGTACGCGAAATTTCTCTTGTGAATTCCACCACCAACTCACCTCTCCATTTGCTAACAGGATCCTGTGGATTTCGACGAGGGGTATGCGTGGGATTTCCACTCCAGTTTTTCCACATTCTGGAACGCAGGAGACGAGTCCGACGCGTCGGAACCTTCGGATGATTCGGATTATATCACCTTTACCGACCAGTCGTCATCAATACCGCCAGAACTTGAGCTGGGATTCCGGCAACTCGATCTATCGGAACCCGGCCCTTTCATCCTTGATTTCCCAGAGGATGTGGGCGAATCGCTGGAGCACGACGTCGTCTTGGTAGACTGTGACTCGGGTATGCATGTGATCGATCGCCTTGGACGAGCAACCCCTGTCCCAGCTTCCGGGATTCCCGTCGGGATATCAGTACAACCACACGACAATTCTCAGACCCTATCAGCTTGCACCTCGAATATTCCCGTACCACGGATTCGGAAACTCTCGGAAGACAACGGCGAGCTCGAGTTGGTTTCACGTCTACCATACCCTGAACTGGACGTTATGGGCATCCCAATCAACGTCCCGGTGTCACCCTGCGTCATTGATGGTTTTCCCGATGATACCATATCCCTACACTCGGATCTGGTGAGCAGCGAAGTGGGAGGAATTTCGATGGACGTGGACTGGTTAGGGGGGTCATTGGGGGAGATGATCTGTAGCCCCTGCTTGGAGGAAGGATTTATGGAATGGGATCGGTGGCGCGGACAACTATTCGAGGAGCTCAACCGGGATTTGGACTCATGGGCGGAGGTTCGCGAGAGCGTGCGGGCAAAATTAGATCGGTATTGATGTCGATGGCAACCACGTTGATACCTCGGACTTTGCAGGCGATGGTTGCGTTGAGCATTAGATTTTCGTCGCAAGTTGATGTTTTCTTTGTTGTTCCTATCCACATGTACTCCATTAATCGACATGCCATTCGTTGTGTTCGTTAGCTACCCTATATTTTTAGTCATTGTAACATTCGTCCCCCACCAACCACCCCCGTCGTTGAGAGATGAGATCGGATTTCGGCCCGAAGGTCTGAAGCTCGGAGGGCGGAAGCAAACCCTCTTGCATTGTTGTCGCCGTCGCCATGTCCTCTGTGGAGTTGTTCCCGTGCGTTCACCCCCGACTTGACTGCACACCCGCCCGGTGCTTAACCATTTTCCAAAGACCAGACAGTGGATCAAGCGCTCCTAGCCCATTTTGGGACGTTGCCATAATGCAGTCGGGGAGGAT
>Ga0307512_10007162_pt1 | contig 11096 bp, 16 predicted proteins | sample 14_EM_MG_FD_200267 | JGI IMG/M metagenome (GOLD analysis project Ga0307512, IMG submission 200267) | Populus trichocarpa ectomycorrhiza microbial communities from riparian zone in the Pacific Northwest, United States - 14_EM | ecosystem: Host-associated > Plants > Roots > Unclassified | place... | reverse complement strand
GTAGTGATGATGTTTGCCTGCTATGTTTCTCTTTATTTCCCCCCCTCCAAATTCATAAACTTGGTCTCAAGAGTTGAGACTATTGTTACCCTTTTCCCCTCGAGAATATAAACTTCCTCCTCCTCCCCTTCTTCGTCTACTTCAAATCCCATTCGACTAGAAGGGACTTATTACAAACCCCCGCTCTCTTGCGATGTTGCTGTTTTTATGTGGATTAAAAGAGGTTATCAACGATGGTATGTTACAGAAGAGACAATAGATGTGGATGGGATGGTGGAATATTGATGTTACTAGTATGCTGCCGCCTTATGAGTGAGTGATATCGCCACTTGACCTTTTAACCTCCCCAACTGATGGGTCACAATATCCTGGCACTGCGATGAACTACAGCGTTCATAAGAATCAAAACAGTCCAAGTAACATAAGAGAGCAAGTTAATTCAAACTAATGGCACATCAGATAGTAAATCCAGAAAAAGAAATTAACACAATGAAATGAAGTAATCTGAAGACGGACTACACAAACACCTAACAAAGAAAGATATAACAGGAACTCAATAGAAAAGAACCAATAGACATCCAACCCAGCAGATAGAATACAAAACCACCACTTGAAAATACCCATCAGTAATCCAATTCATCAACTTCCTTCTTTACCGTGGCCGTTGCATCGAGATCCTTGTAGCTCTTGACTGCCCTTCCCATAACAGCCAACTCGGCTTCCGGTCCACCACCGACTGAAGCACCACCACTACCACTGCCGCCGCCGGTACCTCCAGATCCTCCCTTCTTCGATTGTGCTTCCCTCATTTCCCGATCCCTCTTCTCGCGCTCCCTTTCTCTTTGTGCACGATCCGGCCGGGCATAGGGTTGTCCATATCTGCTATCCCGCCCGCCTTGTCCACCGCCACTTTGGCCTCGGCCTCTTCGAATAGGTCCCACACCAGCTAACATGCCATTGCCATTGGTGTGGTGAACACCGCTCGCCGCCGCAGCTTGCATGAATGCAGCGTTGAATGCAAATCCGGGTGGAGGCTGAAGTCCTGGAATTCCACCTGCAAAGCTCATTGGAAGCATTGGTGCATTTCTATTTCCTCCCATTCCAGCAGCTTGAAAGTTTCCCTGGGCATTCTGTTCGACTTTTGGTGGGTGAACGCGTGTCGGATCCGAAACATAAGAATTGACCAGTGATGCCTCAAGCTCCAGCTGTTGAAGCCATTCTGTATGCTTTTTGTCCAAATGCTTCCTCCAGAACTCCTCAGCTTTGAACAATTTGGTACAATTCGACACCTTGCATCGAAATTTCCCCTCGTCTTCTTGCTTGACAAACTTCAGAGTTTCTTCCTCGACAGCCTCTTTAACCACCCTGCCTCCAATTTTCTTAATACGCTCGGCATAGTCCTCGTCGTTCGGATTTGGAGGATTTACAAACAATTCGAGCTTGTCCTGCCAATTCTTGGTCCAATTGATAGTCCTTTGGTCGGCAGTAAAGTCAGGGAATGGTGTTGGTCGACGGATATGGCCGCCAGGGCATTTTCTAGTGAGTTCGTGTATCGAATCTGAGGATGAAACACAATACATGCAAAAGTTGAAAGCCCTCCTAAGGTATTCAACTCCTAGGTCGATTTTCTTCTTCAAGATCTTCAAATCGACCTCCGAGTCTGCTCCTTCCTCTCCTTCCTCTTCAGAAGTTTCCCGTTTTTCTCTTTCAACAGAACCCCACGCCTCAACTTTGTCTTTGATAAGTTCCCAGCCGTCATACTCATATATCAAATTCTCTTCGTCCATAAGTTCTGCCTCAAGCTTTTTAATACACTTTTCGACGAGTTCTGCTTCCTTTTTGAGGTTTTGTGGCATACTCATGTACTCATTCAGAAGCTTCTTAGCTTTGGGATTGGTTGGTCCATTATGAATACCGACATGGCATACAAAGTCTCCGTGCTGGTCATCATGGATGGATTTTCCGTTCAACATCTCGACAGTGGTCTCGTCCACGGAGGTCGGATCTGAGGCTGGGTCATCTTGGTCTACTGGCTTGAGGAGGATGAAACCGATTCTGTGAAACTTTTTCAGAGGGTTTGGGTCTGACAGAGAGACAAAGTGAAAATTCGGAAGATTGTTTGCGGCAAGCTGGGCATGTCCATTAGCATTGTCCTCAAAACGTGCTCAGATTGTTGGGTTAACCTCTTCCAATTGTATCCGGCTAACAGTCGGACTGATAGTCTTAATCAACAAGACGGGTTTCAGTCCGCCGTCATCGACTCCCCGGTTGACCTCCTCGACAACATCATCCCCACCGTCGACCTTAACACCCGGGGTCTCGCGATCCACATCGTCAAAAGCTCCAGCATCCAGCTGGGCCTTCCATTTATACCAGAGTCCTCTCCTATACTCGAAGATCTTGGCCTTCGCCTTTTCTCTTGCCCCGGGCAGATAACGCTCCTTGAACCATTCATCACCCTTATGGGCCATTACAAATAGTTTTGCCAATCGCGCATTTAGATCATCCTTATACCTATCATACGCCGACTGTACTTCATCTTTTGTAATTGACTCTTTTTCTCTGTTCTTGGTGTTTTCTTGATAATACCATTCCGAGAAATAGGTATAGGTGACCGAGTAATCGAGCTTGTGAGGATCCGGGAGCGACGTTGGGGGGGGACCAGTAAGTCCACCCTGCGGAACATAGCGGTCGATTGAGCCTGGGCCACCTAGCACATTACGATTCTGGGGATATGGGTGGGGATCAAATCGCCGTAGCGGAGACCGAGAGCGACGGCGCGGAGAACCGGGGACATAGCGATCGATATTCCCAGCAGGAGGAGACCTTGAACGGCGAGTACGACGCGGCACTAGAGCAGTAATTCCTCAGTCAACATGCTATTACAGGACCAAAAGTAGCGCCTGTTTCCCCGAAACAATGCATGAAAATATCAATGGATTAGGATTGAGTTGTCGTAGAGCACCCCGAGACAATAGCCGCGACAAAAAGGGATATTTGCTCACCTGGACTTCTACCCCTGCCTCTACCGAATCCATCACGCTCACTGTTTAGACGACCGTAGGACAAGTCTCCGCCAGCCTCGCGTTCCCTACTTCCTCTGCTGCGATCCCTGACCTGATCTCCGTTGTAACGATCCATGGCGGATTCTATCCGGCGAACACTATGAGCAAACTGGCTCCAAACAGCACAATCGGGACGTTATTCCGCCGGTATTATAGGGAGAAGGGAGGATCTGCGACGCGAACGAGACATGGCGATTGAGTTAAAAAGAGATCGGCAAAAAAAACGAAGCTTCAAGACGAAGAAAATGGGAAAGGGATAAGAGAAGGAAGAAGAGCGAAACAAAATAATACGATAATTCGTAGCGAGAGGTATGAAGGTTAGGTAATAATATTGCGGAGTAGGAGGAGAGGAGGAGAGGAGGAGGAGGAAGAGGTTAGGGAGCAGGAACAGAGTGTGAGTGGGAGGGAGAGAGAAATAGAGGCACACACGGAAATAGAGAAGAGCTCTCCTGATAGACTGGCGGAGAGACTCGATTCAATAGAGTCAAGAGAAGAGGTTGTTGATGGTATTCCACACAGCCAAAGCGAAGGGTTGTGGAGGAGTTGCGGTGTTTGTTAAGAAGGAAGAAGGGGTCTGGCGGTAGAACTTCCCTAGGTAACTCTATGTACATGACTATGGGACAGCGGAGTGTCACAAAGGAAGGGATTGTTTCATGACAGAACCACCAAAACCCATCCCACGTACCAGGTACGTAGGTAACTGCAAGGGGCGCGATATAGAGTAATGTTCAACATCTTAAACGACATCTGGAGAGGTCATCGATACCGTCAATTCTATCCAGACTCGTTGAATGCATTTAAGCTCCGGTCGCCCAGCCGAGGTCATTTCCGACAAGAAGGCATTGGCGCGTACCAAATCTGTTGAGAACCGTCTTGCCATATCTACAGCCAGCCTACTCGCAGAATGCTCTGGAAGTATAATCGTGCTTGGAGCTTCTTTGTGTGTTGGAAAAAGAGCTGTCTGTTACATCCATCCCTCAGCCCCGAGGTACATCGATATGTCGCAAGCATCTCAGAATTCCCTGCGAGGGGTTCTACAGCAGTAGAAATTGGTAAGTGCATTCAGAAGTTGATACATCATTAGTGGGAATTGCATTTGAAGTTTATGCAATGATCAAATGCAACCCAGGGCTGGGGAATTCAAAACCCTCAATTCAATCATTGTCTAAGTACTTTGGGTATAGAATTCTGCAGCTCTTCGTTTTTTTTTCGACGGTTCATCTGTAATTTTCCAGGTCATCAAAACGGCTTACGGATACTTTACTTAGAGTAATTGTACCTGCTTAATCCTTGACGCAACGCACAGAAAGCAAGGCAGAGTGCTCTTGTATGAAGGAAAGGAATCCTAGCTAGCGTTCATCCTTGATCCCACTTCCCTGAGCCACATCATCACGTTCGTGAAGGCCCCGTATATATTGACATACTTTTTTTTCGAGTGGAATATCGCTCAGATGTCATGAAGAGTGCTATCTGATGATGCCAGAATTACGAGGTACTTGTGGCGAGGACATAAAGGGAGCACCTTTACAACGTTCTCAAGTACTTACGGCAGAACTACAATTATTCAAAAGGTGGATAGTATAACGCATTTCGATTCAACATTATCCAGAATAAATGTTCTGCCCACTCATCAAATAAAAAGTCAAGGGGACCGAGGAGGACACACTACGTTCAGGGCTTTCTCAACATCAGTTTACGCCAGAGTGAATCAGGGTCATAATAGAATAACCTGCCGAAATTATTCAGGGCATTCGAGAGACAGCATAACCGGAAACGTAGTTAACAAAAAACACCGAATTTCGAGGCTAAAAAAAATACATGCACCAAGATAAGCAAACAGTGTACAAGATCACAGGACGTAAAACACGCATCAACAGCACTCCAGTAACACCAAATATGCACCAAAGATCGTTTCAACTCATCAGATATAATAAAGAACTGAACGTAAGAGCAAGCAGTGAATTCTATCACTTGTCGTCATCGGCGTCGAAGGCAGCATTGGTCCTAGTCCTCAATTCCCAACCCCGTTTTTTCGCACCCATTGATGGAAGCACCATTTTGAGGTCATGAACTCCATAGAATTCGTACCGTGCCAGCTCATCTTCGCGCGCTGCGATCACTAGTAACGCTACCGCAATAGCGTTCCAGAAATCGAGAGTGATGTCGGAAAAGTCGAGGATTATCATAGTTCTTGGTGCCGTGTTGTCGCCTGTGATACGAGCATCGAGCGTTAGCAGTGCCACTACCGCTCCTGATACCGCAATGCCGTAGAGGGTCGATGATGCTGTGTCTTCGTCTCGCGGTACCCCGGCGGCTGCTAATCGAGCTTCCTCTTCTCGAACTTCTGACGCGACCTCATTCAGTTTCTAGATCCATGTGTCAGTGACTGTTGCGTGCGAAACGGTGGTGGCGGCGGATATCTCCATACTCTCCGAACCCTTGCTTCACAGTACTCAGCGCCTTTACCATTCGACCGGACTAGCACTATCCGTGGATATATTTCTGAATACTCCTTGTAATCTATTTACGTTAGTCTGCATCCCTTCAACTCCAAGAACAGCGACTGAGCGCCCAAGCACCTACTGCTAGCTTTAACGTCCTCCACGCTCCACTGCACGTACTTCTTCAACGCAGCCATGACCCTATCTTCCGGATCCCTTTTATTCTCGATCCTCCCCCTCACCGTGGACCCCAACATCACCAATGCCTGAAGCGCATTGGTGGCCTGAAATGTCCCCTCTAGCGAGACTGAATCGATATGTCCCACTTGGTTCCCCTTCTCCGGAAAAAACAGACTCCCGGGCATTGTCGAAAAATCCACCTCCCAGTGCGCGGGCAGTAGTGGCTCCAACCCCCGGTTCCGAATTCGTAAAAATAACTGCGCTTCCTGGTGTGTAAACCCTTCCTCCTCTAGCTCTGCCAATTGCTGCTCTTCGTTGGCTTCGCGGATAAGATAGTATTCTTGCTTCTTATCTATGTCGCCATTTTCTTCTTCATCGACTTCTGGGTCTGCATTCGTGACGGATGACATCACTGTTGCTTCCCGCGTGCCTCGGTGATGTGTGTCAAAGTTGTGCGATTCGCGACGGAGACGTTTAGAGCGCGGAGTAGATTCACGTGCACCGCGCTCCTCGTCAGAAACGAATTCTTCGTGCTCGCCGAGCATGCTGGGGATGCGGCGCACGAGCGGACTGCGGTTTGTGGGCGGGGGGGACTTCGGAGATTTCTGGTGAGGACGCTTAGGGGGACGATGGAGGGGGGTAGCAGCGACAGTATCGCTAGTAGCGGTCGTAGTGGTTTGAAGACGTTCTGGTTTTATTGGGGCGCGCTTTGTTACTGCAGCCAACGGTGCTGGAAATTCAATCTGTACGGACCGCGTCTCGGATGCTGTAGTTGTTGCTGTTGGAGGTGGTGAGGGGTGACGCCAGAGGAAGCGGGCTGGGTAGGAAAAGAGCGTATTCATCATCTTCGTAGCCATTTTCAGTAAATAGTAGTAGGTGCGGTGATGGCCGTGGTGGTCGGGGTGAGGGAGTGTGTGTGGTCTCTAGATGATTGTTTCATTTATGCCCCATAGATACCAGAGGGGTATGGCGTGGATACTGGACCGTGGATACCTAATTGGGTTGTGGTTTCGTTGGAATGAAGTGTGCGTTGGCCATTTCTTCGCTCACTGCTCCTCAAAAGAGGACCATTCGCGCCAGTGTGTGATCGCATTTTACTAACCAGGACAACACGCACTTCAGTGTCGCTATCGTAAGAGAAGAAAGGTTGTGGACTTCGTTATGATGGAGAGGTTCGGTGGAAACGGAGGCTCAGGGAGGTAGAACCCGCAATAATTCAAAACCCAAACTAACTAAAACTTGTGCAGGTACAAACTTCTCAAAACATAGACTATATTTGATACCCATATAATGAAGGTTAACATTTCGTTACAATATACCCTTTCTTATAATACACCTAACACTTCCTAGGATAAGATTTTCCATGTAACATACTTTCACTATGAACCCTAACAATAGTATAGAGGATAATTAATTGCAAGAGCATACCCAAAGTAGAACAGTTTATTTGAATACAGATCAGAGTAAGCAAAAAACTGGACAGGATAAGAATTCGGATCCACATATTCAGTCGGGAATATTGACTGGTTAAAAAGCTTCGAAATTTCCAACTTGAAGTTGGAACACAGTTGATCGCTGATTGAGGTATGTAGAGTACAATACCATGACGAGTAGCTACTTTGCTATGGTTCCAGCACAGCGCCTTATTTCGAATCGATACGATCAGATATACCAGGTTTTGGTGAACTTTACGACCACTATATGGGGACTCGGTCGCGAAAATTTAAAGGCACATCAGGAGAAGTTTCAAGACCAGATGAAGGATTTAAAGAGTCTCAAGAGAAAATAGCAACGAGGCTCAGGACCGAAGTTCAGGATATCGTCGATCGCTCAACCTATGGTAAGAAACATGATTGAACGGGTATATTCTCAAAGCACATACAGCGGGTGGCTAAAAGTATCGAGTAAACGGACATTAAGCGGCATATATTGTCAAGGGCCTAACTTCAGCCATTGTGAACAATAATGAACCCTCTGGGGAGTGATCTGAAGGCTTTTAATTGAGACTCAGCAAGTATGATGCTCAGTGAGAGAATTTACTGCGTGCTATACAGGAACCGCTGCTTACTGTGCAATTGTAAATAGTAATATCCAATGACCAATCCAACATGGCAAAAATGGAACATTGTGGGATCTTTTGTCCTTTGTACTCTTTTGGTGGTATATGCAAATTGTTTAGTTGTTTGGGCCACAATCTTTCCTGCCGCTTAATGTCCGCTTACTCGATACTTTTAGCCACCCGCTGTACTCTACATTGGGGATCATGAAGATGGAGTCCTACCATCCTCCACCACATTGCGCACAAACAAACGGGTTTAAGTCTCGAATTTTGGGTTGGTACAGAGATAGAGGGATAGAGAGAGGGAAAGCAAAAGAAGGGAATATATGAGAGCTCTTCTAATAGTGGTATAACCCCCTTCTTTTTGCAGGATAGCCCTCTGGTATTCCGTAAGATAACCTTCTTCTACAAAAATTAAACTATGGGAAGAAGTTGTGTCGTCAGTCTGGTTGGTCTTTAAGGAGCTGAATTTTTTCTGTGGTGTACGTATTCGGAGTTGCATTGGGGGGAGTAACAAAAATAATAGGTACTCATGTCCGAACAATGACTTCAGTCATTAACCTTGACATACCGTAAGCAAAAATTGCAATTTTTGCAGACAGACGCAAGTCGGGCGTTGGGATAAAACAATCGAAGAATGGTCCCCTGACCGTCATTGAACGCAACGGTGACAGTTCAACAGTTCATCTCAGTAGACCAACTTGCGTCCGTCTGCAAAAAAACCTCCATTTTTTCTTACAGAAGCTACTCATCAATTTTGTCATTATAACACGCCGTGCAACTCCACATATTTCCAGTTACACACACGGCCCACAAATTCTAAAGTGGAAGTAGAATGTGGAGAAACTCAGCGGCGGCTTCCTGCGTCTCTTGCCCGATAATATTTGGTACCACTAAGTGCCGAGGGCTATCCTTCGTAAAAACCTGGTTATTTATGACAGGACCACCAAAACCATCTCACATTTATGTAGACAGCCAGGGGGGGTATCTAGGTTTACCTCGACATTAGAGGCCATCGATATCATCAATTCCGTTCCGTGTGATGCATAGAAAACGACAACCGAGTGCTCCCATATGAAGGGTGGAAGGAACAAAGTCCGAGGTCATTCAAAGAATCCAACAATCCTAGTAACCAGTGTCCATCCTTGATCCCACTCCCCAAAGCTTAAGTACATAACCCAACGTTCCCTCGTGCCTCACCGCTCGAGGTAATATAAGTGTAATCTGATGAAGCAGAATCACGTACTTCCAAACCCTACCCTCTACCCGGCACCTTCCTCCATCTCCAACTTTATCCTCAACCACCAAACAACATGGCCACTCCAGCTCTCCTCATCGCCCTTTCCCTCCCCCCATCCCTCCTCACCTCCCCTACAATCTCAATCGTTCTCCCTGTCAGCATCGGCTCCATAATCGGATACATCGTCGCCAGCACCTGTTCCGTCAAACGTACCTACGCCATCCTCCGGCAGCCACCGGGGCGTCCGCCCGCCTGGGTATTCGCACCGGTATGGACGATGCTCTACGGCGCGATGGGGTACGCATCCTACCGGGTATCCATGTTTTCCGACGTTCCCTCAGCGCTGTCGGGATTGTATACGCTCCAGCTAGGGCTAAATTTCGCATGGATGCCGCTGTTCTACGGTGCCAAGTGTAATGTGGCTGCTATGGTTGATATTGTTTCACTAACGGGGTGTGTGGGGGTGCTTACGAAGTGGTATGCAGATGTTGATGGGGTTGCGGGGTGTCTGATGGTGCCGTATTTGGTGTGGTTGGGCTTCGCGGGGTATCTCACTGCGGGCGTCGGGGTGTTGAATGGGTGGGATATCAGGGGCGCGATTGAGAGGGGTAAGAATGAGAGGAGTAAGGGTGAGAGGGGGGAAGGGAAGGGGAGGGGGAAGGGGAAGAAGGCATAGATGGGGGGGGGTCCCGATGAACTGGTTCAACTTTGTGATGGAAGAGTCCACGAGTGGAACCTTATCACAATATCGGTGGCCTCTGACCGTCTGAGATGCTGGGCATTTACTCTAAATTTCCTCTTGTAGTTATTTACATCCATGGTATGGCCCTGGTGGTTCTTCCATGAAATAGTCTCACTATCATGAGAGCTCTTCTCTATCCCCGTTCTCTCTCTCCGTGCCGGCTCTGGGAATCAAAACCAACCCCACTAACTAACGAACCAAGGTGAAATGACACATATCTAGGTAGTGCTCCGGGTGGATAGGCCGAGTGATATTTAGTACAAGCTAGTTAGTGAGAGCCGATTCATCCTCACCTTCATCGGGCTTATAAGGGTACTTGTATCTACTCCACTCACTTAAATGATTAATTATCGTACCTCCTTCTGGAAATCCTCCATCCGCCTTTGAAGCTACTCCCAAGAGTCCTCCAGCTCCTCCATAACTGAGTCCTCCATCCAGTGGTCATAAAAGAGTTCACCACAATCCCGTACCTAGGTATCACGTACCCTTCCTCAAAAACCCCCATACCGTATCAACTTTGTTCGACAAGTGTTCCAGCAAACTTCGTAGCCTTAAACCAATTGATAAATTCCTAACTGAATATGTAGCTTCGTTGATTTCTCTTCCAGCTATGATAGACCTTAGGTTGTTGGGGTATGACACAAACTGAAATATGGCAATGTGAGTCTTCCCGGCTTCATATCTCTAACCTATATGTAGCACCCATGAGGGGAAGTGGACACTAGATTATATTCATCTACATCTCAGGAAGAAAGAAACGCCCCCTATTACGAAACCCACAACAACCCAATTCTAAACAAAAAAACGCCAACCCCAAACACCAAAATTCCTCAAACCATCCTAACCACCACCTCCCCGCCGGCATCAACCCATACAGCTCCATCTATCCCTCTATACCCAGTAACATAGAGCACACACCAAACCTGTTCCACCGTTCCACCCCAACAATAAACCCTCACCATATTCCCCCGCTTCTCCATCACCTTCCTATTCCCCGTCCACTCCCCACCCTCCATCCACCGCTCCTTCATATCCCCATACTCCTCCGTCTCAACCGACATCATCACCATCCCCAACCGTCCCGCCAGAATTGAATCCTTAATCTGTTTCCAAAAATTCATCTTATGCACAGGATCCCTCCAGCTTGTCATATCTACCTTCCAGTACCCGCGCTCCCACCGCCGCAGCGTCCGGGTTTGTGAGACCTGCCGCTGCTTAAATTTCCCCTTTAGCTCCTGCTCGACGAGGTCGTAGAGAGCGAGCGGGACCTGCGGGGGCGATGAAGATGTTGCAGGGGAGGGCGCGACGATGATGTATGGTGGGTCAACGAGGGTGGGGAGCGGGCAGATGGGATCGAAGGGTGGGGGGT
>Ga0307512_10007161_pt1 | contig 11099 bp, 16 predicted proteins | sample 14_EM_MG_FD_200267 | JGI IMG/M metagenome (GOLD analysis project Ga0307512, IMG submission 200267) | Populus trichocarpa ectomycorrhiza microbial communities from riparian zone in the Pacific Northwest, United States - 14_EM | ecosystem: Host-associated > Plants > Roots > Unclassified | place... | reverse complement strand
TACACCATCGTTGGTTCGTCTGATGATGATTACCTCTGCCATCGTGACCAATGCGTGGTATGCAGGATCCTCTGGCGATTATGCCGCTCCTGATACCATACCGCTGCACCCATGCCGTCCCAGTTATCAGGGTGGTATCCGAAAAGGCGAATGCCAAAGAAATCTTGATTGTTCTACAAGAGATATTGGAGCGTCTAACTCATATCGGTGAAGAAGGAGAAGAGGAGGAGGAGCAAGATGAAGAACCCAAGAAACTTTCTCCAGCTCTACAATTGGAACGGGTTGTTTTCGCCTACGCCTATAGTAAGGTTGATCGTAATCTGCTGCCACCGATATCTCACCTCATGGGACAACCAGTTCTGCCACGGGTACTACCCAAGGCAAAGACCACGGGGGAGCGTCTTCAAGGAGTGCTTGGCGATCTCGGAAAATACATCCTCGCCCTGGTGCCGCGTTCGCAACCGCGCGAAGGTCAAGCTGTCCTGCACACTGTAATCACTTTTATCAACAACATCCTGGATTACTTTGCGGATCACCTTTCCGATATTACGCAGTTGACGCCCTGCATTGTGAGCCGAACTCGCCTCGGGAAAACGTTCCGATTCTGACCAGTAAAAAGGACGCACTTTTCTCGTTGCTTGACACCACCCTTGCAGGGGGCGTAGATTGTTTGCGCACCTCTCTGGCTCAAAGAACATTCGAGGCTTTATATCCGACATTGGTGGTAAACTCTGCCGTAGAGCCAGAGTGGAATACCGGAGAGAAACTTGTCTCGGGAGCATTGGTACTTTTCTCTCCCTTGCCATTGTTGAAACCCAATGGACCTGACATCTAGGCCATCGCGAATCGACTGGGTTATGATACTGCTTCGCTTTCGAACGCCCCTACCCTTGGAAAGCTTATCCTTCTGGCACATATCGACCTCCAAGATGTCGATCACTTTGCGCTGCTAGAGACGTACCTGCCCGTTATCTTAGCTTGCTTGAGGGCAAACAACGGGATAGACGAGGCGTCGGCATTTATGCTTATCCACATCTCAGCCATGACGCAAATAAAACCTCATCCCCCTGCCCTCCCCTTTGACTTCATGATCAAGTCCTCTCTTGTTCTACCGTTGTTGATGGGTGTCCACCCAGACCCTCCCACTCGACATATGCTATTCCGCCTTACAGCCCTCACACTGTCATTGACAGATCCCCCGTTAAGAGCACAGATACTGATAGACATGCTAACAGATCCCACACACTCGCCGCAGACTCGAATCGCCGCAGTCAGCCTCGTGAAGGAGAATGTTCTGCACGCTTTGAATGGGACCAACATTCTACCTGTCTTATTGCCACTGAGAGACATGTTTGGAACCTCGCGGTTCCTAGAAATCTTCGGCCCCGTTCTCTTCCGACCCGATCCTCATGACCTGTTCGACAACCCCAACTTCGATCTGGACGATTTCATCCACTCCCCGGAACCGAATCGGCTGATCGAGTGTCTGGCTTTATACTATGTGTTAATCCAGCGTGATACGGAGAACAGTGTTAGTCTCTAATTACACTACGGAGGAATGCGATGCACTGACTCATGCTAGACCGGAATACGTGACAGGGTGAAGATTGTGGATACGGAGCATAAATTCCTCCTACCGCTACGCAATTTCCTCGAACGATATAGCGACCCAAGTGAGCAACCGATGAGCAATCTGGGAACCTTCTATGATAACCCCGATGTTAGGCAAATCCGAAGCTATCATGGTATTTGCTGGGTTACAAACAAGCCTCGAGAGGGTCGACAGTGCGATGAGAAGTCTTTTGAGGGGTTGGGGCTACCAATCCTTTTAATATGCGATGAGCTGCGAGATTGGTTATCGGTAACTAGGATTCGGAATACATCTCCACGCGTGCGCTACACTGGTGTAGTTTGTGGGAACGTGGGAGCGGAGGCGCCCTCTGCACAGCAGGACATGATCTGACAAGTGATCGAGAAGACCAGCGGCCGCGAGTCGGCTGTAACATTGACGGCAACCATACCTCGAGGATCCAGCCCTCAGCTTCCAACGGAACGTCTTTATTCGGAAAACAAACTCGCCTCCAATACAGTTTACTGCGATGAGGCCGGAACTTTCCCATAGACGTCTTTTGGAAACACCTGGTGGCTATCTGGATTCCACATAACAGGGATACCAGTATTAGTGTGCCGCCCAGCAGCAGTGACAATTCTTCAGTTACTATGATGTTGTCATTCTTGGTCTTCTTATTTAAGCCTTGCGTCGGTGCAAGACATTTCAGTTCCGCATGCAACGCTCCTGCGAACGCACACACCCACACCCTGATGTTCGTCTTGAAACCGGCACACTACGACATCTCCGAACGGTCCAGCGCGGGACACGATTTGGATAGATTTACCTCCTTGGGCACCATGCTATCGTGCGCGGTATACGGTTAGTCCCGCCCAGCCTCTGATTAAACACCCCCGCTGACTCCTGCAGATGTTCAGGCGCGCACGTCGCAGTTTACCTCGTCGCGATCAAGTATATGATGCTCACGTCATCGCTCCTCACTCCTCAAAATCGGCTATGGCTGGCGCTCTCGACCCTCCTCTTCATGTGCGCAACCGCGAGTCTAGCGCTCCAGGTCCGCTGGAGCTGGGACGTGGAACGAATGCTTGATGGGTCTGGTTCCGCTTTCAATATTGCACGTGTCATGTTGTTGGTCTGCCGTTCAATTCATGCGCGTTCAATCGAGAATAACCTTCTTTCCTGCAGATTCATGGCGATTAACTGGGTTTCCGACTCCATCCTCGTGAGTGTCCCTCATATTAACTTCCGCTTCCAAATCTAACATGTCCTAGCTATTTAGATTCTTCGCGGTTACCGGTCGCAAGCTCACCACAATGGTCCTGCCATTGGCAATGGTCACGTCCTCCGTCGGTACGTATCGCCATCCCAATTTTTTCTCCTGCCTTATCTCACGTCTCTACGATAGTCGTATCCTCCATCTATAACCAGGAAATCGCGGCGGCCTACACGAATTCCTGGTCCGACATCTCTAACACTCCGATAATCGTCTACCTTTCCCTGTCGTGTGGGCTCAATGTCTACCTGACGACCCACATCGTATTATACATGGTTCAGATTACTCGAAGAGGCAGCAAGAGCCGAGTGCTGTGTAACCGTATCGCGTCCATGTTTGTCCAAAGTACCTTATTTTACTTGGTCCCCACCCTCGTCTTCATCGCTCTCTGTGCGCAGCGGAGCCTTGGTCAGAACCTGCTCTTCCCTATTATTTGTCAAATTCAGGCAAGTCCCGTTTCGTATTCGGGCGTTCTGGTGGTACGGAGACCCGGGCTGATATCCTTTTGGATTATGTACAGCCCCTGTCACCGTTACTCGTCATCATGCGGGTAGCCCAGAGCCGGCTTCTGAACGGAGAAGGCGAGGTGGTCACGACGGATGACATCTTGTCCGGGTCTGCTCCTCGGAGGCCCCGTCTGTCGCTGAAATTGGACTTCAGACGCCGCAATACTTCAGATCTAGAAGGAGGAGCGACATGGTTCGAGACCCCGATGGCGCCAACCACATCCAGGATGCTGGAACCTCTGCCCTTTGTAAAAGTCAAGTCAGGTCCTCCCTCCGCCATAGAGATGCTCGATTCGGAAAAGATGGACGGGCTCTGGAAATCTCAAGATTTGAGGAGGGCGGACTCGCGGCTGACCTCGTCGTCTCCTTCAACCCCGAGCTACCTGCCAAGTTACAGGAGCAGTCGAGAAGACCTGAGGATTGACGGGTTTCGTCTAGATGACCCTCCAGGCATTGTAGACGCGAACAGTCACAATTATCCCCCCTAACGATACATTATACCCATTTTTTAATCTATCGAACCCACATATGTAGCACCCGGATCACCTGGGCCTCCTACCCGCGGGTGTCCTGGTGGATACCGGGGACATTCATATTCTCTGTTCATGTCAACGTCCGTTACGCTTTTCTCCTCTGCCCAGTTTCATAGCTCTTTCGTGTAATTACCGTCATCGTTTTCCATGTTTTGCACTGTTTCCGCTAACCATCACCGTACGTTGTCACACTCAAAATTGATGTATCTCTACGGGTCTATCCCTATACTACGTTCTAAAGGAACGAAGAACCTCTACCGACTTTCATTATTATTCCAACGTAAGGGTGTGATGTATGATAAGTTGCGGAGAGAGCGTAATGGATATGGACGAAGGAAAGGGAAATGTGTCCGTGAGATACCGATGTGCGTTTTCACAACAATAGCAACCAAAAACTGAGTTCATGTAGTTTTAGCACACCTAGAGAGAGAGAAGCGTCCGATGAATGAAGAAGTGTGCATGACATGAAAGTATCCAGTAGGGAAGTCAATCAGTAGAAACGTACGGAGAAGGATGCAAGAACAACAAGATCGGCCTTCGGAAGATACGAGGCGCTTACTCCCGATTCCGAACCATCGCAGAACGAAGGCAGATGAAGCCGGAGAGAAACATGCAAAGGAGGGTCGCCATTACCGTGACGAAGGTTCCACTCAGCGGGGCCGAACGAGGACCACCGCCGCAAGCAGCACAATTCCAGCCTAGAAAATGTGAATTAGACTACCTTACAAAGATGAGGAAAAAAGCAACCCACCGCTCGCAAGAGGTGTATAAGGTTGAGGGGTGTACAAGGCAAATGTCAACGCAGTGTTTGGATTGAACACTCCTCCCTGCCTGACTGCACCAGGCCCTCGCTCGTCCCAGATCTTAAGTGTGTACTGTGCTTGGGGGAGTTGAAGTTCTGGGTGTGCTTGGTTGTATTCATATGGGTCCCATACTACTGACGTCGAGTCGCCGGGTATAACACCATCTGTCGGACCAACCGGATATGTGTAGCCATTCTCGCAGAGGGCTGAGACCGTCAGGTGTTGAGGAGTGACATAGAGGTATGTGAAGTTCCAGCCGAAGGTGATTGGCTCGTCTGCCGCAATCTTAAAGTATGATGTCGCTGTCTGTGGTGGCTGGGTGACCGTTAAACCACCAGCCGCCGCTGTTTGGGGAATGCTGTGAAAAACGCAATCAGTAAAGTTCGACACAGCATTCACTCCACGTAGGCTAACCTTATGATAGACGATGACTGGCTGGACTGGACTGGGGTCGGAGTCGGGGTAGGGGAAGCCATGGAAAACTTGAGGTGCGGAGGGAGGGTGGTAGAGCGAGTGTGTCACGTCGTGACGGTCGCCGTCGGGATCACGATTCAAACATTCACTGCCGAAACCCCTAACTTTCCGGAGGAAGCCCGGTCTATCCAAAGGAAAACCCGGAGGACTACAAAAAATACAACGGTCGGTGGTGATTACGGTTCTTCCATCCAGGCTCCAACACTGCCTCCAGTATAAATCTCTTCCTCAGGTGGCCCGCTCCATTCATCCTTGTTCTTTGTCGCCTGGATTGGACAATCAAAACCCACTCGGGAGGTTGGAACGCGGATGCCAATTCGTACCTTCGTCAAGAATTCCTTGCTCTTTCCAACCTCTCTGTTCAGCGCCGCGAAGAATGCCGTTTGGTTTTGCGCGTCTGCCAACACCTGATCGATCTCTATCTTTGAGAATTGCGCCGGTGGGTCCGAGAACGTCACCGTATCGTCCGCTGATATGGTGGCACAGATATCGTCTTGTTCGATCTTCGGGAATTGTCAGTCCAGGATGCTCAAGGATGCTTGATGCTTGGGTCCTACCATCTTCAAAACAAGCGCCCTGACTTCCTCTACCTCAGAGATTCGTACATTCTTGCCAATCTCAGCCAAACCGAGAGTCAGATATGTCGAGGTAAGCTTTTTGATCAACCTCCGCGGTGCGCGTTCCAGTGCTTGGTTGATGAGGCCACTGTTGCCGTCCTACAAGATCGTGAGTAAGAGCCAGAGGCCGATCACCGAGGGCTAACAGTTGCAAAGATGGCCGCATCGCTCTCGGCAATTTTTTTCAGTGCCGCAATCTGCTGTGGGTATGCCTTCGCAAATGACCCATATGGTGATGACTTCAATAACCGGGTTAGAGAATTATTGGTGTATTTCGGAACGGCTGTCGTCTGCGACTGGACCTGTTAGCGCTGAGCGGCGTGGCACAGGGGTTAACTCACGGTCCCTCGAGATATCAGTTGAACTAGGGTCAGTTTCTTGTATGCCTCGAGTTGGATAGCAGCGGGAACCTGCGCGGGGCTGCTAACGCAGATCTCGAAAAACTCTTCGGCTTCCTCCCACTTCTTCAGCGCAGCGAATACCATCCCGCCAGCGTAGTGATACACCAGGTTATCATTATAGTGGAGGTCGCCCAGTGAGCTATCGATCTCTGTGATGGGGTTCTGAAGTACAGAGAGGGCCACGTTAAAGTGACTGGTGGCAACGCATGTCTGAGAGCATTTAAGCCAGTTGGACGTAAACAAGAGTGAAGCGAAGACGCCTACCGCAACGAAGATGGGATGGATAGGGGTTAGGTATGAGGGGTTGGGTGGAAAACGGGATACGAGATGGAGGAGACACGTTAATGGTTGCTTGGGCTGGACGAATACTCGTTGAGCACTAGGTTATACATTTGACTTTGGAATGCCGCACAGAGTCTATAGTCTCCGCGATATCTTGCAAGCTGTGGGCCAGATACACGACTGAATTCGGTCATATCAATAGGAGGTAGAGGGGGGGAAATCGGTTGATACTACCGTGTTCGCTCACAATTATCGCTTGGGACACATCGAAGTTTTGACAGAAGGTTTCGAGATATCCTAGTGGTGGGAGGTTGTTCTTTGTTCGAAACCTCGCTGATCTGTGGCGCGGGAGTCGTCAGTATCTTCAACATCGCAGAGGGGTGTGCCATCGGACGCACAAGATGTAAAGGACCCCGATTGTATGCTGTGCAATGTCGAGCACGGTGAGAGGATCCTGGCCATTGGTCAACGGACCGGAAAGGATGGTGTCCCTAACGTCGTTCGGCGCGAAGGTGCGTAGCGAGTGACTTAGCTGTGAGTAATTGTTGGCGTTAGTGATTTCTACGACGACGACATCCAGGGACGGAGCGGTCATGACTCGTTATCGTTTTCTTTGGCGGTGTCGGTGCCGGCGTGCTGGACAAGATGAGTTGTTGGGCGTCGGGAGATTGGATCGCGGATCAAAAAGTTCGGACGTCAGTCTGACTCTGATCAGGGATTTATCAACAGGCATGTTCCTGTGCTGACAGATCCACTTTCGCCCACAACGACGAAGACCACGACTGCACCAGCCACTACCAGCTCAGTGACGTCCCCCTATTGCATGGAAGAGCCCAGTACCCTCCCTACTCCCCGCACAGACGAATCCTCTCCAAATCACCAGAGGGACGAACAAAAATCTTCGGGACAGCCTAGACACCCTCGTAACCCAAGAAATCACTCGAACCGTTCGAGGAATAATCCACGCTCTGCAGATGGGCCAAAGTTAGACACCGCCGGAGGTCGAGCAACTCCCTCCACCCCCCGATCTACTTCTCCAGACAGCAAAGCCAACGATTCTTCGACCCCGCAGCCACGTCGGAAATCCAAGCCAAAACCAAAACCGACCGACATTTCGGGCATTCAGCAGTCTGGGCGTAACTCCCCCAACAAGAAACCCCCGCCAAACAAGTTGGATTCCAAACATCGTCGAAATCAGGAAAAGCTTGATGGCGGTACCACCGATGCCAGCGAATCGAAACCGCTTCGACGAGGGAAGAGAACCGCGCCCGGCCATAAAGAGCCCAATGTTGACTCTGAGCCCGCCCAGGACTCTGCTGATGCCGAGCCTCCGTCCCTAAAACAGGAGCCTCCCCGGCAGAAGAGACGGGGTAAGTTTGACGGAAGGCTGACTACCGGAGATGCTGAGCCTCACCAGGAGGAGCGTCGTATCAACCCTGACCGTGAAAGGTACTGGGTCGACTACAGATCAGACGATCTTGTTACCAGGCTCATCCGAGACCTCCGTACTTCCCCCTACCTCGATTGCGCTATCTGCTTCAACCCCATCCGCCCACAGCAACCCGCTTGGTCATGTTCACCCAACGCTCCGATTGCGTCTACAGAAGGCTCTCAACAAACGCAGTATTGTTGGGCGACCCTACATCTCAAGTGCGTTCGTTCCTGGGCTTCGAAGAGTATTGCAGACGTTCGGCGGGCGTACGAGGCCCGTGGCGAGGATAAACCAGGCGAATGGTCGTGCATTGGATGTCGTGCAAAGCGGATGGTTGAACCATCCTCGTACAGGTACGTGTTCCGCTAGATCCTTCCCAACCAGTACTGATCAGCGTTATTCATCAGATGTTTCTGTGGAGTGGACGTCGATCCTAAACCACCCAGGCTAGCGACACCTCACTCTTGCGCCAATATCTGTACGAGGCAAAGGACGTGTGGTCACTCCTGCCCCATACTCTGTCATCCCGGACCTTGTCCTCCCTGTCAGGTTACAAGGCAGGTGCCGTGCCACTGTGGCAGTAAAGTGCTTTCGTACAGGTGCTCGGACGTTTCTCCCCTGGACCCCGCTGCCGCCGAGAGGGTTTCTTGCGGAAATATCTGTGATAAGAAACTCTCTTGCGGGAATCATTCGTGCGTGAACGTTTGTCACCCTGGGCCTTGCACACCTTGTACCGAGAGGGAGATTGTGAAGTGCTACTGCGGAAAGTTAAAGACAGACATTGCCTGCGGCGCTGGAGAACCACAGTCCTGCAGTGTGGACGGCGAAGAACCGTGGATTGGCCGCTTCAGATGTGAAGACGCCTGCGAAAGGTGAGTCTCGATCACCAATCTGGGTTATTGCTCGTAGCTGACAGTTATCTAGGTTTTTCGACTGTGGGATCCACAAATGTTCAAAACCCTGTCATGCGCCTCCCTTCAAACCCACCCCCTGTCCACGATCTCCATCCCTCGCTACCCACTGTCCCTGTGGGAAACACGTCATATCCCCATCGGAGGCTCCGTTCTTCCCTCCGAACAGCAATCTCGTCCGAGTAACATGTAAAGATCCGATACCAACTTGTGAATCACTCTGCTTAAAGCAGCTTGACGGTTGCTCCCATACCTGCTCCTCGCCGTGTCATATTGGACCTTGTCCTCCTTGTCGGATCAAGATAGTCCGTCCATGTCGATGCGGTGCCACCACGCAAGACGTAGAATGCCACAGAGACCGGAGTGGGACATACTCGGAAATCCTCTGTGATCGGCCGTGTCCCGCGTTGCGTAGCTGCGGTAAACACCAGTGCAACAGGATCTGCTGTCCGGTTGCCTCTCTGGCGGGGATTAAAGGGAAAGGAAAGAAAAAGGTCGAGGAAGATGCGCTAGACGAACACGGTTGGCATATCTGTGATCTCGTATGCAAGAAACTGCTCTCATGTGGGAATCATACTTGTGAAGAGCGAGATCACAAGGGCCCTTGTCCGCCATGCATGAGAAGCTCGTTCGAAGAGGTGAGGCTTCCTTCTCCCCCTCACTCTGACCACCCTACTGACTGCGATCTTTAGAGATCTTGTCATTGTACTCGGACGGTTCTGGAGCCTCCAATACCGTGCGGTGCAAAGATCTTTTGTAACTACCCATGTGACCGTCCTTCACCACCATGTGGGCACAGAAAGCATCCGCACGTCTGTCACGAGGACCCGTCTCCTTGCCCTCCTTGCTCCTTTTTGACGAACAAGCTATGTGCGTGCGGAAAGAAAGTTGTGGAGAACGTTACTTGTTCCCGGGAGAAGGTGTTTTGCGGTACGCCGTGCGGAAAGTTAGTGTCTCCGTTCGTAGTCAACTGGTACCATTTTCTGAGAGTTTTTCCAGACCCCTCAAGTGTGGTTTCCACCGGTGTGATAGGATGTGCCATTCTGACGACTGTGGACCGTGTAAGAATCCATGCGGAAAGCCACGGAAGTTGTGGTGAGTCGACCCCTGCATCACTGCTTAATCATCTCCTTATTCTATCGCCACAGCCACCCTGCCACTCACCCCTGTACAGACCTATGCCATGCCCCAGGCTCCTGCCTGGAGACAGAACCTTGCACTGCAACGGTAATCATTACCTGCTCATGCGAGCGGATGCGTCAGTCCGTCCAATGCGGTCGCAAACTCTCGAATCCTACCGGTGGCGAAGGAAGAAAGACCCTTACGTGTACCAACGAGTGCGCGATCGCGAAGAGGAACGCGCGGTTAGCGGAGGCATTGGGTATCTCGTCCGACCGGACTGAGAGGAACAAAGCGACCTATCGTGATGAGCTCGTTGTGTTCGCTAGAGCGAATCCCAAATTTATTCCGGTTGTTGAGAAGAGCTTTGCTGAGTATGTTATCCAGCCCATACCTTTCTTCCGATGGACCCCCCGCTGATCTTCTTTACGCTTAGTTTCGTTCGGTCAGATAAAAAGACTCTGGTTCTGCCGAAGATGCCTGCAGATAGGAGAAAGTTTGTTCAAGAGGTGGATCCATTCCAACACTCTTCTTTGATAAACTTACAAACCGTTTCCAGTTGGCTACAGTCTACAGGATGGATACTCAACTGGTCGATCCAGAACCACACAGAAGTGTCCAACTGATTCGGAGGATCGACAGCCGGATCCCAGACCCACCCCTGTCCACTGTGACAGCACCAGTTCTGGGTAAGCTGACAGACCTTCGCACACGTAACATGCCTGCACCTGCTTCCGGCCCTTCCATGCCTATGGCAACCTCAGGTGGGACACCGTGGGGCAGAGGGTGGTCATCCGTTGTCACGAAGCAGCCCCAGCCTGTTGCCTTGACAAGCCTGAATCCGACCGCCGCCACGCCGCCGGTACGACCCGTTACTCCTATACGGAGGGAACAAACCTCCTCTCCGAGGAAGCCCGAGGTTCCGGTTGAACCTGTCCCGCAGGCTGATTTGCATGTGCCGGATGATTGGGAAGAGGACGTGTAATTATACTGCAGCGTTCACGACTAGGTCGTTGGATCCTGAGGACCTGTGATACACGAGCTACTAGGTACTTACAAGGATGAATTAGAATCATAAGTGGAAGCCGTATAGCACGCCGAATGACGAGAACTGATAAAACCTCCGCGCCAGATTACGTCATAAGTTCAACGCGGCTGTGGGTCCCACGCGACACCTC
>Ga0307512_10007160_pt1 | contig 11099 bp, 9 predicted proteins | sample 14_EM_MG_FD_200267 | JGI IMG/M metagenome (GOLD analysis project Ga0307512, IMG submission 200267) | Populus trichocarpa ectomycorrhiza microbial communities from riparian zone in the Pacific Northwest, United States - 14_EM | ecosystem: Host-associated > Plants > Roots > Unclassified | place... | reverse complement strand
ATGTGTACTTGGATCGTGAGTCTCAGCACCGTCTGATGTCTTGTATGAGAATGAAGACTTGTATGAAGATGGTGGCTGTATGAGGATATGCATCAGGACCAGGGTGATGCGTCTCAGGTTAGTGGAGCATACGCGTACGCATATGGGAGGTTATACATATACGGGCCTTAGGCCCTCGAGATAGAGAAGCCAATCAACAAGTCACTGAAGCATCCAAAGTAACAGTAATAATACTACCAGATCGAGTGATAACTATGACCAAGTAATACCCAAGAATATGAATGAAAGATCGAAGCCACCCCAAACAACTAGCCATTGGCTACACTTATACTACATCAAGGCCTACCAACTACCCTCAGCCGTCACTCTAGAGCCTAGAAAAGCCGACAGTCACTGTTACATCACCAACTCGTCAGGTGAGAACAGTCACGGGATCCAACATCCTACCTCATCACAGGCCCCGGTATTAGAAGACTCTTGAACAGGCAGAGGGGATCTCCAGGGTCCAGTTGCCTACCGGGTAGTCATTCCGGAGCATTGTCTGTCAACCAAGGTGTACCCCAGAATTGATGAACCAGTCAGACTCGACCCCACAATGAAATGTTCTGAACCCTGCATGCACTCGCATGGTAATGACAGCTGTCGGTAGTTGTTTGTCATTAAATTATAATGATAGCTGTCGGTAATAGCTTTGACTTCTTGTCGTTGGTCAGTAGCGGCCCGTTCCGCTTGGTCCTATCTTCTGGGCGCTCCATAACCAACTGAAGCTGCCATGCTGAACAGTATTTATCACCGTGGTCTGATAATAAGCGAACTGACTAGCACATCAAGCGAGTGGGGCTAGCCAGCCAATTGCAACCCGTGGCCGGCGCACGTTCTATACCCCCATCCCAAAAGGCAGAAAGAGAGTTATCAGCATCAGAATGGCAAAAGCAGAACCATAAGCGGTTGTATTTCCACCTCCCTCCCAGCGGTTGTCTATTGGCACGTGATCGGTCTCAATCTCTGGCATCCACGGTGCGGTCTATAACAAACTCTCAACCATGAACCCCAGTTCTCTTCATAGAAACTACTGGTCGGTCATTCTAGACCTATGCAAGCGCTATAGTGACATCTATCAATAGCTGTCGGCAGTGTATCTGTCTTCTTGTTGTCTGTCAGTATCTGGCTCCCCGAGGCTCGTTCTGCTTGGTCTTGCCATTGGAACATCGCCAATAATGAACAGTATTAAGTATCAGGGCCCGAGAATAAGAGAACAAGCGAGTTGAGCTACCGAAACACTTTCTACCTCGGAAGGTAGAAAGTTATCAGCAGCTGTAATCTTGTCTGAGTCTAGATTGTAAGCGCAGAATCGAAGTTTCGGTTCTCCGTCTCTCTATCCAAGCTACGCGAATATTTCCAACCTTTGTTCACGTTTCTGTAACAATCCTCAAATCTTCTCACATCCATGAACCCCGACCATTGCTTGCGGAACCCACATCCACCCCCTACTTGATGTGATTTGCAACCGGCCTGTGGATGATCTCCGACCGCGATCCCGGATCTGATCGTCGCAGGGTATGAAAAACCGCATCCTCATAAATTTGCTGTGTTCGTATTCTACATGTCATCATGAGAGCAACGGTAGCGGCCGTACAATGACCGCTTCCGCTGCATGCACGTCGACGATCACCTCGCAAACCAGAAAAGGAAAATCAAACCACTCGCTGACGAAAGTCTGTCATGCGCCCCGTCCCATGGATAATGCGCGCATGCAAGTTGCTCCGTGACACTTCGCTGCATGTTACATGTCGGTAGTGGGAAGCGACAAAGGTTTGGGCGTGAAATACAGATGAACCTAAATGTCACAAATGTATGCTCGGAGTGGACCGAGGTCTGCGTGTAAGCGATGTGCGTTTGCACAGAGATCAATAGGACAGGTTCGAGTGAATATCAATGACGCTGAGGCGCACTGTTTCTCGGTACGGTGGCGGTGGTGCGAGCTTGTTAGGAAAAGGTTGTCAGTCAAAAGCCAGGCAAAAATCGGCTACAACGGAGGGCCGGCGGGTGTATTCGTAAGTCTCGGATGAGTGGGGTGTTTGCATTTTGGTTTTGTACAGCAGAACTAACCGCCAGGAGCGGAACACTCGTAACGGGACATTCCGAGTGATTTCTGCATACTCGGAATTGCCCACGTATTTCGGTGGTGGCCGCTGCAGTGAAAAGAGTGTATGCAGGGCCCAGGCCTGAATTTACCCTGCCCCCAGAACGTATTACCGAACTTTGGCTAAAGTTTATTTTGCAACTCTAGTAATGCTCAACAGTTTAATTAGAAAGTCGGGCGGTTGTGAATATGGAAGTTCAGTGGTCTATTCAAGCATGTAATAATATTCCTAAAGTCTTCATCAATTTTCACAAAAAAAATAACCGACGCGTCCAGCGGGTCACTATCCAATATAAGAAAGTATCTAACTTTCCTAGTTCCCCTCCCTTAGCCAAGCACAAACCTTCCTCCCCCAAAACGGTCTCTTCTTATACACACCTAATTTTTCTGGCATACTCTCAACCGCATCCGCCAGTTCCGGCCCACTCCCCTCATTCCTAATATCGTCTAAACTTGTCATATAGCTTCTCACACAAAACATTATAGCCCCTGTCTTTGGAATACACGTGAGCGTCTGGTGTTCCACCCTGAGGTAGGTAATGCCAATATCCGTGTCCTCTCCTTCTACTTCATCGACTTCGTCAGACTCAGGGTAATAGTTATTGCCGTCGAGCCGGAACAGGTCGATGCCGTCGGTTTGCAGACTCCACTACACACTGTTAGATATCATACCAGAGAAGGGAGGGGAGGGGAAGGTAAACATTCATTCGCCCGATAAACGTCCCGGGCTCCATACGGCGAAAGTACTTGTCCACACTATTCCCGAGGCGCTGCTCGTACCCGGGTACAGGCTCATGAATAGCTCTCACCGACATACCCCTCTTTGCCGGTGACAGGAACCCACCCGGAAAGCAAGCGATGTATCCCTGTAGCCTAAAATCGCCCTCTTGATCCGGGCACATGAAGTAAAAATCTTCCTCGACGTTCTCGGCAAGATACTTCAGCATCGTATCATGATCGATTCCCTTGGTTGTCGCCGGATACGTTCCTCCAGTCACCAAATTTGTCAGTACCCCGTCTTGCTTTGCGAACATTGTCGGGAACCGTTGTGGGAGGTAGTCGATCATGACCTCCGTATACAGTTCCTCGATTGCGGGGTTGACCAGAGGCCCAGTACCGATGATGGTGTCAGGGTCCGGGTGGGTTTCAATAAGTTGTTTGCGGATGTTGATGCGGTCTAGGTACCCACGGTCCATACGGATCCACTCATCTCTAGACTCTTTCATGATCCCTGGAGAATACCACAGTTAATCAGGCGGCCAAACGCTCGCAAGGATGGGACGGTTACCCATGGTTACGTGAGACTTGGTTTTGAAGGGGCGATAGTGGATTGGCGGGACGAGGGTGTAGTCAAAGTCGGTGAGAGGGGTTATTTGCGGCGGAGTTTTTTCCGGGGTTGGATTGGTGGTAGGTGTGATGAGGGAGCGAGGGTTTGGGACACAAAAGGAGAAGAAGCGGAGGCACCGGAGGAAGCTGGCGAAGCAGACGGTCAGGACGAGGAGCAGGAATGGTTGTGCGTAGCCCATTATGCGGTTTTTTTATGTAGAGGGATTGGTGTGGCGAGACGGGAGAGGATAGAGTACTGGGAGTGTTAGCATGGAATCGAGGCTGCTGGCCATTGCGGTGGAATCGTATTAGTTGGAAGACTTACTGTCGTATAGTCGTATTCAAATAGACGATATATACACTGTCCGGAGTTGTGACGATATACAGAGGGTATAAAAGAGGGCTATAGCTCTAAGTTCAAATAGTTGAATGGCAAATCAATTTCAGAGGAAAACGCTGGACGTTATATATCCCATTTTCACGAGTTTTTAATCCATTCTCGCCCACCGTTTCAATTGCCATTTAGCTTCCCGGTTCTATTCCCGTTCAATTTCCACTCTATTCCAATCAATCGGAAGAATTTTTCAAACGGGCCCCACAGAACGACGGGAAGTCCTTGTCTGCGTTTTGGCCACGAGCCATTCTTTCAAACACCGACGATCACAAGAACGCTCACAAACGTTATATTGCAAGGGGTCCCAAGTATACGTACAAGTTACAGTGGTGGCGCAATGTGCTTGGTTCGCGATCCACCTGGTTGGTTTGTTTGTAATCATAATGCATTCGACCATTACAGATCATGGCATGTAAGTACAGTCTTTCTTCCTCCCATCCCCGATGCTTCGTCCAAGTTACCCTGTCCGCAAAGTCGCACCCTCCCATGGTCGCACCCAGACTGCTACTTAATCCACCCCTCCCTACCCTGACAACACACCCCCAACCCTGTGGGGGGGCAGGCACTGGGATTCGAATCTGTAACATACGGTATAACAATGCTGCCGCAATGCCACTACACTACGAAGGCCCGCCCCGCGATCAAACTAGTTGGAAACAATCTTCCGCCGCCATCGGCCACCACCGCTGATCCAATAACTGCAAACAAGCGAGCAGCCTGCAGCGGACTGGGGCTAAGGCAACGTGGCAGTTTGAATACTAGAAGTATGCATATGGGTATTTGTGAGAGGGAGAAGAGGGTAAAAGGACAGAGCTTAGTGGTCAATATAATACGTCCTCAAGTGATAGAGATGTTTCGAGGGTTGAAACTCACCAGTTCGTTGCCGGTTTCAACCTTCAGTTGCTGCTGGTTACCATACATTCATCCTTCATACTGCAATTGCATCCCCTAACTTGCCAAATACTCCGGCCATCACCGGCGGTGCATAATACAAGGATACGTGTCAGAGTACGTACTCGGTACTTTGTCGAAAGAATAGCACAAACCATCGCTCAGTATTTCCTTGTAGTTCTGGCAGCAGAGAAGTACAGCGCGGTACTTTAACAGTTTTATCCCAACCCCAGTGCCTCGATAAACTTCAAGGGGCCATGTGAGAGGGCTAAATAGAGGTTATGAGCATCATCTGCCGATCACGATGTATCTGCGGAGAACTATGGACAAACTGCAGGGTTAGGGAAGACTGTTCAGCGTGGCGGAAAACTCAAACCCCTCATCAACGTCATGTGTTCAGCTTGGCAGAAAATTCCTTAAAAAAAAGAACCTCGCACTGCAAAGTGGGTCAATCGATCTTCCCAAGGATGACGAAAAATCCTCTAGATTGTGCGAGCGTGGTTTTAACAACATTGTCAACAAAATTTTGATTAAAACCCCTTTCTTGATCTAGCGGAACTTGGCTACTACACCCCGTTTGGCATGGTGCACGAGGATCCTTGTATATCCACATTTTGTCCGAAAACACTTGCCGGTCGAGTGCATGAAGGATCAGCATATTTGCATACGTCAAAACAACTAACAAGGGACTGAAAAGCAGAGTGGTAGATTGACCGTTGAACCCCAGGATTATGAACCGGACTTTATATCGGTCCCGGGCCCGAGCTTAAAATAATAACCCAAGCTGTTACGTCCCGATCTCCACTCGATACTAAAAACGTGATAGAGCTATAACTGTGGCCGCGATATCTCACGAAAGGCGTGGCTACTAACAACTCATACCTACCAATTCATTCAACTGAATTTGGAGCGAAGTACTTGTAGCTAAGGGAATGAAGATTCCCCAGCAATTTGCCACAGATGGTAGTTCTCCACAACTGCCAGTTACGGCCTGGTTACGGTTCTCGAGGCATGTGTCCGTACGTTCCGAACTGGTATAATCTTGCGGCAAGTCGATCTAAGTTAAACAAATCAGGAATCACCCGGAGAATCACCATAACCGCACAGTTCAAACTACCGTCTGAAACAACGCCACTACCATCGCAACTACTCCGCATCCTATGCTGAAGCTTGTATCGCAAAGTTCCGTTCCCGCAGATACTGCGCTAGTGCCAACTTCATGCATCCTCTGCAGTGTTAAAATGTAGTGATTAGATAACCCCCACACAAATGAGGTACTAAGGCTGTGAGTGATATCAAAAGCATACAGAGTGGTGGTGAGGCACAGGCGCATGCACTTAAAAAGCTTGTCTAGCGGCACCCACGTTTACGGCGACGTTCGGAATGGCGAGTTACGGTCCAGATAAAAATTCGAGATAAGATAAATCTGGAGGGATGCGTACATGCTCGGCACGATTTCCGCCTTTCTGTCTATGCGTTTCTCCTGATACCCGCACTCTATCCCGTATCTAGGTCCACTTTTTGCTAAGAAACTTGGAATAGTCTAGTTCTTAAAGTAACTTCAACTCCCGGTCTAAAACAACAGAAAAGCGGAATGTTCCAATCCATGTATGTACGCAATGCTTGATATACCCAATACAGAGCTTAGTCCCCAGCAAACACAAAACTTACGCCTGAAACTCTTACCGGTTTAGCCAATTAATAGTATGATAGACAGTAAATCTACCAGCAACTCTACGGTAAAGAGTGAGAATTCTCACTTAGATTTGCCGAGGCCCACGGTTTCTAATACATACTTTTTTTCACACCCAAAGATTGTCTAACTTGGTTGTGATACTTGGATATCTGTTCATTGCCGATTGCGGGACTTGTTACTTGCCTCGTTGAATAAAAGCTCCCCCTATTCCGGATACTTAGAATCTTTCGAGGAGGAATTAGAGTCTACTGCTGCGAGTAACACACGCAACTATGAGGAGTAGCCACTGGCATGATATATTCCCATCATGCTCCGCCACAGAGCTAGAGGGTAAAGAATGCCGGACCGCTTAATTTTCCGGCTTGCGTCTTTTTTGCCGGACTCGCACTCGAGAAGTTTCATATCAATGCCCGATGACCGTGTGCTTTATATTTCCGATACTAACACGTCCTATAAGCCACCAGCAATACGTGTCAGTTGATACCTCAGTATAGAATGCAGGTCGTTGACTCCGATTCCCCAGAATTGGACTCATGATGTGTTTTGCTCCAATTAAAATGTGGTGTAATCTTCAATGAGATAGATGCATTCCGACCTCCCCGGGCTCCCCCGGCTCTCCCTATTTCTCATGCTTTGCGGAAATCCAATGTAATAGAAGAATCTACGCTTCTCTCGTTCGGTGAACTTGTCCCACGATCTAGCCCCCGGTTATTACAGAAGATAATTAGTGGGAAGGGGTGTGGAAGCGTAAGAAAGATAATTCTGAGCGGGATATACTCTTAAAAATCATAGGACGCACTAATAGGGTAATAGGGGATAAAGGCATCTAAAAGTTGCTACACTAGGCCGTTATACTAAACTACGTTTCTAATCAGCCTAATAACGAGTTTACGCAATCCCCTCCCCCCCACCTGCAACTTGCTTTGGTTTATCGATTCGTTCACTATGGTACAAATAATGTTCCTAAATGCCTATCATTTGCAATATTAACAATATACGCAGAATCTATTCTCTGATTACCTGAACCCCCTGAGCATAGTGACATCTCACATTAGAGCGTTTCCGACCCCGTTGTCGAGTAATTTACTTTGTCCAGAGGCCGGCCCGCTTATCAAGTAGGCCTTTTCTTGACAAAGAGCCAGACCTCCCAACGGTGGAAACTGGTTGGGAAATCGGCACCAAACTGCACTATACTGTTTATACTAACTGTTTAAGAATTGAAACTGCACTGCATGCGAAACCAGTTTAGTAAACCAGTTGGAACTAGTTAAACTGTTTGTACTGGTTTTAACTGTTTAACTGAACTGAACCAGTGCAAACTGCTCCATGCAAAGTTATTGGCTGTAGAGAGTGCATAATATCTTACTCAGCACAAATAATTTTGATATTGTATTCATAATCTGCAGAGTTCGGGCAAGTTAGACCCGCTGTAAACAAGTTCGCAGTGGAAAAACGATGTCTAACCAAGATTTCACCCTTCCAGAGTCTTTTCTCCATATATTTTCTCGCATCCATATTAACTGTATAACTATTGGTGTACTGGTTTATTTTCAGATGCCAAACTGCACTCCACTGAACTGCAAAGTCCTATAAACTGCACTGCACTGCCAAGAACCAACTATTTAACCCACCAGATTACCGCATCCAACCAGTATACTGCTTCAACCGTTGGGAGGTCTGTCTAAACTAGAATTCGACTCCACTCCTGACACATCATACTCACTTTCATCGTATCTTCTTCCACCTGAGTGTCCCATGCGTTCATCAGTCGGCTATCTTCTAGGATGCGATTTATATCTGAATGGACCAGCAAAGTTTGCGCGGATATGACCACCAGATGCCATACCTACTATCGGAAATAGTTGACCAAAAATATTGGTAAATGCGATTCCTGCATACACAATTAATACTTGCTTGACAATCGACCCGCGGCAGATGGGCTACCAAGATGATTTCCGTTCTTAGTAAAGAACATTCGTCCGTCACAGTCAATACCGCACCCTATAGTATCTCCAGTTTTGTATGTCTCACTATATTGAGTACTTTTACTGTTCGCATGCCTGAGGCCATCGTCACCGTGATAGCCCCATGTCTCCAGCACATACCCAGGCATGAAGTTAAACTGTTGAGGCGGCCCATTACTCATACCCAGTCCAACAATCCTAGACACAGTCATATCATACACTCAGTAACTATAGTTCGAAGTTAAGGGGACCTTACGACTTAGGGTCAGTTTTTAGAACAGTAATCTCAAAATATCCAACAAGTTCACCACAATCCGGCGATGTATTGCGGAATGGAGCAAATGGGTGATCACCCTGCACTAGGGATCGTCCCCTATATGTAGCAGCTGCAGAATCATAAATTTAGTATCTCGACAGAGTTCATAACCAGGGCAATACGAACAATCGAGAACAACTTCTAGTCCACCGTTGCGCAACTGTACGTTCGGTCCTTTGTTGTGAGTGCTCCAGGTTGTGGGCCAAAGCACCCGGGCTGTTGTAAACCTCTGATTTGTTTCGGCTACCCTTTGATTGGCTAATTCGCGCTCACTTTCTGCCGTGCTGGCCCTTCGGACGGCTTGATTGCGCTCGGATTCAGCTTTGATGGCCCTTTCGATAGCGTGGTCACACTCGCTTTCGGCTATGAAGGACCTTTGGTTGGCGAAGTCGCGCTCAGTTTCAGCGGCGGCGGCCTTTCGGACGGCTTGGTCGCGCTCGAATTCGGCTTTGGTGGCCCTTTCAATGGCATGGTCACAATCGCTTTCAGCTATGACGGACCTTTGATTGGCAAAGTCGCGCTCACTTTCGGCTGCAGTGGCCCTTCGGACAGCTTGATTACGCTCGTTTTCGGCTGCTTTGGCCCATCTTATAGCACTGTCACGCTCGCTTTCGGCAGCGGCAGCCCTTTGGTTGGCGTCACTGGCTATTTGATCGGCTTCTTCGAGATAACCCATGAGACCTTCGGCTTTGAGTCTGGCGAGTTTGTCGCGTGTAGTTTTCAATACGGTGAGTTCGGAGTTGTTATGGGCTCCTGTATGTTGGTGTGCTGTTTGTTTAGCGGGGTTATGTATTTTGCTCAAATCACTTCTATCCCCTCCCTGCGGTTGTTTATGGGATATTAAATCCTGGTTGTTACTCTCTGTACGCGCACAGTTTTCCATATGTTCGCCAAGGAACTGGCAATTAGAAGACCCACCTCATGCATACGGCCCAGGCGCCTTATTAGGGGTGTGGGCGCGTCCAGCGCCCATACCTAGCAAGCCACTAACAAGCCACTAGCAGGGCACCGTGTAGCCACACTCCCACCCTCAGCTCCCTGCTCCCACATCTATCCAACTTTGAGCTCAATTAACTCCATGAGTTTTACTTTGATTAGGATATTGTTTATATATGAAATGTAGGTAACAAGATGCTCTATCATTTGCTTGTCTCCTCTTTTATTTTCCTCTAATATTCAAGGAGTAGTTGTAGATCAAGTACAGTGGCTTAGACTATGCTTAGCAATGTTGATGCTGCTAAGGACTGCTTAGCACTGCTGATGTTTGGCATCAGGTAAATGATTTCTACCCGATGCTTAGATACTTGTTGTATACCATTAGGTAATTGTTTCTACCTAACACTTGGATACCTGTTGCACGCCATCAAATAAATAATTTCTATCTGACCATCAGCAGAAAATATTTCCGTCCGGGCGGAATGGCTCCGTCAGAGTGGACGGGCTCTGTCAGTGCCGTCAGAGACACCCCGGTGGCGGACTACTCCGCGCCCGGCGCCAATACGACACGTCGCGTTGCATATTGCCCTCCGATCGCGGTTCCGCCTTTTCTTCTCCGTCTGTCGGTATCCTATTGTAAATGAACACCGTGGCTTATTGGCCAACTGTGACCATACTTCGGAATGGGTTCATTGGATACATCAGCAAAATGTAAATCGGTCCGGAAGCCACACGCAGGGTTCCCTAAGCACAAGGCATTTTGTCTGTCATATTCGTCTTCGTTACAGTCACGAGATTCGCTACATCATAATAGGGCATGCAGTATTTAAGTATCTCTATATATATACATAAGGTCAATCTGGCCACAGATGGTAGTCGAGCATAATCTGAGGTTCTAGCTCAAGGAGCCTAGGAAGAAAGTGAGAAGATATGATACTACCCGGCCGGGAGAATCCACGCAATTGCGTGGATCCAGATGGGATGAAAATGATATGATGTCTATCAACCCCGGGGTCTCCCGAATATGTACTCCCCGTCGCTCAGTCCACCTCTGTTACCCCTGTATCTCCGTACACCTGCCGTTGCTCATTAACGATGTACTTGGAGGCCGTGATTGAGCGAGTTGAGAGATGCACTTTGAGGCCGTGATCGAGCGAGTTTGGAGATGCACTTTTAGGCCGTGATCGAGCGAGTTTGGAGATGCACTTGGAGGCCGCGATCGAGCGAGTTTGGGGATATGCACTTGGAGTCCGTGATCCTGGGAACTTGAAGGCCGTCATCCTGCGTGTTTGGAGATACACTTGGAGGCCATGATCAATTGAGATTTGAGGAGAACTTGGAGGTAGTCGATTTGGAGGCGGTAGATCGGGAGGGAGGTGCGACGGCAGCTGAGACTCTATTCATTGGTTAACTCGTAATCGTGGGAATGTAGA
>Ga0307512_10007159_pt1 | contig 11103 bp, 6 predicted proteins | sample 14_EM_MG_FD_200267 | JGI IMG/M metagenome (GOLD analysis project Ga0307512, IMG submission 200267) | Populus trichocarpa ectomycorrhiza microbial communities from riparian zone in the Pacific Northwest, United States - 14_EM | ecosystem: Host-associated > Plants > Roots > Unclassified | place... | reverse complement strand
ATTTTATTAAATTTTGTTTGATAGTTTTCTGTTTTTTTTTTTGCTTTAGCCTAGATAACATCCAAACCCCTCCCAAATTGCATATCATCTAGCATAAAAATCTGACTTGAATCTTCCCCGTGGGATCGACCCCTTGCTTGCTCTATACTATCTTGTGTGTTGTGTTTGAAGCTATGGTAATTAATTTGTGCGACCGCGACATCGCAACAAGGATCATTGTATGTGGGTGGTGATTAATGGTGGAGAGGGGCAATGTTGTAGGTGGAAAGACTATTATGGCTGATAGTGTAAAAAAATAAAAATAGAGAGGAGCTAGCCGAGAGAGGGGGTAGAATTTCTGGTTTGGTTTTAGTTGGGAATCTGTTGTCAATGGTGAATGCTTGCTTGGTCTAGAAAGGCAGCAATAGTGATGGGAAAAAGCAGATGAAGGGATAGATGGATTAGAGAGAAGAGTGAATTAATTTATCTCTTGCTTTCACAGGTTTTGTGTGTTTTTAGAAGGTTGAAGAAACTTTATTGTGTATTTGTTTATTTCTTTTCTTCTAATGTGAGTGTGCTGGTGGGTAAGAGAATGTTTGGTGTTATGTGATTTTTTATGCTCTAACTAATTCTCTTTAAAATTCATCATTCGTATGAAATTATCTCCTCGAATTAATCTCTCCCCTTTTAAGCGTGTGTGTGCAACCACCTATTTATAGGTGAAAATTTTCTTTGGCTTAAAGGAAAAACAAACCAAGATCAACCATTAGATTTCAAGAATAAATCGCAACCATTCATTTACTAACTTGGAGACAAAGCAAAAAAAAAAGGACAATTGGATTAATAGAATTGAATATAGACCATTTGATTAAAAAAGATGGGTTATTTGGTGAGAGAGTTTTCAATTTTCAAATTGGTCCTTTCCCTTTCACAATTAAAATTAGATCACTAAAAAATTAAATGCTTTTTTTTTTCTTTTTTTAATTTTAAATTCTTTGAAAATAACGCCTCAAATACATCAAAAACATATTTTTGGGTTTTTTGTTGTTTTTTGCTATTTTTGTTTTTTTTTCAAAAATTTTAAAAAATTGAGTCAAAAGTGGGTAGCAACAACATTTATCCATTAAATGAATAGATTTCTCATGCACTTGTTAATGATAATAGAGTTGATGAAACTCACATTGAGAAAGTGAGAAGGAGTTAAAGACAAAGGAAAGAAACTTCATTTGGAAATGGTTTCTTCACTCATCTAGTAGATGAGGATCCAATGGCGTACTCTAAAGCTATCTCTTTTTCTGATTCTTTGTTTTGGAAAGAAGCAATAAAAGTTGAAATTGATTCACTTTTACAAAATCAAACTTGGGAGATTGTTGATTTGCCTCTACGTGCAAAACCTATTGGCTGCAAATGAATTTTTAAAAGAAAATATTTGCCTAATGGTTCTACAGATAATTACAAAGCAAGATTAATTGCAAATGGTTTTACTCAAAAACAAAATGTGAATTATTTTGATACTTTTTCACCTGTCACTAGAATTTCTTCAATTCGAGTTTTAATTGTTCTAGCTCTATTTATAACTTTGTTAAACATCAAATGGATGTTAGAACTCAATTTTTAAATGGTGATCTAGAAAAAGAGATATATATGTTACAACTTGAAGGTTGTATAGTTCTTGGTCAAAATAATAAAGTTTGTAAGTTGGAAGAGTTTTTATATGGCTTAAGCAAGCTTCTAAACAGTGGCATGAGAAATTTGATCAAGTTGTTTTAAGTGATGGTTTTTCTTCAGTTAGTGTGAATAAATGTGTGTATATTAAGTCTATTAATAATGAATATGTGATCATTAGTTTATATGTAGATGATATGCTTGTTTTTGGTATTAGCATGAATGTCGTGCATAGCATTAAACATTTCTTAACCTTTAAATTCAATATGAAAGATATGGGTGAAGTTAGTGTACTATTAGGTATTAAAATTATAAGGAGAGACAATGGTATAATGTTAACCTTTTTGAAAAGTTTCTCTATATTAAAATTAGATAGAAAACTTTTCAAAAAATTTAGTTACTTTGATGTGACATCTGTGTTTACTTCTTATGATGCTAACACTCAATTAAAGAAAAATAAAGGTGAAGTCATTGCTTATCTTGAGTATGCTCAGATTAGTGGGAGTCTGATGCATTTAATGAACTTCACTTGACTTGATATAGTATACGTTGTGTGTAGATTGAGTAGATATACATAATTCTCAATCATCAGCATTGGGTGGCAATAATCCGACTAATGAAATATTTGAGAGGTACCATGGACTATGGTATTCTATATAGTGGATTTCCCACAGTATTAAAAGGATACAATGATGCTTATTGGATTTCATATTCATATGATATTAAATCCACTAGTAGCTATATCTTTTTTTTTTTTTATCAAATGTTAGAAATTTTATAGATAAAAAATAGACTTTCTGGAAAACCAGCAAGCTGTATATACACATGTACAGAGCAAAGCTAGTGGCTATATCTTTATTCTTGGTGGTAGTGCATTGTCTTGGAAATCATCCAAGCAAATTTAATTGCTCAATCTACCATGGAGTTAAAATTTATAGCTTTGGAAACTAGTAGGAAATAAAGCTGATTGGTTGAGGAATTTTTTAACTGAAATTCCATTGAGAGTAAAACCAACATCTTCTATATCCATATATTATGATTGCCAAGCGGAAATAGCAATTGCTAAGAATAAATCTTTCAATGGTAAAAATTAACATATTAGATTAAGAGATAATGTTGCAAAGCAGTTGTTAAAAGATAAAACTATTTCAATTGATTATGTGAAGTTAGAAATGAAGTTAGATGAGTTGCATATTCCTTATGGATAGTGTTCAAATTATAGTGAATACTTGATGGAATCACCTATAAGAGTGTGGAGTGGGGTCGCTTCTATGAGATACTAGCAAAATTTCTAGAGCACTCATGAACAACTAGGTGTGCGCATGGCTTATTAAGCACAAAACTGATTCAAACAATAAGAGATTGTGGGGGTATAATGTAATTGGTGAGATACCTAACTTACATTAAGAAATTTTGGTTCATAGAAATTAAAATTTTGAACAATAATTTTGTAAGTTAAATCTCATTCTTTTCTATAATTTGGTTTACAGTCCAAAAGACATCAAGTTAGATGCATTACACTTAATAGATAAAAATCCAGCAAGTATATTTTTTTATTCCAAAAATCTTTTGAAATATGTGGGGGATTGTTGTAAATAATGAAGACTAGTTCAAAAGCTTTTTATCCCACATTGAAAAAATAAAACTTACTTCTTGTGAACATAGAGTATATCTATGGCTTTCTATTCCACATTGGAAAAATAAGACCTTCATCTAGTGTCTATATAGTCAACTTTGAAATGAAATAGTAACTAACAAGGAAAAGATAGTGTGCTCGCGCATATAAGGTTGAGCTGACCAATAGAAAAACCTCTGATTCCCCTCTTGTTCTCAAGGCAACACCTGTACTTTCTGAACCTTTTGTTTCCAGCAATAACTTGTTTTTTGCCTTTAAACTAAATCCATAATTTTTAAACACTTGGAATTAATTTTCTAACAGTCACAAAATCCTAACAACTCTTTTATTTTAGAACTTTTTTTAACGGTGGTAACTCTTTAATTTCTTAACAGCTCTTTTATTTTTTGAACTGTTGTAACAACTCTTTAATTCTCTAATTTATTTCTTGCCTAGCCGTTACATGTTAGCAGCCTATATATACCATGCACTTTTATAATCAAACAGTTCTGAAAGCCATAGTATTTTCTTGTATTTACAAAACTTGCTGGTATTTCCTTCTGCTCTTAGTCTGGCTATTTTTGTGACCCTCATTATAGAGGAGGAACTTGTTGAATCCTGAAGGATAGTCTTGTATTGAGAAAATATCCTTAAGGACAGTTTCTGTACACGTCTCAAGTTTTATTTTGTTTATGTGGTTCATCATATTTTACTACAACATTTTCAACTTTGAGTTACTAATTTATCATATAAATGTGTTTACTTGAGTTGAAACTACTCTTTATGTTTTGTTAGGAACTGGATTCCTACTATTTGATTCAAATTTTTGTTGTTCCATGCTCTCGTATTGTTATGCTTTTTCAGGAATGGAGAGCACACCCTTTCAAACTCATTTATTTATTTGTTAATACTAGGTTTAGAAAGATCTTTGTATCCTAATGTTCAAATTTGAATTGTGTTCACTTAAATCAATAATTGGCATGTTATGAACTCAATAGTAATGTAAATTTTACCTTCGTCAGGCCTTTCTAGTAATCATGATCCCTTGTATTTCATTGGTAGTAGGATTTTTTTTCAAAAGATGGGTCTAACTTGCCACATTGCAAAATTTCACAGTGAGGTAATTGTTGTTTGCTTCTCCTTTATCTAAACTAAATTGACTAGGGAACCAAGAATTTCTATACAAAAAAATTTCAAAGACGTTTTTGTTCCTTTCTAATTTTTTACTTCCACTTTTACTGTTAATTCTTCTTTCATACACTATCATGCAGTCATTAGTTTAACTATCATATTATCATGTTATGCAATGCATCAACAGAACATAATACATGGGAGTTGAAGCAATACACTACAAGGGTGGGGTTGATGCTGCAGTTGCATTATCAATCTACTCATCTAACAGAGCTCATAAGTTGGAAACCCTATTGATGAACCAAATTATTATCAATATATCTTTACCAAAAAAACACTGAACCAAGAAAGATTTTCAAGTATAAATTTTATAGAACAAAAGTATGCCCCAGTAAAGGTATGCTGGTCAGGCGCTAGCAAGACCCAGCCATAAGTAGGCGTGGCAGTATGCCAAGCTTCAACATGCTGGGCTTGGTAGAGTGCCAAGCCCTAGGCACTCTGAGCTTGGGAGTGTGCCCAAGGGAATAACCATTTTTTTTGGCACAACCGAGGGAATGACCACCCTTCCTAAGGCATGCTAAAGAGGATGACCCTCCTTTCTTGGGTCTAGTGTAGAGGAAAAGCTTAGCTTCCATGGGCTCAGCTACATTTGACATCTTGGATCCTCCCTACACCTTTTAGGTTTATAAAAATCCTTTAGGGACCCACTATACTTCCATCAAATATTAATATAGATGTAAGAGATATTTATACCTCATTAAAAGCTATCAGGGTAAAATTACACTCTAGACCCTCTTCTTTATAAAAGGACAAGACTAATGAGCTATAAATACCATGTGACCTTCAGAACAAAGATTCATAATCTTCATTCTTTACTGCATATATATTTTTAGAGCATCTCTCTCTAAAATATTCTTGTATTTTCTCTTTTTAAAAAGATATTTATTTAAGCATCAGAGAGTCCCCACCTCTACCAAAAGGGACCTTTTGCAAGTACCAGTCACAAGCCATCTTGGTCTACCAAGCACAACGTATAAGCTAACAACTATATTGGCTAGGGAGAATAAATGAGATTGTTATGACTAATTGATTAGCCGATTATCCAACTTAGGAGCCCTATTCCTAGGCTATTTAGATTTTTGGGACTTCATCAAATTGATTAACCGATTATCCAACCCGAGAGCCTTATTCCTAAGCTATTTGGATTTTTGGGACCTCATCAGTGGCATTGTTTTTGGAAAACTGATAAAAAAAACCATCAGTTTCTTCCTAAAGCTTGTTTTTGATATTTTCAAACCATTCTACACAACCAATACCCACCTAGGCTAAGATGGGAGACAAGTCTTCTCATTGCTGCAAACACTCCTACCCAAAAAAAGCTTCAACAACTCTTCAATCAAGTCTGACTTCTTATTAAAGCAGTGTTAGCCACTCAAAATGAGACAAACAAATTTGGTCTATGCTTTGCCAACTTCACAAATGCAGTTGGAGCCTTGAGATTTTGAAAAGATTTCAACAAGTACGAGTGGAATGTTGGTTCAAACTATAAAACAGTGTTAGACACTCTACTTAAATAAAAATCAATTATAGCGAATGAGAATAAGAATATAAGTTTCTTCTATATAAATGACTTATTTAAAATGATTGTTTTCATTTTTTCCAGGTGATACCTAAGGGCTTTTCAATAATACACATTGGAAGGGATGAACTTGATCTCCTCAATGTTATATGCATCACCCTTTATGGGATTGACTTGGTCTCTCTAGTGTTATATATATCAATTTCCAAAGCATAGATGTAATCTCCCCAATGCTAAATGCATCAATCTCCAAGGGATGAATGTAAATGGTTTCCTTGGTATAAATAACAACATCATGTAATCACCACTCTTGGTGGGTGCTCTCATGCCTTATATAAAAAAATCATAATGGCCACTTTTTAATGGATGACTTATAAGCCTCATGATAATGCTAAGAAAGCTACAAGCTCCCTTTCACCAAGAACCTATAATCACCTAGAAGTTTCTAAGTATAGGTTCACTCTCATTGGGTTCCACATAATCATTTAGAAATTCGTATAGATGATGGGCATAGTACCCTCAATCTCTTATAAATTTTTTTAAGTACAAATTCTCGTTTTTTTTTTATATGAAAGAATTGTTTTGATCCAAATGCATATTTCTCTATATTTTTTTCAGCTTACCCCTTTTTTATATGAGCAAAACTCATTATTCTACCTGAATTGGGAGATTAATTAAAGTCTTTGCATATTATTATATCACAAAGACTAAGAGGCTACTAATGAACCAAGTTTTTATCAGTATATCTTTACCAAAAAAAATTGAATCAAGAAAGATTTACTAGTATAAATTTTCTAAAACACAAGCACGCCTTAGTGAAGGCACGTTGGGTCAGGCACTAGCCAGACCTAGCCACAAGTAGGCATGTTAGTGTACCAAGCCCCGGGCAAGCCTAAGGAATGACCACACACTCTCTTGGAACACCTAGAGAAATGATCATCCTTCATTGGCTTGCCCGAATGACCACATCCTCCATTGGGCATGCTTAAGGGAATTACCATCCTTCTTTAGTTCGTCCAAAGGAATGACCATCCTTTCTTAGGCACGCCCAATGAAATGCCCATATCCTTCCTTGGCATGCCCAAGGGAATGACCACATCCCTCATTGGGATGACCACATCCTTTCTTGAATGACCTTCCTCCCTTGGACCTATCTAATGGAATGACCACATCCTTCCTTGGCATACCCAAATGAGTGACCATCCTCTCTTGGCATGCCCAAATGAATCATCCTTCTTGGGGAACACCTAAGGGGATGACCCTCCTCCCTTGGGTCTAGCCTAAGAGAAGAGCTCAGTCTCCATGGACTCAACTACATTTGACATCTTGGACCCTCCCCTTACACCTTTTAGGTTTATAATAATTCCCCAGGGGCCCACCATATTTCCATCAAATATTAATATATATGTAAGAGATATTTATACTTCATTAAAAGTTATCAGGGTAAAATTACACTCTAGACCCTCCTTTTCATAAAAGAACAAGACTAATAGACTATAATTATACCATAAGACCTTTAGAACAAAGGTTCACAATCTTCATTCTCTATTGCGCGCGCGCGCGGTGCGTAAACACACACACACACACACATATATAGAGCATCTCTCTCTGAAATATTCTTGTATTTTTTTCTCTTTAAAAAGATATTTATTTAAGTATCGGGGAGTCCCCACCTCTACCAAAGAGGTTCTTTTAAAGGTACTAGCCACAAGCCACATTAGTCTAGCAAGCATCAGGTATAAACTATCAATTACCTTGGCTATGGAGAATAAATGAGATTGTTAGGACCAATTGATTAACCTATTATCCAACCCGGGAACCCTATTCCTAGGCTATTTATATTTTTAGAACTTCATCACCCATAGCTTTTTATATTCTTCGTGAAGACCAAATTGGTGACAAAGAAACTAGGAGGATCATGGAACTATTGATCTGCAAAATGATTAAGGTAGTGCTTGTCTCTACCTAGATATTGGTCTATTAGAAAGACTATGCACTTGTGTTAAAATAATAATAATAATAATAATAATAATAATAATAATAATAATAATAATAATAATAAGGAAACTTTGATTATGCAGATATATGTTACCCAAGCTTTATATTAAAAACCTTCCTTATGGTTTTTATTTTGGATTCTCATTTCCTTTGGGGTCTTATTTACTGCTAGAGTTTATCAATATGCTTCTCCACAAGATTGTTGTTTATTTTTTAATTGTTTCCTTGTGTTACTTGTATTTTGTCTATGACTGGGAGGGGGTAGGTGCCTTTTGTGCTTCTGTTAGTCATGTGATTTTTGTATACATCTACATCTCAATTTGGTAAAACATATGGTTGGTTTCTTATATTATCATGAATGCATACACTTTAGGGTGACATACGAGCACTAGAGGTTCTCATGCACGATAAACGGATGGAATTCATCTCAAATCACCACCTATCCATTTTATATCTTTCCATTCTGAAGTAAGCATTTCTCCAAGTGTCCTTCAAGTTTTTTTTTTAACACAATAAAAAAAATTTGGTAAAGGAACACATTTAAACGAGTTGCAGGTGCTATCTGCGACTTGTTTCGAATTAAAGACCAAACTTCTTCTTTCTTTCTCTCCTTTCCTCCTCTTTCTTTCCCCCACTCCTCCCCTCTCACCACAGGTCGAGATTTGTCTCTCTACCATCGAAAACACCCCTTAGCATCCCTAAAACACTCCTCTCTCTCTAAAACACTCATCTTTCTCTCTCTAGCAAAACCCGCGGTAGCCAAGCTTTCTATCTTTATCAGCGATGAGTGTTGGATTTTCAAGCCAAACCAGCTTCCACTGGTTACCCTCACCACCCACATTTCACTCCTAGAGGTATATTAAACACTTCCCTATAATTAATTTGATGTAATTTATGTAATTGGTTTTTAATGTATATATATAGATTAATTATTGGGCACATTAACCTCGAAAAACAACAACAACTATCTGTGAAGATGTCAATGAGATGGGATGTATTGTGGCCAACACCACACTCAATTTATATTGTGGCAGACTTCAAGAGATTGGGAGTGTAGGGGATGAGATTACTTATCACGGGAGTGTTGGAGATGCTAGCCCGTCCATGAGTATCCTAGGCATGTCCACGAGCATCCCAAACCTATCCACTAGCATCCCAGACCTATCCACAAGCAACCCAAGTCCATCCACGAGTTAGGATGATATTGGTACTCGTCAGACCTACATAGATATTATAGACCCAACCTTGAGTTGGACGAGATTGAGAGACTATTAGATATAATTACATATTATTATATGTTATGATAATTGTGGATAAATGTATAGTTAGTTTATTTTTTAATAAAATGTTATGTTGTTTTAAATGTCAGTGTACATTTATTATTTGTGATTTAATATATTATGTATTGCATATGTGAATTGTGTTTTAATGATGAAAAATTGGTTAATTGTGATTGTGTGAATTGTTGTTTTTTTGGTAGGGAGTTGATGGCAGAATAGAATGCCCTTAGATGCCTTTGTTAGAAAAGTTGCAAATACCATATGCGAAACGTGAGTCACAGATAGCATTTGCGACACGCGAGGTCGCATATGGTATCTGCAACTCAATAGTCGCATATAATATTTGCGACTTTCTCAACTGTGCTAAATTTCTAAATATTTTTCTGCTTATGTTATTTTACAAATTAATTTCTTTTACATGTGTTAAATTACCAAAACACTTTAGAATTTCCTTGGCTTCCCTTGCCAAAATTTAGGAGCGAGTTATCTGATGATGTTGTTCAAGCAGGACACCAGGTGTTAGTAGTGATTCCCATGTCTGCTGCTATTGCTGCGTGCGCACTCCGGTTGCAGCTTAGGTACGGAGAGGAGTGATGGGTTAGTGACATGCCGTGACGCGGAATGGTATCCTCTCCAAGAAAGAAGGAATCCTAGAGAGCTTGATTCATGAGAAATATGCGAGGCTATTTTTTTTATTATTATTAACATGGGTGTTCGAGTCAGCTTGCGCGTACCCCGACTAATTCCATGGGTCCTGAAGTTAACGACCATGTAAGCTTCTAGTGGTCCTGAGATTTGTGAGACTCGAACTGGTAACTTTTAGAGAACAAACTCAAGCTCTTTTGATTATGCTGATGAAGCTTAAAGAAAGTGGTAATTATCAAGAAAGTCATTAATTTGGACCCACTTACTAACAAGACCCTGAATTTGGAGAAGTGATTGTTGTTTCTCATAAATAAAGTTGGTACACTTGGGCCGTATGCTTCATGCATATCTGAATCAGAAATCCCACAAGCAATTGAATGGAAGAAACAACTTTCCAGCAAGTTATGATCTGCTCTTTTGCATGTGTCCTTAATTGCGCAATTTTATTGTGTGTCTGAAATGTGATTAGAGTTATTTTTTTAATATTATTTTTTTAAAATATATTAAAATAATATTTTTTTTAAAAAAATTATTTTTAATATTAGTATATCAAAATAATTAAAAAATGCACTAAAAATTTAATTTAAAGTAAAAATAATAAAAGCTTTTTAAAACTATAAATAGACCCATAAAAACAAAAACAACTTTTATTATATATCATATTGAAAACAACACAAAATGATTGATTTAGCAAGTAGGGGTAGGAATTTGGAATATTACTATTCTCAAACTCAAATCCCTTGTGTTTGGAATTGTAGAACGTTTTTAAGGAAATATTTGGAATTATAGTATATGTATATTTTAAAGTGTTTTATGATTGATTTAGCAAATAGGGGTGGGAATTTGGAATATTTCTATTTTCAAACTCAAATCCATCCCTTGAGTTTGGAATTGTAGAACGTTTTTAGGATAATGTTTGGAATTATAGTATATATGTATTTTAAATTGTTTTTTTGTTTAAAAACATATTAAAATAATTTTTTTTTATATTTTTATTTTTGATATTAGTTCATTAAAATTAAAAAAAACACTAAAAATATAATTTTATTTATTTATTTTTTTTTAAATAAATATTTAAAAAACTGCAGTCCAATTCCATTCCAAAACGATGCCTAAATCCAAGTAAATGATGCATGCTTTAACCATTGTAGCAAAGCAACGTCTTCATAGACAGGGCTTCTCTGGTCAGCTCCACTACCAAATGCGAGCAG